>Ga0209208_10008061_pt1 | contig 14130 bp, 6 predicted proteins | sample S1TSphfallax_3_FD_187694 | JGI IMG/M metagenome (GOLD analysis project Ga0209208, IMG submission 187694) | Host-associated microbial communities from peat moss isolated from Minnesota, USA - S1T2_Fd - Sphagnum fallax MG (SPAdes) (version 2) | ecosystem: Host-associated > Plants > Peat moss >...
ATATTGCCCCCCTCCTATTTTGCCTCGATTTCTCCACTTAATTTTTGGTAGGTCTTTACATCACCTAAAGCCCTCAATTGAGGGCATTATCAAAGTTGGCTTGCACTCGCCTATGGCCTTGTGTGTCATTATTTTGGTAATGCCCTCGACCGACTTAAGGCTTTACCCTATATTAAGAACTAATGGTAACCTGTGCCTGCAAGGCACGACACGACAATTGGAACTCAATTACGCTGACCCTATGAAACTAAGGGGGGGCACTTGGTTTGAACCATTGCTTTCAATGGCAGTTACTGTAGTAAAAAAAGTTATTATTTGAACTCTATCATCACTTGGTTTGTCTGTAAATGCAAGCGTAACTGAAAACAGCGCCCTGCCCTGCCCTGCCCTGCCCCTGTTTGTCAGACAGACAGACTGCCCCTGCCCTGCCCTGCCCTGGCCGCCCTGCCCCATGTCCCTAAACAGACAGACCCCTCATTTCTTGAGACCTGAAACGAAAAGGTATGGGTTTTTTTTGAGATCTGGGTTTCAGGGCTTGGACGGACAGACAGACAGACATTGATTGTAACTTTCATATATAAGATATCTAGTTGCAGTACTCAAAACCTTTTCAAAAAAATAAAATAACCTTCTATAAGTGTGTCAGTTCTTTGTTGGTTATTTCATGAAAACCGCTCATTCTTTGAGGGGCTTTGAAGAAAAAATGGAACCAATGTTCTTTGACTCCGGAAATTATCAAAAAACAGAAAGTGAAGGTTCTTTGATTCCAAGATTTTCAAAAAACCAAAATCTAGCAAGTTTGAACATTTCATAGGCACAACAGAGTAAGAATCAGCTGACCAGTACAGGAAAAAAGTGTGCTTGGTCTTTTCACCCCTTAATCAGAAAGCTTGAGTGTTCTCAGTATGATACTCCTGTGCTGAATAAAGAACCAAAAGAGAACCCTTTGAGAATGGAAAGTGCTCCAACTCTTTTGTTACCATAGCAAAATGAGACATGATTCTTTGAAATGGAAAATGCCTCACATAAGAAGCTATCTGATTTGAAACCCTCTGCTTGGACTGTAGTCTCCCCTCATGAAAATAAAACCTTACTCTAACTTTGCTTAGACTCAGTCTGCTTCCTTCGAAGTTCTAATGATTGGCTCTGCAGTCGAATTCCTTCTTGTTGGATCCGGGCTTGCTCCTGCACTAACTGCAGTCTTTGAAGTACAAGTCCCTGCTCTGCTATATATTGCTCATGCCATTGCTGCTGCAAAGAGTTCTCTTCACTTGAGGCTCCATTGCTGACAAATCCATGGCCATTGAGAGGAAAGGCCACATCCAAAATCCCTCCCCATACACCTAAGCCTGGCATGTACCCATTGCCAATCTGCCCAGCACCCATACCTGCAACCATTCTAAGCTTTTCACCAACAGCATGAAGATCCTCCATGATCTGTATACTCCTTGCATGGGCCTCATCCACCATTTGAATGCACTTTGCTTGGGCTTCCTCAACCATGAGATTGCTTTGGGTCCTGGCTTCATTGACCATTGTCAAACAGTTGCTCCTTATTTCTCCTAGGAGTGCCAAACCCTCAAAGTGCATTTGTTTGCTTAAGCCCTCTTCTTGTCTCTCCCCTGTTTTCTCTGGTGATGCACGATCAAGCACCAGAATGTCCCCATTAACATTTTTTCCTTCCTGGTGCAGCTCTACCTGCAAGGACTCAAGAGGTGTTGCTTCTTGAATGGGTTTCATTGATGAAGGCTGCAGCTGAGTTACTAAACTACTGGGTGGCTTGCCCTTCACAACTGGTGTGGTCTCTTCTTTATCCGATTCCTCATCCTCTGAACTTGATTCTGACACTTCCCTCACAGCCACTGTCCCTGGTGGGTTCACCTCTATTTTCTTCTGAGCATCTGCATCCTGCTTCACCCTCTCCACTTTCTCAACGATTTCAGGCTCTGATCCAAGGGCAACCACCAAGTTGCCATTCAATGCAGGTTCCTGTGGCTTCTCCAGCTCTTCATCTGACTCATCAGATTCATCTTCTTTGTCTTCAGCATCCTCCTGTATGAATCCAGCAAGATACAAGCAAATAGGACAGTAAAGACTTTGGCTCATCATACAAGAAAGAACATCAGAAAGACACAACAGGACTCATCTACATTGATTCTAGTGCTTCGGGAGCATATTCAGGTTTGTTGTAGAAGTATAACAAAACTCTCTTCCTTATGTGTGGTATGTGACTGTAGGGGATGTGAAATAGATATTTCCTCACAAGTCACAACAGCCGGATTTCAATTCCAGAACCTTCCAGTCACAAAGCTCCAACAATACCTTTCTTGGTAAAAAGGAAAAATTGAGTGCCACACAAACTAAATGTGAAGATGTTTGTCAGTGACTCAGACCTTTTCAGGAGCCCAGATACCACACCAGATCTTAAAAAGGGACTCTTCTCTGGCATTTTTCCACACATTTTTGTCCTCTTTGATTCGTTTCACAAGAACCTCATACCGTTCTCGCATGCGCCGGACCTTGTCATAAATTCTTGTCCGTGCATCCTTATCATATTTCTCCATGAAAGGAAGCTCCTTTATACTTCTGTCCCAGTAGTTATCTTGCCTACTGTGTGGAATCTCAATCCCTTTATTTGTATCCCTCAGCAATAGGCTAGATAAAGCTAACTCTTCTGCTGCCATCCACGGTTGTGGAGGTTTCTTTGGTTTCTGGGGTGTACTTTTCTCATTCTCCTTCTCTCCCTGCAGCACCATAGACATGATGCATCTCAAAAAACAGAGTGATACAGAAAGCCCTGAGTAACCAGTATTGTAAAACCTAATAATTACAATCCCACATTAATTTATACTGTGTAATCAGGAAAAACAGATAAGTAGTTAGGAACACATGAACCCCATGAACTGAAGAGAAAGAAAAACTTTTGGCAAGCTCCACAAGTGAGCATTACAATGGTTTCAGAACTAATTACATGAAAGTGGCATGCTTCTAAGAATCAAACCTTATGAAATAAGCAAGGATCTAATATGATGTTCATAAACATCTGTAAATTGAGTCATCTGCTAATGATAGACTAAAAGAGCATCAAAAGAACAAAAGTACAACAAGGATGCTATCATAACCATAAACTGAAAGAAAAAGAATTCAGTCATCTCGCAAACCTCTTACCTCTACCTTCCCTGAACTGGCAGGCTTCTGAACATCAACCTTCTCCAGGCTTAAGCCTTTACTTTTTTCAAGTTTTTTCTCCTTCTCCACCAGTGACTTCTTTTGCTTCTTTTTATCTGTCTTTGATGGTGTGCCTAGAATGTTCTTCTCAGGCTTTGCTGTATTCTCCCTTGCTTTACCTTGAGGCTGCACTTTCTCCCCTTTGCTGCCTGTTTGTTGTGACAACTGCAATCCAAAATCATGAATCTCAATGAGTCCAAATAGAATTGAAAATGTAGGCTACCCTGACCTCCCATAAACCCACACATTACAAATCCAGAGATTCCATTATTCATAACCTGGCAACCAAAAGTCCAACCTGCCAATGGGGCTAAATACAGACATTTCCTTTAAAGATGTGGCCTGGTTAAACAGACAGTACTGTCAAAGCCAACAAAGAAAGAAGCTATTAAACATGTAAAAAAAAAGCTTCAGTAGGCTGATATTGAGAATATGGCATGTCAAGCTTGGAGACTTCACAACAGCCACCAACAGACAATGTGTAGTAATTGACATTGATCAGTAGTAAAACAGATTTGTGGTGGTTTTGCAAACAGCTCGTCCACATGAACAGTCCGTCTCACAAATGATATATGATATCCAGAAGCTAAAAGCTAAACATCTCAATAAACTGCATAAAAAAAATAGTTTCAACACAGTTGGACAGAGATAAGAGTCAGATTAATCACATGATAATCAGAGCTTTGTTGAAACCCATCTACAAAATGTAAGCAATCTGCCACATATAACATGATAGGTTACTGGATCTCCATCTGATGACCAATTTGACACATGATAGAAACAGTCAGTCTGTGAGATTACCTTTGTGCTTGAGGCCCTTGGAGGTGACATAACTTTCTCAACAGGGTGATCGAGCTTCTTTTTCTTGTGGGATAGCTCCTCCTGATTATCATTTCCATTTTTCTCTCTCCGTCTTTTTGTGGAGCTTCCAGATGTGGGTGTCTTTGCGGGCACCAGCTGCCACAACATGCATGGCCTCCATAAGCTGCCTGGCTCTAATAAAGAAATTGCCAAAGCAACTGATACTTGATGGAAGATGGGGTTTAGTTTTGCTTGCAACACTAGATAAATACCTGAGGAGGCTTTCCATTTGAAACAGCTGTGTGTTTGCTAGTATCTGTACTTTCATCACTTTCTGATTCCAAGTCCAACACCCTCTTGACATCTTTCTCTTCTGAAGATGATGATTCATCATCACTGCTCTCTTCATCTAAATCTTTGACATTCGATGGCTTCAATCCAACTGGAAGTGTCCGCCTTTCCATTGCAAGGAATCTACCAAAACACTTTCCTAAAAAGCAACATCCCAATTACATCAGCAACTTCAAAAAGCATTTCACATTCGAGACCTTCAATCGGAACAGCAAAAGGACTCACTGTATACACATTTTCAAACACTTTCACATGAACAAATCTTCATTGTTTGCTGAATTTCCTCCTTTCTTCCTGCTCCATAGCAAAACACCTCCTACAGATGATAGAAAGGAGGAATGGAATAACAAAATTTTCAGTCTAGATTTAAAAATTTCTGTGTCAGAATTCCTAGGGTTAGAGCATCTCCAGCAGTACCTGGTATGTGACCCTGCAAAAAATATTTCTCCCATGCAAATTTAGTTATTTACCATGTTTCCAACCCCACCCATAAAACAATCTAGCCAATCAACAGCAGGTGTTAGGCTTTACTGTGCCTTTCACCAGACTCTACAACCTCTGCAAAAATACTGTGCCAAAGCCATTCCTTAAGCCAAACCAGCATGTTTTGACTTTTTTTCATCCAATTTTCTTTTGCAGGGTCACATACTGAGCACTGGTAGAGCTGCTCTTAGTGTTCGTCTCTCTCGTCCCTTTTGTATACTTAAAGGGTCTCTTAATTGACATAAAATGGTAGCTTGTTCTGCTACTTCTCTCTTTCAGGTAGGTAGGAAGGGAACAACTCCGCTAAACTGCGGATAAAGAAATGAAAAGAACCGGGCACAATTTGGCGAAGCAACTTAGTTGTTCACTACCACAGCACTGAGGCAAGAGGTGCAAAGCAGCAGAATGAACGAAAGCTTACAAAGCTCGAAGACGGTGATCCTCAGGTAAGCTGTAAAGTGTCTGAGACTAACCTGGAGCACCTTTTCCCCACACCTGCGACGAAGCGCTACAGAAAGCCAAACAAAAGACTGTCAACGACAAAGCTCCACAGAAAAAACAACAAGCCTACCGAATCATGCGAAACCTCCAAAAATGCAAAAGATGTAGCAAGCGGACGTTGAAAAGAAAGAAGAAAAAAAGAGAGGACGAAATCAAATGACGATTTTCTTCTTCTATACACGAAAACAAGCGCCGAAGAGCACAGAGCGGATGCTGCGACAGGGCCGCGGAGAAATTGGAAAGGAAATGGAACCCTAGATACGTTCTCTCGCCTCCGCCATCAGTCATCGCGTTGCAAATTTACGCAAGGCCCCGGACGATCTGGGGTTTCTATTTTTTTCAATTTTGTGAGGTACGTGGACTGGCGATCGATCATCCACCAGAGTACTTAGGCAAATTCGGCTACAGGCAAGAAAGGGAAGTAAAACCACGTTTAGGAATCGTGCTATATTTTGGCGACATGCTAGAACCTTTTATCTAAATATGGCGATTTCAAGTCTTTTTTTCCCTCATAAGGGCCAATTTGTTTTCAAAACAAAGCCTTTGTGTCTGTATAGCACTGGCTTTTCTTTTCATTTTGCCGAAACGCTCAAATTCGCCAGAAACAAAGAAACACTGGACAAGAGGGGATCCATCGTTCGTTAGCCATTCTTCCATGTACGTACTTAGGTAGTAGGTACTTACCTACCAGGGTATTTTTTTTCAATTTTGGGATATCGAAAATTTGGCAAAACTAGGTAGTCGAATTTTACACTAGGAAAAATATTTTTTTTCCATAATTTTCCCAATTTATTTCCGTCGGAAAAGAAATTACTGGTAGGTAGTAGGTACCTACTCATCTAGTACTTAGGGAAAATTTGCAGGCTACTACAAACAGACAAATGGCAGGTTTTCATCCAAATGGCTCTCTCTTTTGAAAAGTCGTTTTGCGCCGACCTGTGACAACGGATCGCTTGCTTTAGGAAGTGCTGTTTAAAATGTGTTTTTAAGGTATGGGATCCTCTGAGGGGGGGCCTTTACAGGTTTGAGCCCCAGGGGCAAGGACCTGTGAAGCCCCAAAGAAAGAAAGAAGGGTATCTAAGGGTCTCTAACTGTCTCTCTTTCAATTGCTTTGCTGCAAGAGGTGACTCTAATCAAGGTGCGTTCAGAATTGGTGTTAGGGACACTATTGTTGAATTCACTAACACCATGTTACTCATTTAGGACTTAAACCTACTTACCATGAAAATTTTATGTTAACATTTGCTTAACACTAAGCTCTCACCCATTTAACATTAGGTGTCACCTAGGATGCCACTTAGATTTTCATTTAACACTGATTTAACATCAAGTGTGAATGTACCATCAAAGTTGAAAGGCAAATTAACAAATGGAAAGTTGTTATGTTGGAAGGCAAATTAACAAATGGAAAGTTGTCATGTTGGAAGGCAAATTACCAAATGGAAAATTATTGTTGTGACAAATTATGTCACTAGAAATGCCTTATGAAAAAATGTCCTAACCCACTCTACTAACCTTGGGAGTGCCATATACTCTTTGCAAACACACACACACACACACACACATCTTCAGGTATGTTTATGGGAAGAAGCCCACTCCAAATACAAAGGATTTTTTTCAAAATTCTTTAAATGTAAGGGCAGATCCCCAGGCAGCTAGAAGCCTTCCCAAATTATGTTTTGTTTAGGGTTAAGGGCTTAGGATATGGACCTTCCTAAAATAAGTCTTGTGTAGGGTAAGGCCAGAGCATAGGGGAATTGTCAAAGTAAGTTTTGTGAAGGATAATGCCTTAGTGTAGGGGTTTTCCTAGAGTAAGTTTTGTGGAGGATAAGGCATTACCTTAGGGGCCTTCCCCAAATCAAAGTTTTGTGTAGGGTAAGGCCTCAGGGATGGGGCCTTCCAAACAGTAAGTTTCGTGTAGGTTTAGGGTAGGGACCTCCCCAAAATCAGTTTTTTGTAGGGTAAGGCCCTTACCTAAGGAAGAGGCATTTTTTCCTTTCCCCACCCCCTCCCTACCTTAACCCTACCTCCTGCATTTCACTTCCTTCCTCTTTCCCTTTCCCAGTTTGTAACGTTTCCTTCTTTCTTTATGACCTCTTCATTCTTCTTTTTTCAATTTTCTCTTTTCTTTCTTTGTTTCTTCTTTTTAGCTTCTGTTTTTGTGATTTTATTTTTTTCTTTCATTTTTTTTTATTTTCTGTTTTTATTTGAAATTTTTGTGGTCTCTTTGTTCTTATTTTTGTTTTGATTCTTTTTTCTTTCTTTTGTCTTTGTGTGTGTCTTGAGTTGTGTGTGGAGTTGTGGAAGAGAAAAATAAAAGCAACCAAAAAAAGGAGGAAAGAGACAAAGACAAATGATGAGCAATTGGAAGAAAGGAGTCCTTTGTAGCTCAACCCTTACAAACTCACGATGGTATTAATGGTTTGTTGCCATTGCCATGACCCACAACAATAGTAAAGGTTTGTTGCTATTGCCATGAGTTTTCAATTGTAGTAAAGGTTTGTTGTCTTCACCAAGATTTTATGATTTTTTTTAATATTTTAATTTCTTTTCTTTTTTATTTTTAGGTTTTTTTCTGTTTTTTGCTGGTTTTTTTAATTCTGATTTTATTATTATTATTTATATTTCTGGTTTCTATTTTTTGTACCTTTTTTATTTTATTTTTATCTTTTTTTCTTTGGTTTTTTTTTCCCCCTATTTTTTGTTGGTTTAGTTAAAACAAGTGTGGCAAATGAAATTGTTGGTTCACATGAACTTGTTACTGCAAATGAATAAGTGCAATCAGATGTTGTCATAGTAGAAGAGCACCAACTAGCAAATGTTCATACAATGGAAGAATAAGAACAAGACACTACAAGGAATTCAATCCATTCCAACCCACACATTTGCAACTTGTGTTTAAATCAACCTTTTTTTATTATTGATCCAACTATTTTATGTGGCACCATAGTAAAAATGATTTGTAATTATGAAAACAACTAAAAAGTGGTTTGTAATTACGTATGCAACTATGACTTGCAACTAATGTCAATTTGGATGAAAATGAAAAGTGGACTTATTTCTTTTTTTTTAGTGCCATCTCAAAATAGATGAAAATGTAGTTGTTTTTATGACTTGGGATGTGGTTCATAGGCCATTAGACACCAAGGTGAAAGCACACTAAGGTGGAACAAAAATGGCACAGTCCATTTTTAATCCATTATGAAATGAAATACTTTAAAAAAGTATGACAAAAAAAAGCAAAAATAATATACTTTGAATCAAATGGGCCATGTAGCAAAGTGTTATGAGATTTTTTTCCATAAGGATTTAAGCATCTTTAGCTTTTTTTATGATAATTTTATACTTGAAATATGAGCATTTAAACCATTATTTTCAACAAATGAAGGACTTCCTTCAAAAGCTTCATACTTGATATACATTTCAAAATTTAATTGTCAAATCTTTTCAAATTATCTTATTTAATATCGACTTGCCACAATTTTATATTACTATTGAATCATTTATTCATAAAGGACATTATATCAAGGTGTATTGAATCCATTTAATTTATCCTTGATTGGACACGTGTTTTTGTACAACCTTAAAAGTCCATAACAAATTGAATACCAAAGATTTAACCATGAAATTTTAACATATTGTTTTGATGTATGAGTTTATTCTTGACATGAACCCCATTTGATCATTTGCACATATCAATTGGAATAAACTACTATTGAAAATCTAAAAACTATGAAAAATGAACTCTTGGACATCCAAACTGTAACACCTTAGTGTGTTTATATCGACCACATGGCATCTTATTCAATTTCAATTGTGCTTATAAATTTTAATTATAAATGTACATGTAATTAAATGTAACAAAAATGAATTAGCCAATGAAATTGTTAGATTTAATGGTTTAATTTTTCTCCTTAGTTTTTTTAATGAACTAACCATTAAAGGGTGCAAGTACGTAGATAGGAAACAACAGGATTACTTTACAAAAGGACTATTAGTCCTTTATAAAAAAATTCATTTTTTCATATGAAAGAATTTTTGAATGAAATCTTTTATAACTTGTTATTAAAAATACATATAGTTGCTCCAATAGATCACAAGTTTTGTGTTAATCATTGTTGAATAAATTTCAAAGTGTGTAAATTATGTTAGATTCTGCATTTCATCTTGAAAATTTATCATAATTTTGAATCATATCAAAATATGCTAATTATTTTAGGTTTTTTTCTAATATCATAAATGACAACTTTGTTTTTTATGTCATGCACATTACACCCCATTTACATGTGGTAAAAGACTTTTAAAATTTTAAAATTTTGAAAAATAATTTGAATTTTAAAAAATAAAATTTCATATCTTTTAAATTGTGAGTGTTTTTTGAACTTGGGTAGTAAGTTGCTATCATCTAAATTTTTTTACCATAAAATTATGTTAATACAATAGTCTTTTACCTAATCCTTTGTAAAATTAACCACATCTGATGCAACACCTATTCAAATTCAAATGTCTTTTTCAAAAACCAAAACCCAAAATTTATTTTAATGAATTTTTACTTTGAATTTTTCAACTTTCATATTAATCATTTAGCACAACTTGGAATAATTAACATAACTTTAAAATGCCAAAAAAAAATATATGTAAAAAGTTCATAGTTTTCATCACTATTTGACATTGTTTTTGGTTCATGTCTCTATATTTGCATCTTAAATGTGCAGTAAGGTTTGGTAAGTTTGTGAAACTTTAAAGGAGCATGGCAATGGTAAATATGGATCATTATTTGAAATTTCCAACATTAAATTTCATCATGTTGATATATCATGATGTTTTTTAATTAGTTAATTAACTAGGTAGGCTAGGTAATAGGTAGTAGGTATTGAAGACTAGTATATAAGTAGGCTAATTATTAGTGGATGCAAACCTATTAAGGTGTACCAACTGGGACTAAAAAGACCTATTCCTTTTAGGAGTGATCAAATTTAGATAGTCAATCTAGACCATTGATTTTGTTCAATATGGAGAACATTCATTTGAATTCAATCACCTCGTGCCTTAATTTCATGACAAGGGCTCAAGTCGTCAAACAAGGTATCTTCTTCTTGTTCCTTCTTATGCATGAACCCTATCGTGTTTTCAAGCATCCTCGTCTTCCCATTTCACTAGCTTTAAGCTTTTTTTGTCCAAGCGCACCATTGGCGACACTGTTCGGCTAGACTTCCTTTCTTTACATATGTTTTTTCCTCCCCTTCCACCAATGGTACCACACAAGAATTTTTGTGAATATTGGCACATCTATTCTTTGGACACCATACCATAAACAATGGGGGCCTCTTGCAAAAACGTCGTAAAACCCTACCTTAAATGTGCCATGATCGGCCTCTCTGCCCTACATTGGTACCTTCACCTTCTTGAATGAAACCTCTTTGCAGCTTTATTTAACCAGGGAATTGTTAGATTTGAACTAGGAGACCTTTGTTTAGTTCTTGGAAATTTTGCCATGCTACAAGTGTGGGTGGTTTTGGATAATTTTGGCCATGGGCATATCCCAAGGCTTTTGGTAGGAGCTTTGTCTTGGACATGGCCAGAGAACCTCTCAAGTACCCTAAACTTGGCAAGATTGGTGATTCCCTCCTGTTGTCACATTTGTTTTTATCATACTAAAGTTTCAAAATTTTACATCAAATGTGGCACTCTTATTAGCTATTAGCCTCTACTTTAGATCTCTAGCCGCGTTGCTTTTGGAGGGCAAATTTTTGCCACCTGGTAACAAAATTTTGTGATTTTAAAAAAAAAATTGTGTGTGTGTGTTTTTAGTGTAAAGTTTGGTAAATTAGGCTGAAATTTTGGAAATTTTCAACAAAAGTTTTGAAACCACAAAAAAAAAAACCACTGATCTCTACTAGTTGAACTCTAGTTAACAACAAGGTTTTGGCAAAAACATCTCTTGAAACTTGTGAGGGTGTGTAGAGAAAAAATTGTCCTTCCAAGATGATCCACAACATGAAAAGCCAAGGTTTCCCCTGGAAATTTCTAAGCTTGATAACCGAATTGCACAAACCACATTGAGAAATTTTGGAGTTGATTTTTGATGGCAGTTATATCCATGAATTTCCCTGCTAGGAAAGAAGATGGATCTGAGGACCACTCCTTAAGAATGGACAGTACCTTATGTCTACCTACAAGCATAGTCCTCATCCCATTCTTAACACCTAGCCATAGGACCCCTCTCCTCCTACCCCTTGTGATTTACATAAGTTCATTGTGTAAGTTTATGAACCCCATTCCCAAACCAAAATGCAGGGTTCCACTTGGCTCCCACCTCATCCCGGGCCCCTAATTTTGAGAATGGCCTCACTCTAGAGCTTTACCATAAGTGACAAATCCTACCTAGTAACTAAATACCTAGTGATCATATTGCAAGAATTTTTGGGGGTGGGTTCATCACCTTGTCCAAAACATTTTTAGGATTTGGTAGTTTGAGTGAGGCCTTTTTGTGGCCAAATTAATTCCAAGACATGTTAGATTTGGGCACATAGACCCGGATTGAATCTAAGAATGGGATATTTAAAATATTTCCAAGCAATTTAGTGTGGGGGAGGCATTATTGTCAATGCTTTTCACCTTGTAACAAGGACGGAGCCCAAGCTACAAGATGGAAGGTTACTCTCATGTCATCCTTTGCATACTGGTCCGAGGCCCAAATACGTTTACCAAAATTTTCTTGCATAATAAGGATGACCCAAATTAGTTTACAAAAACATTTCATATTTTCTTACCAGAAATGTCTTGCTTCATTTTTTCAGCTTTTGCAATGATAAGAGTGCAAGTGCTAGTTCTTGCAAGGTCAATTATTTGATACTCTTTGAAACTATTTAAAGATTTTGACACTTCATGTTGAGAATTATTGAATGGGGGAGAACCCAAGCTATTAATCTTTTTACCTCTGAAAAGTTTAAAACTCTAGCTATTGAGTTCATCAACTCAATAAAATGTTATGAACACTTGTTGTATCTATTACAAATAGCTTGAGTAGGTACTATTTTAACAAATCACCATATATAGGAGAATCAAAGTTCCTAGTCGTTTGTCAACTTCATTTGGGGCCCTAAGTGCAATGTTTTTGTTCATTGTTACTTCACAAATAGAGAAACTTAATAAAATAGTGCCTTACATAATGTTAATTGCCACATTTTTTTGGCGCCAAATCGTAGAATTACTTATGTGTATCAATTACAAAATGGTTGTTATTAAAGACTTATTAAATTTTATGAGGAGAATCGATTCTCTCCAAAAACTTTCATCATATATGGGCTAGCTCAAGTATTTTGTAAATTTTTGAAGTTTGTGAAACTTTTTCAACATTAGATAATATGATATAGAATTTTCATAATTTTTTCAATGAGAATTCTCCAATTTTAGGTATTTCTTTTTTCAATTAAAAGTTCTCAACATTGACTTATAATGGATGCTACCAAAGTTCATTAGGATTTGTATGAAATTGGGACAATTTCATTCAATGAAAAATTTAATGAATTCATTATAATGAAGATGACTAGTGGTTGTTATGGACATAATCATTTCACTAACACTTGGTCAAATAGAAAATTTACACTTGACAATGAAATTAGGTGATATCTTAAATATATTTAAATTTTAATGTTATTATTAAATAATAATATCATTTTTTTAATTATGAAATTTGTATATAATCAACATATGGTTTGTATATATGGTTGTTGGTATCAAGGTTTGAACCTTGGTCTCTTGTCCACAATCTATTATTTTTGCCAACCAACTATCCTTTCACAATAGGATTAAAATGATCAAAGATTAAATATATATTAATTATAGTAAATCGTTTTATAAATGAAACTTTGATATTTTAATCATAAAATTTTGATATTAGAAATTATATTTTCATACTCAAATGAAACAAAATTCAGTCTTGAGTTTTTTCAAAGGTCTACACATGCATAATAAATAAAAATATGAAATTTTACAAACCATTTGAAGGAAAACACATTCAAATTGTGTTGTTTAATAGTAATTCACAAAAAAATATTTTCTCATGAGGAAATATGCTTTAACAATTTGCAACCTTTGTTTATATTATATATTTTATAAATAACATAAATAAAATGTAAATGAAATCATCTATCTTAAATTCATATTAATATTATAAAATACAAAATATATCATGTCAAAAAACATTTTAAAAATAAGTCAATCTGTAATACATTGGTTAATGCACGTTAATTATTAAATATGATATATATAAGTACTTGGGATGCTTGTGATTTTCATGGGTTAACATGGAAAAAATATAATATGAAATTAGATAACGTGCCAATTATAATTTATTAATTAGAAAAAGGATTGAAAGATGAATTTGATAAAGGGACGCCTTTGAATTTCAGGGATTAGGACAAATTGAAATGAAACGAATTGCATTGAATTTTAATTGGATTCAATATCACAATATAATCACAAAACTTTTTTTTTTTTAAATTATTTATCATAGCACATGTGTGAACACAAGCCAAAGAAATTTCTTCCAATTCAACATTCAATGCATCAAAAACATTTGTGTTGAATTGTAAAATTATATATGTTTAGTTCTAGCATAATTTTTGATCAATTACATATTATTTGCATATGTTTTGCAATTTATCCATGTATCCTACATTGGGGAGAAAAACTTTAATATTTCAACAAAGGATAGAAAATTACATAACATTTTATTCATTGTTATTTTCAGTTAATATATTC
>Ga0209208_10008062_pt1 | contig 14129 bp, 12 predicted proteins | sample S1TSphfallax_3_FD_187694 | JGI IMG/M metagenome (GOLD analysis project Ga0209208, IMG submission 187694) | Host-associated microbial communities from peat moss isolated from Minnesota, USA - S1T2_Fd - Sphagnum fallax MG (SPAdes) (version 2) | ecosystem: Host-associated > Plants > Peat moss >...
AACGGGCGGCCAGACAGGGCAGGGCCGGGCAGGGGAGCAGGGGGTAGGGCAGGGCGGGCCGGCGGGCAGGGGGCAGGGCACTGCGGGCAGGGCAGGGGCACCCACGGGGGACTTCACAGTGGCCTTCGGCCACGGGCACCCACTAGTTAGAATTGATAATTTGATATTAGAGGACTCATACTTGATGATTCATAAAAAATAATTAACAATTTAAAGTTGGGCAACTCATATTTGATGAATCACATGGTGAGTCATAGGATTATGATGAGAAAATGTACCTTTTGAATGAAGCTTTTGGAAGTTGATTGTTAACTTCCTTTTACCTAATATTTAAAGAGTGTTTGGGGCTTGTGATGAATAACAAAAAATGATAGTATGATGTATAAATATTATAGTTGATGAAATCACAATAATTTACTTGGTGTTTTGATGTTGAAAACTTGAATTCTTAAATAATGACTTAATCTTTAGGTTGGAAGGATGAAATGTAATATTTGCGTTTACTAGTTACTGATTTGGGTGGAAACGCATTACAAAATTGAGAAAATTTTAAAATTGGAGGTCTACCAAATTCAAAACAACATCCTTATAACCATGCCAAAAGTTATATCAAAATGTGAAAAAACATTCAAAACCAATAACAATTGAAACATCAATTGGAAATTTTGAAACATCACAACCATTGTAATCAATAATCATGGCCATTGTACTCATGTGATGTGTTTTGTTTTTTCATTTGTGTAATGCCAAAAATTGGTGATTTCTTCCCTAAAAGTTAGTAAAATTAATAGAATTTAAACAAGGAAAACAAAAATTTCCAAATTTTTGATTAATATGGCCAAAAATTAACAAAAAAAAACCACTGCTCAAGTGCTTTTCATAAAATTTTCTTGATCCTATGGATACCCACCTACTACCAATTGTTTTTTTACTTGTCATATATATAGGCAATATCTAACAACAATTAATTTAAGCCAAAATTTGTTGCTTAGAATTTCAGGATTAATGTGCTTAGCATCATGCATAGGGTAAGCATGACCATCATTGAACATAAGTTAGTGATTGAACATTTGAATATATATTTCATTTCTTGTATGCTATGAGTGACATAAATCAATATGGGTGCACAAAGAAGAGCTCTACATAACAATTTTGAATTCTGAAAGCAAAAAAACAATGAAAAAAAATGCAGAAAACAAATGTGTTGAAATTACAAAGTGTTTAAACACACTCATCATCAAACACTAATCCCCTTTACTTTTGTACCCCCATATTTTTCTCATTTCTAATCCTTTGAACAATCTAAATGATTATGAGTGCACCAAGCATTGTTCCACATAAACCTTTTGAGTCAAAGGAGCAATGTCTTAGGATTCTAAGCTCTTTGAAAGCTTACATGTTTGATTACCAATTGTTTAACAGCTAAATGTCAAATAAAGATAAAAATATATCGAAAAGCAACCAAATTGGTAATCAAACATGTAATTGGTAAACAAACATGTAATTTCCAATTAAGACATCAGCTGAAAGACATTTCTAGAACACTCAAAGAGATCTCATAGTTTATTTGTATGGTGCCTTATATTCATCAATATTCGTGCTACAAAAAAGGAGGCGTCTTGTGTCTACTCCTAAGAGGGGGAGGGAAATACACCCATTTTTTAATGGGTGTAATTTCACTCGCACTGTGAAAAAAAAAGAGAAAAAAACACTCTTCCTCTTATTATGCCTAGTGATCTACTATTGTTTAGGTTCATAGTATTGTTTGCCCTGGGCTTTATGATAGGTAAAGTTGAGGGGCGGGGGACATTCACATGATGCAGGGCTGCTCAACTTGGCTGACACCTTACCTTGTCCTAAGCCCCTTATTTTGGGGAACACCCCCACTAAAGGGCTTGCAATTACCCTACACTAACAATGTCCTCAAGTCTCGTACAAAAGGTGATTAGCTCAAAACCCAGGTTATGAAAGGGTTAGATTAGGTGGGTCCCAGGTTTGGACATATGATAAAGATATTTGTGATGCGCTGTAGCAATGGATTATTTTTGTTTTGTACTTAGTATGATCTAAGTAGATGGACGTACACGAGGTCGAGGTGATCGGGTTACATCACAATTTTCCCTGTGTGTTGTGCAGTTTTGTCAAAGGAATCACTCAGAAACGTACCAAAAGGTGTCTTCACAATCATTGCTTCATTGTTGAATGTGCTCAATTCATGAGCATGTCATCGGACTCTACATTGAGCTGGGGACTGATCACGGCAGGCATGTCCCATGACCATTAGGCATTAGGGCATGTCCCATGACCAAATCTTGGCTCAAAATCCAAAGAGACCAGACTTCAAGTGTTTGTCACAAGGACCAAAGATTGACAAAGTCATACTCATGGAAGACAACACTTTTGTAGATCAACTAAATCCCGCCAAGCCAATAATTCAGTGAGACTTTAGACTGTTGGGTTGACATTCTTGCATCCAATTCTCAAAGGTAACTAACAATACGGGTATGTCACGCAAGACAAGTTTCACAAACCTTAAAAACTATGGTAGCCATCCACTCTTTGCATCTTGGGGTATTTCTAGTTAGAAATTAGTGTTGAAATGGATGCATGATGATGATTCTGCAACTTACTCTCGACTGTCAAGCATGAATGTGTGAGACTGGCAATTTGGCCGAGTCACTGTGCTGCACTCTTCATGCACATGGTAGGTAGGTTGGTAGGTATGTAGGACAACAACTACTCGTTGTTACAATCATACGCAAAGGGTTCGAATCAGGGGTCTAATTTCGATGACCATGATGGTCCCTATGGTGGTTACAGCAGATGCTCAGTTCCAGTCATCATGATCCCACTGACCAAATTTATGGGTACAAATTCTTTTCAGTGCTACTGTTCAAGTGCATCTCAGTCATTCATTTGATGGTAGAACATCAATGCCCAAAGGATTGCCTCCAGTTTGTTTTTTCAATTTGGTTCTGGAGTGTAACTAAAGTCTGGGTTTCACAGTAAGAGTGCTATTGGTGTTTGAAGATATCATCAACAAAGGCTTTGATCCAATGGATATATAATCAGTTTATTTATAGGTTATAGAATACTACATATAAATTAATAAATAAGTCTCTCTTCTGACCATATTACATGATATATATATGTGTGTGTGTGTGTGTGTTTGCATTTATGTAATGTTAATGGGCTCATTATTTGGCTTGGGTAATAATATAAAAGCTTTTCAAACTTTTATGTGTCACAAGATTATGGTATGTATACCATAGCTAGTCATGCCATAGCTAGTCATATGAATTTTTTGGGTATTAAATTGTGGAAAGTAGGGTGACAAATAGTGATTTAAATTTTTATTTTTTTTCAAATTTTTGATGTTGTGTCATTGGCTAGCATCCCAAGAAAGATTTAGCATTAAATGGTGACAAGACAAGTAGGATAGTAAATGTTATTTTTCATTGATTGGTGACCTGCAAAGCAAGCACTTTAAATTTGCATTTTGGTGAAATTTGCACACAAAAAGAAATGCTGGAGACCAAGGGTTAACTTGTTTATGAACTTGTAAGTGAATAGAGATGAGTATTTTGCATTTCATCATTGCATCATATTCAACCAAAATCTCCATCATGATGATCTCATGAGTTGTGGGCACATTTTACTTAGATCCTAATGGAACATGCTTTTGTCCAACTATTTGCAATCTTGGTTTCGAGAGTTGGGGGCTGACTCATGTCCCCAACATTGGAATTATAGTTTAAAAGCCAGGCCAGGCCAGGCCAGGCCCGTACCCTCCTGCTGCAAAAGAGGTGCAAAAAATGGTGCAACACTTGTTGCATGGACTTTGTTATTCTCAAACATGGCTTATTGTTACACATCATGATGAAATGAAAATTCTGGCTAGAAGAAGAACATGTTGAGAGTCTCTGGGACATATCACATTTAGAATCATCTAGTCCAAGTCCGAGGAAATAGCATCACTTCTCTCTGCAGACATGAGCTGTGTGTCATGCTCTCTTCAACCAACCACTTTCAGAAATTGTACACTGTCAAGCATCTGACCCAATGAGAAGGGACGTGGTTTATATCATGGGGTATATGAATTTACCGCTGTTTATGGACCAGCAGCATATAGGCATGTGCCTGGTATGAAGTATGAACACTGGGTATCAAAGGAGCCTCCTTGACCTGAGGCAACACCAACCGTATACTTGTACCAAACAATTTTGGTAGGGACGTGAGGTAATGTCCAATAAAGTTATCCATAAAGTCACACTCTCTTTCAACCCGTATCCTCTCTGCTTTCGCCCCTTATCCCCTCTATCAGTGGTATCCACAAAGTAAGGAAATTTTATTAAATCTCAGTATGAAATGCTGAAACTCAGCATTTAATGCACAAGGTTCGGGAGTAATTATAGTAGTCGTACAAATAGGAGCTGTGAAAATATATGTAGCAGCAGTGAATGAGCTCAGGAAAAAGGAAAGAGAGGATGAAACTCAGTTTACCACCAAAATTGCTGGAAAAACTAGTTAGCGTCAAACATAAGTTTCCCCAGGCCCATTCCATGAACATCTTTAGCAGTAAAAAGGATCACATTAGTTGGGATATGTCTTCGCGTTTGTACTTCTTTAATTTTTTCAGTAAAAGGGGTTTGTGGTTCCATCGTGCCCCCCACCCCCATCTCATAAACATGCAAAAATCTGATACCTTAAGGTGAGGGCCTATTTGAATGTTACCACCTGGACCAATTATTATGATCAGCCAATCAGAAGCAGTCATGTAAGACCATCTTCCACCATAATATAGACATGACCAGTACACTATATTTTTAATGATATTAAATTTCACAGTCAAAGAGTGTAAATTGGGCCACAATAAACTGTATTGACCATGATGGCCTGTAAAAGGAAATGACGGTTTTTAATTGACCGAGCACAAAGATTGGCCCAAGTGATGATACTTCAATTGTCTCTCACCTTATATTGTCCACTTTTTCATGTTTGCAACTGCAAACTGGTGAATAAATTAACACTGTATGTTAGTAGTAAACTCTCTTAGAGGCCCAAATAGGGGATGTTGGTGGAGAGACTCTAACGTGTGAAGATGTACAGGCCCAAAATACAAACTAAAACTTGATAAAATCAAACACATTTGAGGGCCTACCAGCAAATATATTTATATTTTTTTGTCTCAATTTCACACCCATGTTTAGGCTATTTGAAAGCTGTACAGCATCCAAAATGCTTCAAGAAAAAATGATCCGGTACTCCAGCATGGCTCTTGTGCTGGGGGCCATGTGAAAGTAGACCTGGAACTAGAATTTGAGAAAAGATTGAATATTTCAATCCAAGTTCAATCTGTGCAATAGGTACAACCTTTTCAACTCGTCTAAAATCAAAGAATTGAAATGTCTTACCACCCACAATCTACAACATGATTGTTCATCTACCTCAATATCCAAACATAGGTACACAATATCCATTAGACAAAAATGTTAGAGGGATTTTGTGCAAAAAGGGAGGTTGGACTACACAATATGTCACTCTATGGATTGAAAGGCACAAGTGACTGGAAAATCAATTCAACCAGAGTTATCCATAAAGTAGCCCAAACTACGGGGCTTAGTCTCATTGAAATTGGGGACAAAATGAGAATTCAAGACGAAAACAGTACAATTGAAATCAAACGGGACCAAATTAGTTTTGTCATTGAAATTGGTCCTCAAAGGAGTTTCATTCCTAGTTTTGGATTTGTCTTTGGGTTTTGGTGGGGTGTGATATTGGACCCATTATTAAAAAAAATTGCAAATTTGAGAGTCCAAAGATGTTATTTACTATTTTGTAGTTGGACAGATGCTTTACGCATTACATTACATTTATACTGCCAGAAATATTTGAGTCCAAAGCATAAACAAATTCAATATGATTATCATATAATCTTTGATTTCATTTCATCACTTGTAGAAACTATGGTTGTAACATCCATTTTAGTCCAGTGCATCTTGCCAAAGCTCCCTACACCTTCACTCTTGTTCATCTTGTTCATGTATTCTTCACTAAATCAAGCCTTGTCAAAATAAAATCTTGCAAATCTTCAAAACTAATACTCATTTCATCAAACAATATTCAATTTTACTCACTTTTTTCTCATAAGGGCATCTTGACATTTTATGACCAGTAAATGTTGCCAAAATCTTATACATTTAAAGTCATTCTATTTTAATCTTTGGGAAAACCAAATGTAAATTAAAATTGATTGGGGTCGACAAACTTGGGGAAGATTCATTTGAAGTGCTATTTGTGAAAGGCCACAATTGGGTTTTTGGACTAAAAGGAGTAGTTGCATTCTAGGTAGTGCTTTCAAAATGAAATGTTGTTAGCCAAAACAAGTTAATTTTGAAAGGCCTTCCTAGTCCAACATTTCTCTCAAGGGTAAAAAACCATTAATAAAGACACAAAGGACATGAAGGACAAGAAAGGCATCCAACTGGATCCCTAACACCAAAAAATCTTAATTTGGCTAAGAGGCGAGGTTTGTAGGACCATAAGCTCTTAAGAGTGAAACAATCCTAGAAAATTGGCCTTTATGAGTTGAAATTTGAGCTTGAGCCTGATTTTTGTGAATGTTTTGTTCCAATGGCCTACATAATGTAAACACAAAGGGCTAGAGTCTAACATTTTTTTTTATAGCACCTTACATTGATACTAGTGGGTACCCGTTAATTGTTTCAACCAATTAATAACTCTTGTTGTTCTGTCTGTGTACTCCAGCTATAAAATATTTTAAATTTTTTTGGTGCATTCAATCTTTTGCCTTCCAACGTGTTATATTTTTAATATTGAATAAAATCTCATTACTTTGCAAATTAACGATGTTTTTAGAGATCGAAAAAGAAGTTGGGGTTGAAAGAAGGCCCCCCCCCACCCCCAAGGGATCATTTTGACGGATATTTCTATTATATAAGCAGTGTTGGGCGGGTATTTTATATGTTGAATAACCTCCACGTCTGGGTATTTGTAAAATGGGAATTAAAAGAATTAAAACTCGGAGTCAAAGAATCACAAGTTCCGGGTATTTGAAAAAAATTCAGAATCAAAGAACCACTGTCGGTTCTGGTTATTTCAAAAAAACCTCACAGAACTGCCGGGTTTCACGAAAACCCGGAAAAGAGGAGCTAGGCAGGTTTTTGGGCGGTTATTTTACTTTTACAATTTGGGTTCTGGGTTTCAGGACCTCGACAAACAGACAGACGGGATCTGGGTTTCAGGACCTCGACATACAGACTAATTGAAGAAATCGCCCGTTGCTTCACCGGCCTTTCCCTTCCCCGCCCCCCCAAAACCTCCGTCACAGACACAGAGACTTACTGAATTAATATATATGAAAAAACCGGCTGCCGGTTCTGGTTATTTCAAAAAAACCCCACAAAACTGTCGGGTTTCATGAAAACCTAGAAAAGAGGAGCCATGCAGGTTTTTGGGCGGTTATTTTACTTTTACAATTTGGGATTTGGGTTTCAGGACCTCGACAGACAGACTAACTAAAGAAATCGCCCGCTGATTCACCGACCTTTCCCTTCCCCCACCCCCCAAAACCTCCGTCACAGACACATAGACTTACTGAATTAATATATTAAGATATGTGGCCTATAAATCAATATCATCATTTTTAGTAATGGGTTAAGTTAATCACCAAATTGACCTAAGATTATACCACTTTTGAATGGTTTCCCAGTTTTAGGGGGACCTCTTCATTCAAGTCCTAACATTTTTGAAGGGACCAATCTTGGTTCAATTCTAGTTTCCTTTTAATTTCAAATATGGAACTTGGTTTCAATTTACTTTTATTTATTAAGGGAGTGATTTTTATTTAGTTCTTCATTAAATAACCCACAGTTTCAAGTAACCTCTAATTCTAGTTCCAACATCCAAAATATCAAAATGAACAATGCAAAAAAAGAAAAAAAAGAAAGAACCTTGAAATTTTATTCCAAAGAAAAATAAAATGTTAGGTGTGAAATTGATGCCAAAAGCTTGAAGAGGCGTTCCAGAATGAAAGCTTGAAGTTTGAAGTCAAGGTTCAGTGGTGTCTTATTTTTTGAATGTGAAATTTTTGAACAAAACTTGAAACACCTCATTTTGGGAACTTGCAACATTTTTTTGAACATGAAATCTTGAAGATGCAAAAAACAGAAAAGAAAGTCACAAAAAAGCTTAAGTTTCTTCAAGAAAACAAAAAAATATTTAGACCTTAAAACTAGAACCATATTTTTGTTAGAACTTCAATTTGGTTTTGGTTCTTAAATTAATTTGGAACCAAACCTCAAGTTTGGTTCTAGTTATTTGCAATGCCATAACCGAGGGTGGTTCCAATTTGATTCATAACCAAGTGCCCCCTTATTTAGTTGAAATGGTGTAGCCAAAAAGGAAGAGGTAAACAAAGCCTATTATGTCTAAGACATTGCCTTGTTTTGAATCCACCTACTCACATTCTCATTATAGATACTAAGGCTTAGGTGATTTAGAACCCTCTGGAGTCACTATCATTAAACACCCACTAACCTCCTAATGCCATTGTTTCTTCCCACATTCATCTGACTCATAGAAGTTTTTACCAAATAAGAATCCAAGTCTCATAACACATTCTGAAAAATTAAAAATTGGCAGCTCACATCCTAACCTTAGGTGAGAAACCAGCTGTAGATCCCAAATTCAGAGCACCAACCAAAGTACTCACTTCATCTCATCCCAAACCCCACTTTCCAATATCAAGTTTAGTCTCTCTTAATACAATGCCAATAAGAGATCACTCATGAATCCCTTAAATTATGTATCATCTTCACCAATAGCCTATAACAAAACTACTACATCAGACATTAATCTCCATCACATCAAAATTGAAAAAAACAGACCTATGCACAAAGAACATTCATCTCCAAATGCCTTCAAAATCCACAAATCTATCTTAATGAAATACTTACCTTTTGCAAACTGCCAAGAAATCAAGATCGAAATGCCCTTCTTGCTTAATCGCCCTCCTTCAAATAGTAGAAGTTCTTCATCCTCCCATAATCTTGGCAACCAATACAAAACCAAAATTTTGCGATCCGCCATGAAAAGTAAAAAACGAACATGATAAGCTTGCAATTTATTTTTTAAATAAGAAGAATAGAGTGTGTACATCCCTCCTCCTTCATGGTTCACATGTAAAATATAACACATAAAAAACAAATCCACACTATTTGGAGTAAAACATGATCAACGTGGTGGTCCTTTAATTGTTAGATTAGGGAAGTGACTTTAGAAGCTTTTGTTTTAGGGCTTCCTTTTAGGTAACAATGGGAAGGTGCATGCATGGTTGAATGGTTCACTTTTGTGACAAAATGAACAATTATTCTTAGGTACCTTTCATTCAAATGCATATGGTGATTAATATATTCTTAAATCTACTAATTGAGATTTGGACCTAAACTAACAACTTTATTATGAAAAGAATTGCATGGTTATTTATTGATAAAAAAATCATTTGTTAGAAATAATGAACTTTTGAAGTTGAAAAATATGAACTAGTCGTTTGACTAGAACATCACAAAATGAAAAAAATTATATTGATTCACATTTCAAATTTGTTATTGGTACTTAATATATAATGTATTATGAGATGATAAATTCAAATGAAGAATCTCTTCTTTGAAAACCTTAATCATTTAATAGTATAAAGACTTTTTAATGGTTGAAATTGGACCATATTTTCATAAGTTTTTATGAGTTGCAATTTATTTTATTTTATTTTATTTTTCTTTCAAAAGCATATTTTTGGAAAGTTTTACTTGGGGCATTATTCATATGGACTTTGTGAGTTGTCCTTTTAGGACTTCCGAATTGAAAAATAACACCAACTTCTATTAATGTAAATTTTGATGTAAATTTTTGAAGATTTTTAGGCGATTGAACATTTATTAATCAAAGATTATAATAATGAAATTTAAAAGGTAGCAACCATGTCCATTTGAATAGTTTTTTTGAAGGGTTTAAGGACTTTTGAAGAGTTTTTAACTATCCAAAAATGAACCATCTTAGCTTGCATTTTCTCAAGACCTAATTTTAATATTCAAGAACCAAATCAAAACCAAACTTTGGTAACTAGGTCCATTTGGGTAATTGGCCAAAATTAGATCATACATCTAACAACAAAATCCTTGGCTAATAAATTTTTAATTAAATGCAATGAAAAGCAATCTATTGTGTAGTGTGCCATTCAACCATACTATTGAATATGGCCAAGTTTCTATGTACAATGTTGAAAATAATATTCCATTTAATTTACCAACGTTTTGTGTGGTGAAAAATCACCAAATGGCAAATTGAAACATGGGGGGGCAACTTGTAAATGGGAAAAATAATATTCAAAAAAAAAAGTCACCAAAAGTTGAGGCTTATGACAATGATGTAATGGTATTGCGCCATTTGTCCAATGTTTGAAACTCAATCATTACTCCATCTCCCTTAATTTGAGAATTCTTCTCCCTTTAAGTTCCTTCTACCATACCCTATTGCAATTTGCCATTACTACACCTTTGTTGAAGCTTGTCAACATTATGTCTATTCCTTTAGGGTTGTTTGTTGTTGCTAGTCTTTATGAATGTGTACATTGTAGATCTTTGATCTTTTTAATGTATATTTTAAAATCTATAATTTTCATGTTTGGGGGTTGCATCCTTTCCAAGACTCGGGTTAGAGGTGTACATAGCTTATGAGTTATGCTTCAAGCAAGAATATATATATGTGCATTGCAAGTGTTCATTTCAAAATATTCATTTTAATTCAATTTCCTTATTCATCCTCTTATTTCAAGTTCTATTCAATTTGATTTGTTTGCTTGCTTGCATGTGGTATGTATTGTGTGGTGTGCAACATGTAGGTTTGAGCCTTAAGTTTTGTAATTTGTTGTTGCTTGCATTTTTTGTCTTCATGTTTCACTTTCTCCATATCTCCTTTAATAATCCCCAAAAAATTCAAATTCGAACCTCTTCTCCTTGTTATTGCTAATGTCAAATCTGATGTAAAAATATGTGATCATGACATGCTTGTTTTTAAAACCATTAATGTAACTTTTCCTTAAGAAGAGCCTCTAATTCTAATGTGTTTGAACATAGTAGCTCAAAGAAAGGAAAATGGGATAATGAAGGTACAAAACATTTATAGGATAAATGGGTTGTGCACATATGTTGGTAGAGTCAACAATAGTTAACACAAATAATGTGCATTAGGTTTGGTGTGCCATTTGCTCAAGAAAAAGGGAAGGAAAAATTAGCATTAAAAGGATCATTAATCAAGAAAAACATCGATAAAAAAACTCATAATTAGTAAAAAAACCACATGTGTCAATTTGACCAACAATCAACTTGGATATGTTGATATCAACTTGTGTAGTTATATGATTGATTGGTCAAATTGGCAAATGTAATAATTTGGTCTTTTCTTACTAGTTTTATTCGTAAAACAACCATGATTTATAGTAATAGTTATTGAAAGATGTAAAAAATGAAAAGTGTTTAATTTGTTGTTGTTTTTAACATGTTGTTCAAAGGTTGGGTAGTGATGGATTTTGAAGCATTGAGGATCTATTCACCATAACTTAAGGTCAAACACACACCCAAAAAAATCAAGTTGGGGTGTTGTTAAGTTGATGAATCATGTGTTTTTGTAGTCCATTCACAATGTTGTTAACATGGTATTCTTATTTACAGGAATGTGGACTCAATGACAACGATAGAAAATGTTTTTTAGAGCTTTTTTCACTTTATGTTGTTTAAGCTTGGAAGTAAATCCTTCTTTTGATTGGTATGAAAAAGTTGATGTATAATTAATAATGTGTTTCAATTGATGCATGTTCATAACCTTGGTCATTTTGTATTCAAAAGTGTGAGTGTTAAGGAATTGGGAGGCAAGCTTGTCTCCATGAGTGCACATGGCAAAATGGTGGTTGAAAGATAAGATGAATCACTTATGGCAAATGAAACACTCCATACAAGTCCATTTGATAGTGTTAAAATGACAATTTAATATGATATCATTATTTAAGTGGACAATATCAAAATGATTAATGAGCTAATAAAGTTCCTATGAACAAAAGGTGACTTTTTTTTTTTTAGCATACATGTTGAGAGAAAAACATTGAAATCCATGAAAAAATGATTGTGATATGGAAACTTGAAAATAAGGCCCATTTAAATTTTTTTGAAAGTCCAGAACTTTTCTTGGGTTAAAGTTTTTCTAGCCAAATTTTTGCATCTATTAATAATATTCCTTTAATATATCACATAGAGTCCCTATATGATATCCCCCAAAAAAACCAATATAAATAAAAATTTATTTATATAAAGATATAAACATAAGTTTAGTGCATAGTTTTCAATTTCAAAAGTTTGTTTTTTTATATTTGGTGTATATATACATTGCAATTTTTAATATATGTCTTTTTATTGAAGTTGAAAATTTTAATTGAAAAACAACAACTTTGGCATATTGATGATTTTATCACATGTTAATGGGTGCGAATGTATGACATTTTGCAAAAAAAATACAATGTGATGCAAAAACTCATCCATTTTATCTTTCAACCACCCAACAATGTTAAAATCAAGGTTTAGGAACTAGTGTGACTACTTAGATGAAGGATATAATGACTCCATTTTTTTATGGGAGTGTATTGTTTTGTTCATAAAACAAACTTGCCTATGTTGGTTTTATTAGAATCCAATTTGGTGGGCTTAGTTGGAAGCCTTACTTTAAGTTATGTATGTTTTTTGTTTCATTCATTTAAGAATTACCTTGAGTTTTAGTAATTATGGGACATGTTCATAAAAAAGGAAAAAAAATGTTTAAGAATGTGAAATTGATGTAAGATGGATTAATATTTTATTTCTTGCTCAAAGAAGCACATCAATTTTATTTAAATGTTGTGGAAAAAAATATAGGTTTCAAGTTATTGATAAAAAATGAAAATAAAATTTATTTAAATGTAAATAGGATGTCTATAATTCATTATGAGAATAAATTTAGAATATGTTTAGAATATTTTTAAATTAAAAATGATTAAAATATATCATTATTTCATAACATATTTTCAAAACTTCTTTTATCTTATGTGCTTGCAAAAATACACAAAAAACTTCTTTGATCTCTATTATGAAGCATGTTGTGGAACAATATTGACGTTTGATTATAAAAGTCCATGTTGATGTTCCAAAAGGTACCATTGTCAATGGAAACTTGAGATTCCTCTATGACTTGGAATTGATTTTGGGGCTACATGGCATTTTGTCACTTTTAGATTACGTGGATACTACCCTAATCAAACTCATGCAATCCTATGATGTGTTTGTGTGTGGTTTTATTGATGCAATGAATGTGTACCTACATGAGTTTTGCCATCTCTACTTTGGTCCTTGCATTAGGTTTGATCACTTAATTTGTGATAAATTAAATACTCTTGAAACAATCATTGGCAATAATTTAAATGATGAGTTGGTGTGTATCTATATAGATGGTGACAAACTTGATGACTAATCTCATTATTGAGAGTTGGTTTAAATTTTTCTTCTACCAACAAATGTTGTTTTGCAATAAGTTCTTTGAAACTCGGTGTCACCTAAAAAAGAGAGAGAGGTAGAGAACCCAGACAACAACCCAACCCCCCTGTTTGGACTCGCTCTGACAGAGCGCACATGGGCAATCACACATCTAAGAGACAACACACAACAAAGGAGTAACACAGTAATCGCCTTGGTCCAGACTCCAAGTGGGGAACCCACACGATGGCTGCAAAATCAACCCACCCGAACCCCCACAGATGCTACTCCTACTCACACAAATCAGACAGATAGAACTTCAATGACCAAAATCCATAGCTCATATTTCACAAAGTGCCTTGACAGTACAAGCCTTTTCTTCTCCTCAAAAATGCTCTGGCTGCAGCATTGGTCCTCATTTTCGACTCAACCTCACCAAATGTAGAAGCTGGACATTCATTAACCACTAACGCAGTGGAAGAAATCAGCAACTAGCAATGTCTCTAAGCTCCTTTGTCTACTCTGCTCCAACCCGTCTACCTCACTAACTACTCCTTC
>Ga0209208_10008063_pt1 | contig 14129 bp, 7 predicted proteins | sample S1TSphfallax_3_FD_187694 | JGI IMG/M metagenome (GOLD analysis project Ga0209208, IMG submission 187694) | Host-associated microbial communities from peat moss isolated from Minnesota, USA - S1T2_Fd - Sphagnum fallax MG (SPAdes) (version 2) | ecosystem: Host-associated > Plants > Peat moss >...
TACTCTTTATTTGGCCCCTGCCCTTCCCGCACGGCCCTGCCCCCTGCCCTGCCCTGCAAGACAGACGGACAGACGGACCCTGCCCTGCCCCCTGCCCCGCCCTGCCCTGTCTGGCCGCCCGTTTTTCTGAATCCCGGGACCCAAATCCGACTGTCCGGGCCGAATCCGGTTTTCCGAATCCGACTGTCCGGGCCGGTTGCACCACATCAATTAAAACGTGGAACCGTCGTCGGACAGACAGACGGACAGACACCATCTTAGCTTTAATATATAAGATGCATAACCAACCAACCCTGTACAAGGAGACAACACTGAATTCAACCTCCTCAAGAACCTGCAAATAGTTTCACTTTGTCTTTGCAGTTAGATGTTCTCCACCATGGTCTATGACCAGGGATCATGTATAATGTGGTGCAGCACCCACCAGTGCACCATCCACTGGATGTCTTCTATTACTCAGTCGTGGATGAACCTCAACTGAGTTAACTTTTGATTTGACCAATTCTGTAAGAAATAGGCCTTATATATATAAGTAGATAGGTAGGAAAATAGGTAACGAATAGGTAAGTAGATGTTTTATACTTTGGTATGGACTGTTTCTACTACCTACCTACTAACAACCCACTTGTGGGTTGTTAGTAGGTAGGTAGTGAAAAAAGGCACTGAGCTAACCACCATGGTTAGTTAGGCAACTGGAACCTAACATAAAACTGTTTCCTGACCACTTACCATCCAACTTGTGGGTTGTTAGTAGGTAGGTAGTGAGAAAAGGCGCTGAGCTAACCACCATGGTTGGTTAGGCAACTGGAACCTAACATAAAACTGTTTCCTGACCACTTACCATCCATCCTTCATTGTATGCTTGTGGGTGCTGGTTCACTGTGACTGGTAAGTACTTTAATGGGTTAGCAGGTAAAGAATACAAGTGGTTACTATCTAGGTAGGCAAGAAGGTAAGGCATTTGGTGGCTGCTAGGTGGGTAGATACCAGTGTAGACCGGTTATTTCCTTTTTCATAAAAACCATTGGCTATGTTATTTATTGAATTCTTTTGGGATCACACAGTTTATCAATATCAATATAAAAAATGGGGTGTCAAATAGGTTATTAGAAAGATTTGAATAATAATAATTGATTATGCATAAGAGTAGGTTATCAAATAACCAATTAATAACTGACAATTATACACTAGTTATAGAGTTTTTTAAAATAGAAAATAATTTTTTTCTGTTGTTTTAAATTTTGAGTCAGTGTAAAGATTGATAACTTACTTGGATGATAATTGGGTCATCCAGGTAGGTTATGAATTACCAGGTTGATAACTAGGTCAAAACTCAATAACCGGCCAACACTGGTAGATACATGTGGAATGCCTATGGGACAAGAAGACAACGAAAAGGTATTTTCTCTCCAGACATCATCCATCCTGTATAGTGCAGCGGTTGAGTCTGGCCCAGTGCCAGAATGGAAAACTCATCCAACAAATAACCTGAACCTAGCTTAATCAGTGAACAATCCTCCTATTTGCAGAATTCCCATAACAGGACAAATCTCAATTGTAAATGGCCGAAGTTTCCCCCTTCTCCTGAATGAGTTAAAAGCTAGCCATCAATCTTGGGTTCCAGAGTTGTACTCAGGTACAAAGATAACAGGCTATTCAAGAAACTAGTTATCTGTCAACAAGTATGATACAGGCCAGGGTAACATGATGAAATGAATCATTATTTGTCCCAGAAACATATTGAGGCATTACTCATCTCTTCCACACATCGCAGCAGTGCACATTAGTCACTGGCTAGTTGATTTGTGGCAGTGCACATTTGTCACTGGCTAGTTGATTTGTGACAAATGACACTTTCTTAGTTTATGATCTTTTATTTTATTAATTTATCAGTGGTGTCCTTGTTGTTCTGTTCTTTGGTGCCATGTGATCTCAATATTTTATTTGCCTTGTACGTCTTGTGGATGGGTTCCCATCCCTGCCCCTTTTTTAATACAGGGATCTTCTTCTTATTATGAAAGTTGAAACTTGATAGGGTAAACTGCCCCCATCAACAACATTAGCATATTAGTGAACACCAAAAAGCAGATCCTTAAAAGCCAACTTTAACTCCTATGATGAGTTTCAGAGGCCATGTGTCTTTCTTAAGTGAAGGTGTCCCATTTGCACAGACTGGCCAGACAAGCTTAGTAGGAACTGTAGTCGCTGATCATGCGCCATTTGTTATTCTAATAGCCTATTTATTGCATTTCTGTTTTTGGGATTAGGAGCAATGCTTTTTAAAAAACAAAAGTGGTGAATTGTTGCTAGAAAAACACATTTTACAGTGTGCACTGAATTTTTTAACGTTTTTCCAGCTTTTTCCAAATGCAATTTGAAAACTGGCAAAAATTTGCAACCAACAAAATCACTGATTAGGAGTAGGATCTATATCATTTCACGTGAGAACATGTCAATTTTAATAGAGCAAACCCTAAATGTATGATAGATGGCAAGTATATTGTGAATTCTTGCAGGATCCTTTCCTCATGCCCAACATCACTTGAGATAATTCTTGACCCTGATTACACAGGTCAAGAAAATAATATTTATCAAATTATGTGGTGGAGAAACCTCAGTTGGATTTTTAATCTTGGCACATTTTCTTTTTTAATACGATCATTTCAACTGTAGTAGATGCTCCCAAAAAAATAATGCAAGTAGTTATGGAGCATAGCATAACATTTGACTCAGTCAAGAATGATGCTCATTTGTATATTGGAATTACTTTAGAATCTCTATTTCAGCAAACTCGTCTGAAACCATTAAAGAACTTGTTTTAACACAAAAAAATAGTCAAAAGAAAACAAGCCAAAAACCAGCGACAAAGCAAATGGGCCCAAGAGTAATTTATATTGAAATTATAGATCAACAACTCTACTAATAAGCAGGTAAGTGATGAATCGATCGAACTACAGAATAGTACAATGAGCATGCAATGCAAAGAATCTCTGTGCAATGCAATGAGAATGGTACAGTGGGAACACCACTCTTTGCCAAGTGTGCTAATCACCTTTAACACATGTAAAACGTTTTGGCATTACTTGCATGTTAATGATGATGTTGATTTTTTTCTCACTATTCTACACTAGGCCATAATTTGGTCCGTGGTACGAGGTATTTATCTTACATTCATTCTGCCCTTTACACGCTTCCAGACTCTTCTACTTTGTTATGATCTTTTTACATTGTTTTATTAAAGTAATTTATAATCTTCTTAAGCCATTTAAGATAATAATATTAAAAGAATAATGTAAGAATACCAAGTTTTCATTGAATCTTTGGTTGGAAATGTGTGCATCTGAAAGTTGATATGAAAACTTCTTTATCATTAGAGTTATTCATAAAGTCAGGGTGTCTTTGGACCTTAGTTTGACTCTCTAACCCTTGTTCATCCCCAATTTGAGTTTTTATAAAGTGAGCAAAATCAGGCATGGATTCATGAAACTGGGTATCATTTCAGAAGATTTGCATTATATATTGTGACATGGTTTGATTTAAAGAAGCATATGACCAGAAGTCAAGGCGCAGGTAAATTGAATCCAAAATTAGAGGTGAAACTACCTTGAGGACCAATTTAGGTGAGAAAACTAGTTTGGTCCCTTCTTTTTCCCCCCGGTGTATTGGTTCCATCCTGACTTCTGATTTCATCCCCAGTTTCAGCATAACTGGAGCCCAGTAGCCCCAGATTAAGGTGCTTTCTGGATGACTCTATTATCTTATAAGAGCCACAAATGACTCATATGGAAATCAACCCTCCTCCAAATGGATAGACCTTCTGGTGGGATTTGTTTCCAACAAAGCTTACAATTTAGGAAGGCTTTTGTGTGACTTTTGAAATCGTTCAAACTGATAATCCAAAGTCATAAGAATCTTCCAAGCTGATTCATGGAATTGTCTCCATTCCCACATCTTGATTTTGGATGTTTGAAAGTTTGTCAAGTTTTTCAAATTACTACTACATCAATCTGTGGTGGGTCAATACATTGGAACTTGTAGGCTAAGTTCATGGAAAGTGCATATACATTCTACCCGACATATAGATAGGTTTGGCCAAGATGTATCCTAATGCATGTAAACAAAAAAGTAGATGGTAAAGTCCTTACATACTTGCATATGCAAACAATATCAAGGAGGGCTCCACTTTGCAGGTGGCCATCTTGTAACCACAATAGAGGGATAACACCATGGACCAACCTTCACCAAAGGCAAGGTCAGGTACGATTTTATAATGATGGTCAATAAGAATGTTAGAATGTTTCTTAACACATTAGAGATATTTATAAAGTACCCCAAACTAGGTCTACTGGGCCCCAATTTTGTCAAAACTGGGGACGAATTAAAAAATCAAGATGAAAACAGTGCAGTGAAAAAAGAGGGGACACAAACTGTTTCTTTATCTAAATTGTTTCTAACAGGAGTTTCATCCCCAGTTTTGGATCTGCCTTAACGGCACCTTCACTGACGCTCATAGTCTTTCATTAAATTGAGCATTGTCAGAATAAAATTATGGAGACCTTGTGAACTGATGCCCAGCATGGTACCTAGTTTCCCTCATTTTCCAGCTACACTCAAATTGGGGACGGAACAAGGATTAGGGTGTCAAAATGGGGTCCAAAGACAGGTTGATTTATGAATAACTTTATTGCCTCTGGATGGGATTTATCATGCTGAGGGAAAAGAAAGATAAATCTCGGCCTGTCCAGTGTCTACTGCTGTGGTACTTAGCAAACACTAAACAGAAACGAGTTGAACGTGGGAAGGTTCAAGAACCAATGTCAAGTACATGCACTAAAACTAATTTGATTTCAAGTACAACAACTGTTTAGCAGGACAAAGAAAATAATAGTGAAACGAATGAAATTTCATGTCTACATTCTAAGTACATTTTAATAAGGCATCCAGACTCCAATGCTGGCTCGAACCAAACACAGGTGCATTTCACAGTCTTTGAATGCTAAGTTGAGCAATGAGATGTAACAATTGCTGTCCCCAAAAACTAGGGATGATCATCAAATGTTTCATTTTGTGGCTTGCATGCACAGCATCTCTTACAATGATGTGACCAGCTTTACCTCCCCTCTTGCTGATGTGTCCCTTTCAACATCGAACATGCGCACCCAAGTTATATCATGTATCCAAATGCCTGCTTGCAATTTCAACCCACGTGATGTTGCGTTTAGGAACCCATAAAAAATTGGCATAGGAAAAACATGTTTCATTCTCTTAGTGTATACGGATCTCTTCAAGAACATTGCATGCAAGTTGAGATGTCATAAGTCATACATCTGAAAAAAATGCCACATTGTAGAAAAGTCATTTAGAAAAGTGATCCGTATATGCTTCTTTTTTACCTCAAACTCCCTTCCAATATGTGGCAATCCTTCCTAAAAGTGATTCTCCTTCTCAAACATCTGAAAAAAATGCCACATTGTAGAAAAGCCATTTAGAAAAGTGATCCGTATATGTTTTCCTTTTTTACCTCAAACTCCCTTCCAATATGCGACAAATCCTTCCTAAAAGTGATTCTCCTTCTTGTAGGGACTCACTGTGGGTTTTACCTACAGTCAAAACCAGTGGTGGCTGGTTATTGAGTTTAGATCCGGTTATCAACCCGGTTATTAATAACCTACCAGTTCTTTATTGATTCTTTAATAACTGATTAAATTTCTAACAGAGTATTAAGTTTTCAAAATATAATAACCTACCTGGATGATATGATTATCATCCAGGTAGGTTCAATCTTCAAACACTAATTCAAAAAACAGAAGAAAATTATTTAAATTTTTAGAAAACCCTATAACTGGAGTATAACTGATAGGTTAACCAGTGATTCTCAACTGGTTATTTGAAAACTCCAGCACCCAAAAAAAATGATATCGATAACTTGTGTGGTCTAACAATTTTTTAAAAATAAACCTACTTCACAATTATCAAAAGAAAGAAATAATTGGCCAGTTACTGAATTTTTTCAATAACCATTGGGTGAGTTATTTAAAAATCTTAAATTTCAATTTACACACAAGGTATCATGTAATTGGATTTTTTCATATATTTAGGACTTGCTTGGTATCAAATTGTTAGAATGGCTAATCAATAAGGTTATCGATTTTTAAATTTGTTTTTAAGTAAAAATTGCTTGGTATGCATAGGGGTTGGTTTTTGCAAAATTTGTTGAATCACAAAATATAATGTTGATTATGAAGTGAAAAAAATATTTTTCCTTTTTTAAAAGCATAAATTCTTTATTGGGTTCTTATTAATTTTAATCTATCTACAAGATATCATACATTAAACAAAGTTTTAGTATACTTGTGTGTAACCAAAAACTCAAGGAAATTGCATATTGTTGCAATAGAATTGATCAAAAGAAACAACAATGCAATTGATAGCAATATTTCAAATTCACTATGAAAAAAATGAGTGTTAACGAACAAGTTGCATGAGTTGCAGGATTCCAACTCATTGTATATACAATGCAACTCATTGTAATTCAATTGCAATTTAATCAAAACAACTCGTTTTTAATTACTATGCAACTCCATTATAATTACACACATGATGTCATGTTGGCGTCATTAACTGTCATCCATTTATTAAAATCTAACATGTGGCATTATAGAGATTTTTGGACATAAATTTATTTTTTTGAAATATTGATCTCCATTGTCCATTATGATTGTTAATGATGGTCCAAGATTATGACACATGGCATAATAAAAAAATTACCACATAACATACTACTTGTATTGGAAAAAATAAAAATAAAAATAAAAATATATATTAATAGCTAAGTTGGTCATACATAACCATAGGTAGGTAGGTAGGTTGGTAGGTTTTAAGACCTACATACCTACATATTTACCGAGAACCTACCTACCTACATAGGTAGGTAGAAAAGTAGGACTTACTTACTTACCTAGTTAGGTAAGTAGGTAAGAAAACACAAGACTAAATGCATTAAAGAATATACATGAAATTTTATTTTTTATTTTATGTTTTGCTTTTGGGTTAAACTTTTTAAACTCATTCCAAAATGGCACATGCATTTTAATGTGAAAACATAAAAGAACAAGCCTTCTTTATTTAGTTTATAACATGGGATTCAAAAACAAAACATATGAATTATATCTTTTAGTCGTTCATTAGTTGCAAATTGAGTTGTAATTATAACACTTAAGTGTTCAAGGTAGGCCAAATCCAAGGCGAAGGTTCCATTGTTTTTGGTGTGTGAACAAAACTTGAACCACTCTTATTAGCGCATCTATTACACTAAAAATCATCAAAAATGGAATAAAATTGAAAAAGTGGCCCCTCAAAATGTAAGAACTCAAAAAAACAAATCACCAAATGTTACAAAAACCAATTCCCAAACACCAACAATTTTTTTTATGATGCTCTATTGTTATTAGAGTTTAAATATGAGTTTAAAAACTTCAGGTGGCATTTGTATAACATTAAAAATGAATAAAAAATAAGAAAGTTATAAGCTTTGAAAGTAGGAGGGGTCCAAAGAGAGAAAAAGAAAAGGAAAAAAAACATGTTATATAAGTTGGAAAGTTTATTTTTCTTTTAGTTATTTTTTAATTACTCATTTTCCTTTACATTTCAAAGATGATTTCTAGAACTTCAAGTAGTGCAACCATTGCATTTTAAATCACTCAAAATGAAACACATATGATGAAAATATAAATAACTGATGAATATGTATCCTTATTAAGTTATAAGTAATTATATTATAGTCATAACATATTTGAACAATAATATTTTGGTAATGGTGCATTAGTGGCCATTCTAATCGTATTAATGGGAATCATAATAATAAAAGAATTACAAATATATCCCATAATGGATGGTGGAAATGTGGACAGGTGGCATGATTGCATGTATGTACATTGTACACTAGTTACAACAAAGTTGTTGCTTTAATGCCACATTTATAATAATTTTAAAATAGTTACCACATGTAATTATAATGCAACTCTTGAAAAAATCAAACATGATTAACTACATATATATGTATGATGTGTATAAATTACCGTATAAAAGACCCATTTTCAACTCATTTGTAACTATAATACAACTAACTAATTTTTTGACATGGCAATTTATTTATTAATACAATGTATTTTTAAGGGGATAGTTGCACAATAGTTGTAATACCCAAAGGGTAGTTGCATAACAATTATATATGAATTGTTTTTTGAGTTTTAGTTACAAGGTAATGTGGTTTCAACAAACGTGATTTCTCATAATAGAAATGTGTTTTTTTTCATTTTCAAATGTAGACATATTTCTCAACGCACAAAAATGATGGAAGGGTGGTTTGGAATATAAGATCAATCTTAGTTTAATCCCTAATTCCTATACTGTTTTCTTTTTAAATTTTATTATCTTTCTAAACATAATTTCAATCTAACAATTTGTGTGGTTGTTCAATTGATTTAGTAACAATCTTTCTAACGAGTGATTCATCAAACCATCTTTGAGGGGTAAATCTTGTACAAATTTTGCATCTGAATTTTTCATGATGATATTAGTAGGACCTACTTGACTTGGAATACTATAAATTATTTCCAAGGTTCTAGAAATCATGTTGATAACATTCCCAAAAAAAAAATTGTAGTGTGCCATCGCTAATTTCATTATCAAGGAACACCTCAACTTGCAAACTCAACTAATGATTTTTCTTGTGGGAAAGCAAGGAGTGAAATTAATGAAGGTCTAACTTGGTCGTAAATTAAAAGGAATGAAGAACATGTGCAAAGGTTACTTTAAATGTTGATCTCCCACACAATTGTTTCTTAAGTCATTGGTTGGTTTGGGTGGGTTAGTTTGCATGCCATTCAATGGTAGATTCAATATTTTAATGTGTTTTATTTTAACCTAAAAATTTGATTTATTTCAAATTGCAAACTCACTTTATAAGATCTACCAATGATTTTGTTTTTGGGAAGACAAGGAATGAAGTTATTGAAGTCCAACTTGGTCATAGATAAAAAGGAAAGAAGAATATGTGCAAAAGTTACCTTGAATGTTGAACTCCCACTCAATTGCTTCTTAAGTTTTTCGTTAGTTTGGTTGGGCTAGTTTATACCATTCAATCGTAAATACAATTGTTTAATGTGCCTTAGGTTGAACTATTTCATCTGGAACCTTCATCTAACTTATTTTCAATGTCACAAACTCTAAAATTGGAATGTCAAAATTGTCAAATCCCATGTTTTTTCAAAGCTAGGATTTTTTTTTATAGGGCCTAGTATTTGAATCCTTGAAGTGCTTCACAAAAGCCCACATATGAAATTACAAAAATGGGATTCCAATCGGGTTTAAGGTTTAGGTCCTATGTTGTTGGTTCTTTGAAAGATTTTAGAAAACCAAAATAAAGAATTGCATTAAAAAAATATGGAATGCAAAAATGTAAGGCAAAAGCTCCTCTCATTGTGTTGTCCACCATTCTTTTACATAATCTCCATCACCATGAAATTCACTCACTTTTGTTATCACTCGCAACATGTGAACACATAAAAAAAAATTGTTTAAAATTTTTATGTCATCATCAACTTCTGGCATAATGATAGCAAAAAACCTTTTGTCATTGTTTGTTTCTTCAAATAGCCATCGCCATAAGGACTTGAAGAAAGTAGGTGAAAGAGTGGATTTTTTTTGTGTTGTTTGTGTGTAATGGAAGACTTATCTTATCTATGCTGTGGACGGTGGAGGATAGAGTAGCTTTGATGAAGCTCTTGAAAATATAGTTGGGAAATGGTGTTTAACTTGAGATAACAGGGGGAGGTTAAAGTGGAGTTGAGTATGGAATAAGAGAGCTAAATCATCAACTAATTAGTTTTGGGTGATTGAAAGTTGATTTTGCTTGCTTATGTTGGTAGTTGTTATGTTTATTTTCCACTACGCCAATAGCTACTAAGGCAATGTGCTCTATATTTCTAAAGTTATATGAGAAATTGGTGTTAAGAAGTGATGACAACACAAGGTGGTTTGAGCATATAGGTGATTATGTATTATGCATTTGATTGGAGAGGATTAAAGGGGGTTAATCAAGCATGGGTGATTAGTTCTTTGAAGTGGTTAACATGATAAATTCATCAAAAATACCTTTAAGTTGAAGCAAAAAGTGAGTGAAATCCAAGATTTGATCCAATTTACCAATCTTTAATCCTTGAATCCACATACATAACTTGTCCAATACTTACAGTGGTTTTTGCATAAACTAAGTGTTTTCCATTTGTTTAGAAACTATCATATTGAAACTACTAGCTAGATGGGAAGGGGAATTGATGTTGTACAAATGCAAAGAGTGTGTGTTTGAGTCGATGCATGGCATAATATGGGCTGTGAATTAGGAGCTCAACGGACTGAAAGAACATTGAAGAATATGATCTTTGGCAAAATCTCCATCCAATGTGAAGTGAAAGTTGTTTCAGCATTAGAAATTATAGACTACTTAGTAAATGGGCATATTAAGTTCTTCAACTGGAGGAACCTAGTTATGTAATTAGTGTTGCTACAGCTAAGTTCTTGTTGAATTTCCATTTAAGCATAGAACTTGAAATTGTTCCATATATTTCTATAATTTAGAATTTAGACTCTAAAGAAGTAGAATTCAGAGTCATGTTGATGAGTTCCAATTGTATTCCTCTCTTGCTGTTTTATGTGACCCTTTCCTTTTGGTTACAGGGTATTCAATTTTTCCAATGTAATACCCTGCTAGCAGAGTGTTTTTGGGTATAAAAAATTTAATACTGAGCCGGGTAGGATTTTGCCCAGGTATTAAGCATACGGGGCCCATCTGGCAGGAAGGTTATCTCCTACCCAGAACTGGGACCACGACTGATAACCGGGTTGATCTTCAATCTTTGGCGAACACTAGTCAAAACCCTCTAAAACGTGGAGCATAACTTTTTCTGGCATTACGTGCATTTGAATCCAGCTCATTGGGGGATGGTGGAAACGTGAGCGAATCTTGGACTCGTGGGAATCAACTTGGTACGCACATTAATGCTGCTCGATTGCCGGGTGTAGAAACTTGAAAGGATTTTCTGACTCCCTCTCCATGCCGCAGCCCATCTGATTTTCATCTGCTTGTGAGTCGTGTATGTTTTAGAGAAGAGAAGAGATCCCAAGGTGGGGAATTTCTGCGACGCAATCATTAGGCGACACGGGAGCCCGACCGTGAAGCTTGGTGGTCACGAACTTTGCCGAATTGGCCGCCTTCCATGACATTAACAATTAGGCCCAGGGAAACTCCTTGAACATCACTGTTCCGATTCACGGTGATTCCAGGCGAAAGCACACCTCCAAGGTTGGTCAAATTGCTTTTAATTTGAGTACTAGAGGCTTGCTAAGATAAGCCACATTCTCCCTCCTGGTGATCAATGCATGTAGGAGAAAATTTGTAAGGTAGCTTATATCCATCAATTTCCCTCCTAGAGATGGGGAGGGATATTATGCCTACTCCTCAAGGATTGGAGGGAAATTATGCCAACTTGTAGGTGTAAAAACCCTCCCACTATTGAGGAGTAGGCATAAGAACCCTCCCATTCATATGCCTCCTGGTGATTTACATAGGTTTGGTTCATGATACAATTTGCCTTGTGCTTTACAAAGGGTAAAGCCTATGGGTAGGGGACATTCCCAATATGTGGGGACTGGACTCGGTTAATGCCTCGTCCTAGGCCCCTTATTTTGAGAATGCCCCACCCTAGGGCTTTACCCTACACTGATGAGCCCACAGAGATAAACCCTAGGAGGCAGAATGCGCCCCTTAAGGTCCTTCCAGACGTAAAGGCCTCATTGAAATTCTGTAGCATAGATGAAGGCCGCACCTTATTGCTCAGAATTTTCACTTCACTAAGAGTGGGCGTCTTGAAAACGTAATGCCTGCTCATGGGGGCATTAACTTTAAATGCCCATTTTTATTTTTATTTAACATAAAATTACCAGTGTTAGACTGGTATCAACTTTGGAACCTGCCAGAATCGTACTGGTATTAGTTTCAAGGCTGATTTTATCTTGGTCCATGGCAGGTATAAACCTGATATTGGTGCTGGTATGAGCTAGGTTTATACCTCATTTTACCTTAGGTCCCATACCTGACTGGTACTGGTATAAGACTGATATTACCTGACTGGTAGGTTCTTCAATGCAGAATTGATACCAGTACCATATACCTTGGTTGCGCCCTATATATCAGTATAACACTAGTCTTTATGGACACTAAAGTCTTCTGGGTAGGTTTTACTGGAGTCATGTCCATAAGGACTATATTTAAGGAGTAAAGTAGCATATATATATGTAAGAAACTGTTCCCAAATGAACAATTGGGGGTATGGGCAACCTGTCCCGCCCTTGTTTTTTTAATCCAATGTCAAACATAAATTCCACTTTAAAAATAGCAAACTTGCACATTTGATGTCGGAATTGTTGACAAAGTAGTTCTCTTCATTAGGCACGTGATGCCAGAAAAGAAGACAAAAGAAAAAAGTTATGTCTTCCATAAATGAGGACTGTGTACAATTTGGCAAGTGAACATTAAAGTCCTCTTCATCCTGCAGGCGTTAATACCAGTCATTTTTTAAGTGTCCCCGTACTAGCGAGTATCCCCACACAGATTCAGTCGTAATTCGCCAACTGGCGATACTTTTCTCCACGAGCTTTATTAAAAGTGTACTTGTTGCGACTCGGTCCTTAAAGAGTGGCGCAGTCTGGCGAATTGATTTTAAGAGGGAATTTTTTCGCCAGAAAATTTGCCCAATGTCGCCTTTTGGCGATTTTTCGCCAAAAAAAAAAAAAGCTGGTTAAGACTGGTTAAGAATTGACAAGTGTGATAATTTTGGTGCAAAATAATAGTACGTGCTGAAGTTTTGGACCAATTTGGGTCAACCAGCACCTGCATTGGGACTATGGCAGGCCTCATAAAATTAGGCGTTCTAAAAATAGACGCCTAATTAGCCTAATTTAAAATGAGCCAAACGCCTAAAATAAGGAAAAATCATAATTGACGTGCATTGGGGCCAGCCGCCAAGCCGCCAAGGAGTGATATTGATGGTGCAGTGGTCCCGCCTGGAGTCCGCCTGGTCTGGCCTGGGCCACCTGGCACAGTTTCCGGCAAGTCGACGCCTTCAGCCGCCTCGACGCGTTCACAAGCAAATTGACATGGCGCAAACCATGAAGAAGAGGAAGACAAGTGGTACACCGTCTTGCACAACGCCGTTTCAGCAGAAACATTTGCTTGAATTTGGACTTGAGATCACACAATTGGAGCACAATAGCGTTGTGATATGCCTCGTTTGCCTGTTCTGCAAGCGGCTCGGGCGCTCTGGCGCCACGAAAGACGATGGTCGTGAGCGCAATCGGACCAGCAACACCAAATACTGGAATCCGCCGTTTCACAAGGAGAACTTTGCCGGTCATCTCACGTCGCAGCACCCTGATGATTTCGCCGAGTATAAGGCACTCAGTAACCAAGAAAAGAAGAAATTCTTCGATGCTAGGAAGCGCGTCCAGGAATCAATGCACCGATATCTTAACTCAATGCAGACGGTGCTGACCATCCCCATATCGAAGGGTATTGTCGAGGTCATCATTGGCGACATGTTCTTCAAGCCGGAACTAAACGAGGACGACAAGGAGATGGAGCTGATCACTAAGACCAACGCCCTGAAGTTGTTCCACCAACAGGATGATGGTTCGTATGTGGCCAAGGTCAGCAACGCGATCTTGTACAATCTGACATTACAACACACATCAGTCGGCTTGTTGTTTAGGCAGACGTCGGCTGTGATCGGGCAGCACAAGGACGTGTTTGGCAATGGGAAATTGGTGGGCCTCAACGATCACGAGGTTGACAAAATGGTCCGCGTCAACGTCGGCGCCAACCTGTAGGTCCTGTCGGATGTCCTGAACCACCACGATGTCTGGGCGTTCTCGCTCGCCGGCAACGGGAGTACTCATCAAGGCGTGTCATTCTTTGACGTGCGCTGACGCGCTCCCAAGTCACGGGGTGAAACCCAATTGAGGGTCTCACAAAGTCAAGTTGCGAAAAGTTGAGACTTAGTAGCACGCTCCCG
>Ga0209208_10008064_pt1 | contig 14128 bp, 11 predicted proteins | sample S1TSphfallax_3_FD_187694 | JGI IMG/M metagenome (GOLD analysis project Ga0209208, IMG submission 187694) | Host-associated microbial communities from peat moss isolated from Minnesota, USA - S1T2_Fd - Sphagnum fallax MG (SPAdes) (version 2) | ecosystem: Host-associated > Plants > Peat moss >...
CTAACTTTAGGGTTTTGCCTCCCTTAGGGTTTCGGCTCCATGGGGGCACATGTGGAAGTCAAACCCAGCATTGGTCTGGTAGGTAAGTAGGTAGGTAGGTAGGTATATAGCCCTGTGCCTAGGTTCATCTTCATGCATACAAATTTCTTTCACGAGGGTCTCTTTCCATTAGGTTGTTGGGATCACAACTACACATTCTATAGAGACTTGCTCATGGCAGCTGTGATCACAGTTATGAATGGTATCATATACCATGTGTAACTGTGATCACAGCAGCCTTATGGAAAAGCCATTGAAATAGGGTTCTCTTTCTTTCTTAGTCTCTCATACGTCCGAGCATTAAATGCTGAGTTTCAGGATTTCATACTGAGATTTAATAAAATTATGTCTTTTCTTGCTGCGTGGACAAGCACTTTTTCTCTATGATACTGACGCCAAATCGTGACTCCTGAAGAGAAGAGAAGAGAGGACTTTTCATCAAAACATTAAACTTATAGCTAGAGTCGGTTAACTCGAGTGAGAATTTGATTCATTTGAGTAAAGAGGACAAGGGTAGTCCTACAGGCCCTTTCCATGGCTTCAGGTGCCTCTACACACCTCACGAGGACACTATAGCCCCCAAGTGCTGGGCACTGAAAAGCATGGAAGGGCCAAGAGAGCTACCCTTCTCTTACATTAACTCCTAAACGCCTAAACAGCCATATCTGGCTTTTTTTTTTTTTCAAATTTTAAATGGCTCTAAACATTTGAGATTTTTATGGTTTTTATTTTTATTTTATTTGGGTGAGTGTAACTTCTCAACATCTTTCTTGTGATATGCTGCTCAAGAAAAAAGAAAAAAAAATTTGAATTTTATTTTTTTTGTTAAGGAAAGGTTCGTCAACCAAATTCACACATGTTTGAATTTGGCTGCCCAAATTGTCTATTTTCTTGTAAATTATGTTTTTGGTCAGAAAATCGTGAGAAGAGATGGTAGGTAGGGGAGGGGGAGTGAGGGAAGAAAAAAAACAAATGGGATGGGGGGTGGCGGAGCATGAGGGGAGAGTGAATGGCAATAAATAATGGAAAGGGAAATAAAGTAGGGAGGGTGGGGCTGGGGGATAAAAGAAATTATGGAGGAAGGGGCAAAAAATTATTAAAAAATTGATCATATGTATTATGTTTTTATTTTATTTTATTTTTCTCAGTAAAAGGCTAGTTGCCTAACAAGAATTTTTTTTTGTCAAATGCAAAATTTTATCAACATTCATTTGTTGACATCATTGGATCCAACTCATATGTGTCCCAAATCTTTTGAAAATTAGGCATAAGATAGGTAACACACACACATATATATATCATGAAGCTTTGTTGCATGGGTGGTGTGTCATTAAATTATTTTTTTCAAGTCCTCAAAAGTTTGCCATAGTTTCAAGCAAGAGCTGCCCCACTTCATATAAGTGCATTCAAGGTGCCCAATCTTACTCATATGTTTACTAAATGAGTTGAAATTTTTATAACTTGTTATTCATGTTATGTTCTTCAAATCCAACATGGATTTGTGTTCATTCTCAATTTTTCTTAGATCCATGAAAAAATAATGATGATACTCTTTTGGTACTCAAAATCACCTTTAGAAGGCTTAGGCTTTTAAGGTTTAGCACTGGCTTTTCTTTTCTTTTTTTTTAATTTTCTTTTTTTCAACTTTTGTTTAGTTTGCTTATGTATCCCCCTAAGGTAGATATACCAAAAATCAACTAGTAAGGTCCATGAGTTTTGACCTAATGGACTACTAAATGTGTCATTTATGTGTAATTGGAATACATGATACTAGTTATGGGTTCATAATCAATTGGTAACGGGATTAACTAGTCATTAATTGAATATTTTAGTTCCAACATTATGGATAAGAGTTGTGAGGATTTATTTTGATAAATGTTGATTTTGGTGGAACATGATTTGATAGACTTTAAATCATTAATCATCACAACCTAATACCAAAAACATCCTAAGTTATTTTGCACTTCCATAGTACTTCGTTATAATATGACATAAGTTTGATTCAAAGTTTTACATTAAAGTGATTAAGTCAAATAGGAATTGAGTGGAAGAATTTAAGTTTATGGTATTGGGGGCAAAAAAATGTTTGAGAATGAGTAGGATGACAAATGAAATTAAAATTAATTAATGTTATTCATGTGATGTTAAGTGGGGAAATTATAATTAGCAAATAATGATAATATGTAATAGGACATAATGATGGGGAAGGCACCCCAAGGAACCAAAAGAGTATATAGGACTTTTTTCACTATTTATCAAAAATCTAGAATCTAAAAGGGACAAATTTAATTGAGAAAATCCAACAATTCAAATTAAGATAATCTTCATGTTGGTGGTGATTTTTCACATGTATACATTGTCATGTATAAATATTTTAGTTTGAAGCCAAAAACTTACAACATGTTGAAATAAGTTTCTATAAACAACTTGATATGTTTTTTTGCACAATTACTTTTTTCACATATGACTTGCACTTGGGGCTATAAATTCCAAAACTAATTTATACAAATATTCAACCAAATGGTAAAAAAATTGATAATTCTCCTTGTAAGAGGAATTATATGATTTTTTTAAAATGCATATGATTGATAATTTAATCAAATGCATCCAATCACTAGGAGAAATTTTGTCATTTGTAATTTTAAAATGTCATTCAGAATTGCTTTCAAAATTATTTGTAGTAATGTAGTTGCAAAAATTGATTGCAAAGGACAAATTTTTCTACCGAATGAATATTGCCAAACATAGATGTAGATCTTATTTATTTATAAATTAAAATTAAAATAAATTGTAATTTTTTTAAACATTCATTTTGATTCATTACTCAAAAGGACATTCATACACAATCCAATATATTTTCAGATATTTGTATTCTTCGAATATGAAATTATTTTAATTATAAGCACATAACAATACACTATGATTGTAATGCAATATAGGGTTTAAAAATTCAAAGTTGTCCTATGTAATCCTTGAACCATTAGAACAAGGGTTGAAATGACCCCCCATTTTAAAAGGTTTTAAAATTGGAATCAAACACATGTTTGGTTCCAAGTCATAATTTTAATTAGATTTGGATTAGGTTTTTGCGAAAAATTCAATTTCAATTCCAAAGTAAGGATTTAGGGTAAATTTGTAGGGTTTAGGGTTTTTCTTTTTCTGATTTTTATTTTTTGTTTATTGATCATTTTTTTCTTCACCTATGTGAATAAAAGAAATCACTTGTGGGTTCACAAATTATCATTTATTTTCATTTCATATGTGCAATGTCATTTTTTTTCTTCTCTTTTGTGATTTGAAAAAACCACTTGTGGGCTTGCAAATGTGCAATATGATTTTTGTTCTTCAGCTAAGTGAATAAAAAAACCACTTGTTGGTTCACAAGTGTGCAATATCATTTCATTTCTTTTCCTATGTGAATTGAAAAAACCACTTGTGGGTTTGCAAGTGTGTAATCCGTTAGAAATATTTAGAATAAATTAGAGTATAAAAATATGATAGTTTATAAATGGGTTCGACATTTTCAAACCTTTGTGATAAAGTTTTTTTTGGAATAAAACATTTTATTTTTATTTCATGAGTTTTTTGTTTTGAAATTTGTAATATGTAATGTAGTTTGAAGTTTGCTAGTGACAAAGAAATTCATTTTTATTCAACTAAAGTTTTCAATTCTTTTCATCAAATAAAAAATTGATTATTTCTAAGTTTTTGGGTTGTTTTGCATATTGGGATTGAAACCGAAGGTTAACCAAAATCACCAAAATTAGAGGTTATGCAATTGGTGTTTATAATCATTTATATTTGAAACTAGGTTTAAGAATCAAGACCAAAATCACCTTTAAAAAAAGAAAATCAAAATTAGAACGCAATTTTGGTTCCTTAAAAAAAATTAAAAAATTGAACTATCTATTGAAATTTTTAAGAACTAGAATCAATGGTTCTTAAAACCTAAGAAGTGGCCAACATTAGTTTTGGCAATGTCTTTTCTTTATTTTATGGATAACTCTCATATGTCATTTGCAATTATTTACCTTGACAACTTTTGGTCATTTTGTGACTATGATACCATTATGTTGCAACTATTAGCTTGTTCATCTTTTCACGTCAACAATTTTAAAAGTTCTATTCATACATCAATAAACTAAACTTGTATGTCCTATTAGTTACATTAATAATCAACATTTAATCATAATTAATTTGCTCACCTACCTTCTAGAGATATATTAATGAATATATTAGGGCTATAATTCTAAGGGTGTACAATAAAATAATATTAAAGTTATATTGTTTAATATATTGGAGGTCTACTAAAATACATATTAAGGGATTTTTAGGGTTTAATAAGAATTTCTAAACCCAATTTGCAAACTATATTTTGTTTTTGAAGACTATCACATGTCACACATCATACTTTTGAACACATATCATGGTTATCAAATTTTTTCCTTTTAAGCTTTTGCTTGTCCATTTGCTATAATTCTAAGGTTTTCCTAGCACTCCCCCTTGTCCATTTGTTGCCAAAAACAATTTCACAATCCCTTGTTCATTTGCTATGTCTATTTTTTAAATTTTCATTTGTTTCCCTTGTTCATTTGTTATATCCATTTGTTTTTCTTTCAATGTTTTTTCTTATCCATGTGTTGCATCTTTGAATTTTTTTCTCAACATTTTTTTGTGGGAAATTAAAGTGTGATTATTGTTGTCAAAGTTATTTCCATGTGGTCATTGTTCTATATTTGCACGTGTTGATCTCCTATTTATATGAAGTTGCTATGATTTTCTAGCAATTTTACTATTATTTCAATGCAATTGCTTCTTTCATAATGAATTTTTTTTTCCTTTTAGTGTATTCATTTGTTTCACATGGTTTTTGTTTTTTTTAATTTTCATACAATTGTTGTTTTTTTATAGTATTGTTCTTATTATTAGCTCAAGAATTTGCACTTTTTTTTTTTTTTTTTTTTTTTTTTTTTTTTTTTTTTTTTTTTTTTTTTTTTTTTTTTTTTTTTGTTTTTTTTTTCGTGTAGTTTTCCTTCATGGTAACACCATGAGACCACTTAAATCGATGCTCCTAATTCAATTGATATGTGAGGTTTTTTTTGTGAGCATACAATTGGAACACAAAAAATAATCAATTCTTCAAGGTGCAAGGATATGTCATAACATGATAGATCCGTGATATATTGAAACATAACCTATTTTGGAAGGTAATAAAAATTTTAAATCAAACAAACAATTTGTTCTTCGAAAATTTTATGAAAATAGGCAAACATGCACAAAAAATGAACAATACATTTTAATTGAAATTTTGAATTGTGTTTCAATTGAAAGTTCAAATTGTTCAATGTTCAAATGGATGGACTTTCAAAAATTGAATTGTTGTTTTCCAACTTTGCATTGATTTTTTAACATTGGTCTAACATAAAAAAATTATTCATCTTTTGCTATTGTTTAATATTTTGATTTTTCAACACTAGTTCATCAATTCATCCTTAAAGGTAGATTCATATAGGCCAATTGATGGAGGCATGAATGTTTGATATTTGATAAAGCATGGCACTTTAAGTTTCACGAAAATTTGTTTAGATGTTCACCATGTTTTTATTCATTTTGGGAGTATTCTTGTCCTTCCTTTAAGTATTTAAAAATGTTATTTGAATGTTTTGTTATGAAGCTTTGTTCTATTGTTACCAATGTCGAATTGAATAAAACTAATTCAATCCATTACATCAATAATAACATTGTTGTTATCATTCATGGTTCTAATGATTGACATGAAAACAATGTCAGTTTCATGACTCTAATTTTTTAATAATTGTTTATCAATTTTATTTGTTGTGATGTGCTTTTCATAAATGTTATATAATTAAATGAAATGTTGTCAAGATTGATGATTAAAAGATGTTGAAGCAAGCAAACAAACACATAAATGTTACAAAAAATTGTGAATAATTGGTAAAATTTATCACACTGTCTAAATTGATTCCCTAGTTATAATCTTAATTGCAATATTGTCAAATTGTTCATTGTTTTTTCTTGGAACATACTCCTTTCTTCATTAATAAAAGTATTGCACGAAAGATTAATAACCATGTAGGGAAGTGCTTTTCATGTTCTTCTTTTGGTTGCACATAAATTTCATTTCCTTGTGTTTATAGGTCCTACACATGCAATGGAACATTGTTGTTTCTGCCATCTTGAATTGTTTCAATTGCATTATAACATTCTTCATTGAATTGTCTTGAGAAATGTAAACTATTTCAATCTTTTATATTCATGTCCTAGTCGGAGGTATTGTGGCCAATACCTTTATGATATTTAGAGATCTTGTATCTCCATTGAGGCAATTCCATTTGTCTTTACACATTGTCATTGCAAGGAGTTTTTGATCTTGTTATTGTTTATAAGTTTGTTGAAATTTTGTTCCATGTTGATGTTGTAGGAGTCATGTTTGTTATTGGTCAACAATGTATTTCATAACACTATGTAATTTGTGCTTCCAATTGATCAATGCAATCATTTTTTCTTGATTGCAATTGGATTTACGTTATCACAAGTTTTTGCCACTCTTTCTCTTTCTCCTCATGTTGTCCAATGAGTCTATATTTGCATTTGTCATTATTCTATACAAGAAGAAATTTGAATTGCAATTGTGAAATTGCAAGCTCTTCAAGTACAAAATGATTGTAGGACTTATGAGTGAAGTGACTGCAAGCTTTATGAGTGTGGAAGCAACTACAAGCTCTATGGGTGGGAAGTGGCTATAGGCTCTATGAGTGCATAAGTGACTATAAGATTTGCAAGTCCAAAGCAATTAGTGAGGTTTGTGAGTGTGGAAGTTACTAGAAGCTTTATGAGTGCAAAATTTGAAGGTGCAAGCCATGAAAACGTTGAGATTATTGCAAAATAATCTGAACAGTGATTGCTATTTACAGTTCTATTAACAACACTATGTTTAGCTCTGAACAGACCTTTGGTGTCTTGGGGGAAGAAGGGCAGGGCCAGAGGGGACTCCTTGGTTTTAAGGGGCCAGGAATGAGGGCCATATCCCACGTTCCTTTTGCACTAGCTGTCCCATACATTAGAAACATTGACTTAAACCTAAACCCTAAACCCTAGTATTTCATGCAAACTTCAGGAATTGGAAGAACCAGTGCAGTGGACCTTACAGAACACACACAAGAATCCATGCCAACTCTAATATTTCCTATTCTAATCTTTGCTTACACTACTACTGACCTATGCTAGTTTATAACCTAGCTAATGGACCTTTACCTTTCGGGGAACATACCCTAGAGAATGCATTCTGCCTCAGTTTGTCCCTAGGGTTCGAGCTACCAGTCTTACCCCAGTGATTCACCAGGAGGCGGAATGCTAGGGCACATTCTCCATTGCCCAACTGGTGGATGTTGGAAGGCAAAGGAGGGACAAGAGCATTTTTGAGGTGATGAAATGAGACACCTCGGGGACTGTGTACTGTTCCTCATTAGGAAATATTCCATGAATTTGAGCCTTCATTGCACCTTCAAATCAAGAGCATATATATATATACCAAACTATAGATTTCCTTTTGAGAGTACGATAGAACTAGAGAAAACAGAATTTACACTCTGGAAGGTAAGGATCTAATTGATTGCCACTCCAAACTAGAGAGAAAGGAGACTGAGGATAACCAAATGTGTGACAGTACAAGAGAAATAGTAAGTGTGTAAAATCAATGTAGCTTTCAACACAGCTCTAAGAGAAAATAGGCTATTGTTGGTGCAATTGGTCTTTTGGCAAATTTTCCGGCAATACAAGAGCCTATTCGAGACTACAAAAGAACTAATCATTTTGAAGCAGGACTGAACAATTATTTACATCTTAGTGCACTGTTTTGAATGGCTCAGGGCTTCTACAAGAATAGGGGGGGGAGAGTGTCTGATACAAGATCTGGGCCAGGAAAACAAAAAAAAATCTCCTGTAAGGAACAGCTATACTCTGAGTGGAAGAAATTGAAGGGAAGGCCTATCTCACAGAGGTAAAGATGTGAAGGTTCACAATATAACCCTGGAATTTAAGGCTCTCTGTCTTGTGAAGTCCTAATTCTCATTCAATATGTACATGATGGAAAGGTATTACCAACTGTCTCTTTCTGGGGAAAGCTTAGGATATTCAACTGGGATAACATTACAAGACCCCCCAAGTACCCACTAAGGATCTGCATCCATGTCATTGACATTTTGTCAGTACCTGTATGTTATGTGAGCACTGCCTGAGTGAAGTTGCTACTGTTGGCTGTGGCTTCCAATAAGCTGGGTCCGTCGGATTCCCCAAAATGATTTGGGACGGGTTTTGCTGTCGATGGCTACAAAGCGCCATCCCATGTGCTGTTCAAAGCCAGTGGCCCGGCAAGTATTGCACTTTGCCAGTACCCATGCATACCTGCTCCAATTCCCTTGCTCAATTACAGAAGAAATGAATTCATAGAGGAGTTTGAGAATATCTAGAATGCAGATCAAAGTGTCAATGTGCAAGCCAATTTACACTAGAATAACTAGTATACCACCCCCATTGGTAGCCATGAAGTAGATGTGTGCCCATTAGCCAACAACCAGTTCATTTCCTGAAGTTTGACATGTGAAACAAAGATACAAGAGAGGGATAAAAACAGTATGATGCATCATAAAACCAAGTACACATACTGGTACTGTTAAAAGTGATGCACCAAAGTTGTGAAGGCATGGAAAAGGCAGCAAAGGAGGGTGAGAAAGCATACCCTGGAAACCAGCTGTTTTCTGTTTGAGCCTCCCCATCTTCAAAGAGCCCATAAGCATTCGAAAGTGTGAGAGTCTCATGGACATACCCATGCGCATTCACATAAGCACTGATGGGGCCATCGGATGACATCACCAGCATATCACTACGTCTTGCTATCAACTCCTGCATGAAATTAACAAAATAATCACTCCACTTTGGGCACTAGAAACAAATAAGTTGCACAGAGACAACAAGCCATGCCTGCTGAAACCATTGGACAAAAGCATCACACACAAGGCAAGAAGCAGCACTGCACATACATACCCGACAGCGATTACATTTCAGCTTATCCATTCCCTCTAGAAGCTGAATCTCCCGCTTCAGCCTATCGACAGTACCCTCTGTTTCTAGTAACTCCTGCCTGGTGCAATCCTGAAGGGGGAGCTTGCTTGCAATGTAGTATGATAGTGGAATAGGCATTTGTACTAAGGCTTCCATGCTGGGAAGGTCTGCCATTTGTCTGAGCATGTCTGTCATAAAAACATGATGTATGTGAACATAAAGTTCCAATACCAACCTTGAAGGCTCCACATGTATGAGAATCATCCAATGAGACCACTGAAAATGTATGAACCACAGAAATGCCAAACACAGAGTGCGGAAGAACATACACTTATATTTGTACTACATACCAGCAGCTCTGCGAGCAAGGTCATATGCATCATACTGGCGGTAAACCCACTGAGGCCAGGCAGAGCGCTGGGCCCTAAGGACTGATTTTCTTGCATCTTTGCGCCATGCCATATGAGCATTGCCCCAGATACCATCAGGTGGTCTATGTGGATGTGTAACAAGGCCATTGATAACCAGTGTAGCATGATTTATGTCCTTGGGACCTTCTCTCTGTGGTGATGCTGGGTTTAGGCGTGGACGCACTCTTCGTCTATGCCCCATAGACGCTTCATCGCTGCTGTCATTGTCCTCTTCCAGTGCTTGCAAAAGCTCATCATTTTCATTTGCAAATTGCATTGCGCTACATACCACAATGAAAAAAGATTAGCAGGTTAAGAAACCATCCATTGGTACTCTAAATTGTTTCTAGTGTAGTCCGGCTGCAGATGTCAAAAAAATTCCTATGACACCCACCATACACAAAAAGGCTTCATGGTAATCTACAATGCACTAGGGCTTTCGTAGGACAACCTATATAGGCATTGCAAATCTTTGTCAAGCAGTGACAACTGAGTTTAACCACTATTTTCCTGGTAACACACTTTCATTTCTAGGACAAAGTGTGGAGCATGTAGTTTGACGAGGGATGCTGTAGGGTGCAACTAAATAGCACTATCTGCATGGACAGGATTAAGAGTGCTAAACTTACATCCTCTCATCCTCAGTGGACTCAACATCCTCCAAGATGTCATCATGGCTGCCTGATTCAGAGTCATCATCTGTCCAGTAATCAGTCTCAGGGGAGCTGATAACTGCCCGGTTAGCTTTGCCACTCTTGCGTTCAGGTACACAAGCCAGTGAGCCAAATGCATCCCTTGGAATTCGCATCAAGGTATCCTCCTCAATGATGTGGACCTGAGCAAACAGCTGTGACCACATCACAAAATCCAAAAGAGACAGTGATGAACCATTAGCATGACACCACTCAAGGGAACAGCCAGCTGGAAAAAAAAAAAACATGACTGTGTCTTCTTCACAGCATAACAATTTGACTACAATGGATTGAGGGGAGTGGGACTACCGCTCCATCAGGCTCAGTCCATGCCCTCCAGATCCGGAAGCGTTGTCTGCCTTTTGTTACAACGTTCACTGAGCCATCACTGTGATAGCCTAATTGTCGGATCTGTTCAGCACAAACACAAACAAGCAGATTCAGGCTTAAGCCACACCGCCAGATCAAACTATGCATGAATAATCCAGTTCTTGACATTGCAGAAAGCATAATGTAAACGTTGCAATACATGTAGAAGAAGATTGAGCTACAACCTCAGCAGTTGTCCCCACAGATGCAACAATAATACCCCGATCTTGGGGTTTAGCTCGCACATGAATCTGCACATACAATCCAATAGCCAGTTGGAAAAAAAGCCTTTCAATATGGGAAGTAAATCCATGGATCATCAGCTTTCTTCCACCAAGCAGCAAGTTGAAAGAGATACCAATGACAGTGCAAGAGATTACCACTCCCAGTGTGTATGGGGCCTCATTATCTTCTTGCTGCATGGCTCGCACAACAGCAGCCTTGAAACGAGGTTGCAACACTCTGAGTGGTAATTTCTCCTCTGGAAATAGCACTATGCCTGCAATAAAAAGCATATTCCAAACCTTCATTTAAAATTTACAAGTAATAGAAATTGCACAAAAACTATCAGCACTGTCACAGCTTCTAAAAGGGAAATGGTGACATACCCTCCAGGTAAAACATTGGCAGTGTGACCGTAGATCCACCCTGTGCAGATGAGTGGCTGCTGCCCACATCATCCACCTCTGCAGAAGAGTCAAGATACAAACATCTGTTATACTTGGTTGCAAATATCTTCTCTTAGGTGATCCACAGATATCTGATAGAGATGGATTGTTTGAGTATAGCATTAAAATAGTGCAACATGTACGATGGAGCAAGGAAATAGTAGAAACCTCCGAGGTATGTGTGCATGGAAGCAAGATTGGTGTCAAAGGTGAAACCCTCATGAGCCTCTGCCCCACCTCCGTCTCCACCCAAACTGCCAGGTCATGTATAGGAACAGAGCAAATGAGAGTCATCAGAATTCCCTTACCCACATCTATCCAACTACAGTACACCCAACTGCAAAAAGTAGAAAACAAGGAACCAGGAGATAGCTGAATTCACAAGCAAAGACAGGAATTTGCTGTTAAAAATAATCCTGATGGAGGTAACCTCCAGAGTTAATTCTTTTACTCAACAACCCATCATGGCAATCACAAGCTCTGGTAGCAGAAGAAAGAACACCAGCAACAACTTACAAAAAAGAGACATTTCTGGCTGCTATCTCTCACTACTGAAGTCCTTTCTCAACCTTGGACCATTTTTCTCCAGCTCAACAACACTAAGGGTGTCACAAAAAAAGACTACACTACAAAACCATGCACCAGATGACTGTCATCTCCAGCTCAGGAATTTCTAGTTTAAAAAATGAGTTGTAAAAGAAATTTGGCATAGCTCAAACAGGGAGCTCCTCAATACAGAAGAAGCTCAGACTAAGTTTCTATAGATGAGATACATAGCACTAAACACTGCAATGACAACCACAGCACCATACCTGACCAGTTCACAAAGACTCAACAGAGACCTGAGACAGCCATTGCAACTGCCTAGACAATTCATACTCCTCCACTAAGTTCCCCCTGTGAACACCCTCCATGGATTTCAGGGTTTCTGCAGTGACCTATCAATGGGAACACCAGGTGTAATAAATATGACTAGGTCTGTAGCAGGCTTGCTGTCTTGTTCAGCAAATAGACATGATCTTTCACCAGAAAAACAGAAGGAAAATCTGCATTTGCCTTATTGACCCAAAGAACCCTCGGTCAGTAGTATTGCTCTCAAAATTGCAGGTAGATGGGGGCTTTTAACCAGCTATATAAGGTGCAAGACCATGCCCTATTAGTGCTGCAGGGGCTGTTCATGAAGAGCGAAGTTCTCAGGCCCTGCTTCCTGCAAATATCACGGATTTGACACATGCAAAATGGCAAGAGGAAACCATGTGATGAGCATCACAGTGGAAAGGTGTATATATATAACTATATGTATTCCAGTTTCAGGCATTCCAGTGGACGTCCTGCTGCTGCGTCCCACTACAATAGCGGTAAACAATTTGTATCGGGCACTTCTCAGAATCTACTTGCAGAAGCTGGCTTTGTTTTGGCAAGGGAAGACTACTGAAACATACCTGGAATCGTCAGTCTTGGCGGCTTCTTGGTACGAGTTCCCTTCTTCCTGTTCTTCCTGTTCTTCTTCTTCTTCTTCTTCCAACGTTTTGTCACGCTCCGGCGATTGCTGCTGCACTTGCGAGAGCAGCTGAGAAACACTACCTTCATGCGTGAATCCACCTGACGAAGAACGTCCTTGCACGGCGGCAGCGTATTCCTCCTCCTCCTCCTCACCAACACCAGATCCGAACACTGGCGATGATCCTTCCATGGCTTTCTGAATTTAAACTTCTTCACCCCCGTCGTCGCTTTGGTTGATAATTTACATCGCTTCCAGAAAACCTTCAGAACACTAAGCTTTTCTCTTCCAATGATTCTTGCATCACCGCTTAACCAACGCAGATCAATCACCTTCGCTCCGGACCGACCCCGATTCTCAACCCCCGCACAACAACACTTTGTCTCCCTTTCATGCACATCTTCCGATTGTTGTAGTAGAAGAATTGCAATCCTCCGCGAAACGGAACGCCAAGAATAATATTGTCCGCTGCGAAAAAAAAGCTGATAGGATGCGCATCGTGCGAACTGTTGCTTCTCAAAAGTTGCAAAGCAGGAGACATATCAGCAGGAGCAGCAGCCGTGCAACAGTCGAAGAGTCATCTCACACCTTGCTTGCGCTCAGTCAGCAGCGTGCGGTATTTTTTCCTCTCCCTCCTCCTCACGTCGCTCTTCTTTTTTCCATCTACATACGACTACTACTAACTAGACACTTCTTCCTTTCAGGTTGTATTCCCTTCTCCAACCTTGTCCGCCCAAGCCATACCCCAATAGCCAGCCCCTGCATCAATTCGATCGAAAGAGGAGTAGCACAACAGAATGGTCTTCTTCCTCCTCTCCTCTCCGTCTACAAGCTCTCGTCCTGCTCCTCAACTGGATACTCGTCCATCATCATAGTACACAGACAGCAGGACTTCCAACGTCCACGGCTCATAGACAAACAAACAGTTAGGCACTTACTTTCTTGGAACGACAACAGAAGACACGCCGTTTCCGCTTTCCTCCCTCACTAACAAAAGACGGATCTCATTTGACATCAAAACTGCAACCAAAAACGATCATACGCTGATATCCCTGAAATGCCCGTCCGCTCGACTCTCCCTCTCTCTCTCTCTCTACAGTTTGCAAACACGTGCAAGCGTAAACAATGGCGGGTAGTTCCAGTAGCTGAACACGACATGATCGTGCTTTCAAGAAGAAATGAGGAAGAAGAAGCCCGGTGGTGTTGCATTCTTATCTCACAATTATTAGTCCAGGAATCAATAGGACGCCAAGCTCAACAGTAGACCATCGCTACTGGACAAGCACAAACGTCCGCTAGGCTACCTTCCTAGAGTGAGGCGGGCCGCCGGGAGAGAGAGAGAGAGAGAGAGAGAGAGAGAGAGAGAGA
>Ga0209208_10008065_pt1 | contig 14128 bp, 8 predicted proteins | sample S1TSphfallax_3_FD_187694 | JGI IMG/M metagenome (GOLD analysis project Ga0209208, IMG submission 187694) | Host-associated microbial communities from peat moss isolated from Minnesota, USA - S1T2_Fd - Sphagnum fallax MG (SPAdes) (version 2) | ecosystem: Host-associated > Plants > Peat moss >...
TTTCAATATAATTTTTTTTTGGGAAGATTATATATATTTTTTTGCATGGTGAAATATTTGAGTTTCCATAATTTTTCTTTTGCCTTAAGATACTTCATAATGTAAATGGCAAGGCCAGAGTGTGTGACACACCCCAAGTTGTTTCCAATTTAGTATGTTGAATATTTATCATCCTCATGGATTTCATTTAAAGGGCAGAGCCATTTATGGAGGAGGATGAGCTGCTTGTTTTCTTTGTTGAAGATCACCAACAACAACTTGAAAGCCAAACTACAAAACAAACCCAAAACTAACTATTCTAGAACTGATTGCAGCAACAAAAGACTAAATTCAACAGATTGGTAAATGTGCCAGAACCCCTTCTCTTGTCTATTTCTAGTTTGTACCTCACCCTAGGGTTAGTTAGTTTGGACATTAATAATCCCATAAATATTGAAATCAAATTTTGTGAAAATATGAAATTGATGTGTTGAATTTCATCATAATTATCATAGGCTTACAATATGAAGAAATTCAGTACTCATATGCAGTGTTTTTTTTTTTGTTTTGTTTTGTTTTTGGGATAATTATTATCACTTTCTTTACGTTTTAGACTTCTCCCTCACAAATAGACCCACCTTCCTTTCTCACTATGGACTTGTTATGTGTTGTTAGCCTAGTAGTAGTTGAATTAGGATATCTGTTATCACACCATGGTCTAAGAATTTAGGCATTTAGTTATTCCATTCAATCATGTCATGTTTTTCTCTATTTTCATTTTTTCTTTATATTGTTGTTTGTGTTTACAACAACTTTCCTTGTTTGTCAATTTGATATACACTAATTCAAAAATGGTGTTACTTTGTGTTGAAGATGTGCTAGGTTTTTTGTGGTGAATAGGGAAGGATTTATAATGTTATGCTTTTCGAGTCTATTAAGAAAATGTTGAGTGTTATCTCTCATGATTAAAAGGCCGACAATTTTTTTCTTTAGATTTCATATTGGACAATAATTTGTGTTTTCCATTACAAAATGAAACATGTCGCATTTTATATGTTGCACCCAAAAATCACCAAAATGAAGTACATGCTATATTAACTTGTCGCATTTTATAATTTGCACCTAAAACTTGAGGATTGTCGAATGTTGTGCGTTTTTTTTTAAAAATTATAAGAAAATGTTACATATAAAAGCTATTTTTCACAAACAATGGTGCAACATTTTTTTGTTTTGTATGTGTGAGGTTAGATTGTGTTTATCATGTAACATAATGAAATTTAAGTTGCATTCCACATACTAAGTACTTTGCATTCAAAAATAACATGTACCTTGAGCAATCCCACCCAATATTTTGAGAATTTGAAGATTCAATGTTGGAAAGTTGTATGATGCACTTGAAGGTTTGTTAAGTGAAATTGGTGATAAAATTATTGGTCCTTGCAATAATGGAGATTTAAAATTTTTGAAGTGCTTTTTAAAACTCATGATTAGATAAAAGATATGATAAATTTAAGATAACTAAAACAAAGCAACACACTTCACATGCATTTCTTGTCACCTTAATAGCATAAACAAATAAAGAGGGCAATCAATATAGTTTTGTTTAAACTTGAGACAAACTCAACCACTATTCAAGCTATATTGATCAACAACTTTATTATTCAAATGTGCAATTAAAAAACTTTTAGTTTTGAGTGCACGTTTAGAGGTGAGACAAACTCAACCACTATTCTCTTACATGAGGCACTACCTTCTTATGCAATACTTTGCATGTCTAAATGAGGACTACATCAAATTGTCACAATTCTTGAAACTCTCAATTTTTTAAATAAACACACTTCAAGGTATCTTAACTTTGCAGGCTCACAACTTTCCATAAATGTATTTGTTTCAATCATGCAATACCATTATCTAATACTCTTGTCAAAATCTTTCAACACCATGTCAATCTCTTTGACTATATTTCATTTGCCCTTCCAATCATATTTAATGGTTAGTGTTAAGAATCATTTTCTCATATTTGGCTTTGACCCTTCAAATAATCATTTAACTATTGAACAACACATTTATCTTGCCAATCACAACCCACAATATTATGGCTTTCCAACAATACAAAGGTTGTTCAACTTGGACATGTTTTGATATTTTAATCCTCAATATGAAAAAATTGGGATTTTTTGAGAATCATGTGACATGGAATTATTTGGTCAACAAATCATTCAATGCCTACAACCACATTCCACGTGACCTAACAATTGTTTTGGAGAATAATTTTATTTATGTTTACTACATTTTTAAATTCCAAAGGTGGGGTGGGGGCAAGGGGATGTATGTGTCATTTCTATTTTTTTCCTAAATGGTGTGCAAAAATGTATAAAGTGCAATTAATTCATGATGAAGTAAAATTTATCATTGATTCAAATGTAAACATGGTCCTTAAAATTTATTATGAGAATACTAGAACCATGTGATTGTGGAAAAAGTTCAAGATTTATGGAATGTACTCCAATAGCTAAATAAATTTATAAAATTTAATTTAAAACTTCATTATGAAAGGAGGATTTCGAAATAGTATGTGAGAAAGAAGTAAAGACAACTAGCAAAGGAGATTGAGATTTTGAATGGGTATTTGAAAAATATTTGTAAAGGTTTTGTTTCTTAATGTAGGTGGGTAGGGGAGAGGAGTGATGTAGCTAGGTTTGGAAAATGTACCTAGTTATTTTACTAGATGGTATAGACATACATACATGATAACAATAATTATGTGATGAATCGCTTAAAACCATGGATTTTAGATAAATCTACTCAAATGTAAATTTGATGTTTATTTATAATTGATTATGAAAATATAACTAGAATTTTTTTCAATATTATTAACCTATTATTTCATAGCATACCAAAAAAAAATCCCTTTGTTTTAAGTGTTTCATAAAATATAAAAAGATTTCCCCACCCAAAGTTTGGTTTCACCAATGAATACCCATACGAATCCATAATATTAACAATGAAAAGTAGAACAAAAGGTGACACAAAATTATTTAAGTGTTTTGTTGACTTTAGTTTTCTGGATATTTTAATAGTCCATTCTAATTTAAATTGTTCTTTGGTAGGTAATTACAATATTGTTCATTCTCATGTGTTCTAATTCATATACAAAAATGAAATTATATGGTGGATTAGTGTTTTGGAATTTTATGTTATCATCATATAAAAATAAATAAAAAGGACCACCATGTAAAAAAAAAATTCATGTTGGTTGTTTTAATGTAGGTTTTTTTTTGGAAAGAAAGAAATATACATATAGTTTTAAAAAAATTAGAGAAGACAATTGTAGAGCCAAATTAAACCCAAGGGGTTTAGGGCATTATAAGCAAGTTGCATACCATCCCTTGGATAAGGCCGGTGGAAGCCCAATACACTTCTAAATTGTTACAATGATGTAAAACACAACCACATTTTTTCCTTTGTATATTTTGGTCCCTCACTAGGCTAAAGATATCTTGTTCACTAACATCATAGTGTTGTTGTAGGAACATTAATTTACACAATTTAGAAGGCATTTTCCATCTTGTTAAAGTAACTTCCACCAAGTGGAAGTTACCCATTAGCCTATCCTTCTTCATTATCCTTATCATTGTAATGTTGTCCTTTTGTAGTGTCACTATCACATCAACATTTTACATAGGAAATGGGTTTGTTGATAAACCTTTATCCTATACAAATTGCCTCCTTGGTACCTTAGAGACAACTGAGATCTAATACTAAAAAAGGTTCCATCCCATGCACCAAATTAACCTTAGCAAGGATCCATTTCCAAGCCATTTTATCATAATCAAAAGGGAGGTTCTAGACAAAGGACTCCATATTATCATAAGACCATCTAAGTTGGTTAAATATTAAGTCATGTATTTTAATCCAAAGGGACCATAAGGTGATGCCGAGCTAAGTAAATGCCAAGTGTGATGGAATTGCTTGAGGTGGCCTTTAAGGTTAATCCCAAATAGACATTGCAGAAAAGAAAAAAACTTTTATAGGGCCAATTCTACTTGGGTTTGATATGTAACTTGTTAACAATATTGGTAACCCAACCCATTTTTTTGGCCTTGAAGACATTCCCATAATCAATGCAACACTATTTCCATTGAATGAATTCAATTAAAACAAACATGTGTTATTGATGGATTAAAAGATTTTTGCCTTCTAAGTGTTAACATATGGTTGCTATGTGGTACAATAGCAACCACATGAAGGTTAATTCATTCTTGATCCTCTTTTTGTGCCAAACCTTAGGCCATTCCATCTTAATTTGAATCAAATCATGCTCTTGCCACTTCTTTTTAGCTAGTTTAAGAGGACCTTTTTGTTACTTAATAGGTTTCTTCCTTTAACAATTGTGTACATGGGGAGCTTAGACCTATCAAACCAATTCTAAGCCTTGGGGTCCCAAGACAACTTTTGCACCTTACCATAGTAAAGTTTGTTTTGATTATTGTGAAAATTACATACTCAAACCAAATGCACAAAGGAGTTGATTTGGAGGCTTTAATTGATTGCATTATTGGGTCAGGTACTACAATTCAAAGCATAGCCCATGTAGCCAAAAAGAAAGCATTAGAAAAACACATAAATAACATGTTTTCATGGATACACAATGAAAAAATGATTGTAATCTTTATACATAAAAAATCATAATAACTAAAATCTAAGTTTTAAACTTTTCATAAACATATAACCTTAATTGATTTTTTAAAAAAAGTGGTCATGGATTTTCTCTTTGAACATCATGGATCATGAGATGTGGCTTAAAACAAATTGTATGTGTCTTACCCAATTGCACCAAACACCCACCACATAGATTTAATCTCATGGTATGACTTACACAAACAACCATTTTTTTGAAAACCCAAGTGATATAATCCCCAAAAGCTTTTGTACCCAATTTCTCAATCCAACATCCTTAAGCACAACACTTCATCATGACCTTTTGAAAGGATGAGATTCAAATTTTCACACATCACCCATTGCCACAACCTTCAACCATCTTGTGACATATCCTTGACAAATCCATAGTACACTCCCATACACTTCAACATCTAGCCAATGCTTTAATTCATTCAACATTCCCTAGTATTTTTAATAAGCTCCTCATCACCATGATACCCATGACTTTATTATGAACATTGTTTAGAAGTTTTTAGGTTTTAGTGACACATGGAAGTAAAATCAAAGAACCTAACCAATCTTGGATTAAATTTTCTTTTACCTTAGAAACACATCTTTCTTTTGTAGTTTTTAATACCATACACCAAGAAAAAAACACATAAAACTTAGTTTTTTTTCTAAAAAACTTGTTCTCTTTAGCACCATGGCAATTTTTTAAAATTCATCATTAAAACAACCTTCTTGACATCGCCACATCCGCTTCACCAATCATCAACTCTCCATTACCTTTTCCTTCAAAAGCAACATTTCACAATAAATAAGAATCAACATCACACACCACACACTAGGATTTGATAATAAAACAAGCATCACCACATAGTTCAACAACACCATCACCATTAAAACCTATAAAACATAAACAAAATAAACAACATATGTCCATTCCATAGAGGAAATCATCCTTCCTTAAACTCCTTGTTGATCATGTTTGCATCTTCCAAAACCAAAAGTGACCTATTGAAAGTGAGGTTTCTTTTGATTACTCCATCCATCATCCATCAATATTCATTTTAGATTACACCCCCATCAAATAAAAATTTGTACTAGGTGTTATTGATGGAATAACATAAATTGTTGGTTTGAACTTTTTGGTAGCATGGACAACCATAAAGGGGTTTGAATTCTCCTTTTAGAAAATGACTAATCCATTCCCCTTCTTTTGTTATTCTTAATACTACCTAACTTCCAATTGTTGCTACAACATTAAATTTTTTCGACAATCTATCCCAAAGGTGACACTCCTTAGCTATGAGCACAAAAGGACTTTTGGGTTCCATCGTGTTCAACAATATGCTAAAATCTTTTAGAGAAATGAAACTTGTTTCCCTCAAATTTCAATGACCAAGCCTAAAGGCATATCTTGTGCCACTTTGCCTATTCATATGTAACTCACATGCATATTTGTTTAATAGCTTTGCACATATGTAGATGGGAAGAACATTCCAAAATTTTCACAATGGCTTTCTAGGCCCTAATCACCTTTTTTCAAATACTGGATCTTGAAATGTTGTGAGCTTGTGGCAAAACAACCAATTGACATTTGGACCCCATTTCTTACTTTCATCCAACATGACCATGTTAATCCGATAACAAAGTAGAATTTGTAGGTTGGAAGCTCCCAAATCTAAAACATGTAACACCTATTTAATTAGAAAGGCAACTATGCCTTTTTTTAGATCAATTAAAGCCAAGCCTCCATACCTTTTTTTCACATAATAGTCCTTCCACTTTACTTTGTTGTGGGTTGCTTGGTCTTTGCTTACCCACAAGTAGTTTTGTGGTAAGGACTTAATTTGTTGAAGACCTTTTCTTGAGCCTCCCCACACAGAAATAAAAAACTAAAACAATGTCAATAAGATTTGGTTGACAATTAGTATTCACCCTACCAATGAAAGATGGGGTACCAATAAACCAATTTTTTTTTTACTTTGTGTAAAATAATTTTTTTCACATTTCCCACCTTAACCTTAAGCCAAATTGCATACCTAATAGCTTGGAAGACTCCTTGTCATAAACCCACTTCCATTGAAAACCATTGAACTGATTTGTAATATTTTTATTTGCCCTTATAAGGTGGGCTATATTGTTTAGGTTGATGGTAGCTTCAACACCAACAAATAGTAGAATTGGATCATATGAATGAAAGCATCAAGGAATCCCAACTTATGTAGACATTGAAAAAGGAAACTAAAAATACTTTTAAAAAAGCTTTAAAATAATCAAGTTCTAAAAAAACCAAACTTTGTTTTAATTTTCTTGCCCAATCCAACATTTCATGAATAAGAACAATGTCATCAAGGATGTATTTTAGTAGTTGAAAGTCAATTGGTTCATGTTCATGATATTTACAAATATAGGTTGAAGACAATGTTACAAAGTTTTTACATATATTTTGTTAGACATGTTGATCAATGTGATTATTCTCAAGTTATTTCAAATCTTTTTTATTTCCATTCTTGAATAGTAAAGTGATGAGCCCCTTAAACACTTTTCTTTGCACAACAGTTGTCACTATTACCCAAAAATCAGGGTTCAAGAAAACTTAATGTTCTTTGTAAATTTTTGTGACAATCCCGTTTATGCCTGAAACTTTGCATTGTGCCAATTCCATAATTATAACTTGGAGTTCTTCCTTGAAGATGAGGAGCATTAGCCTCTCACATGTACTCCCTTCAACCTTTTTAAACAAGTAAATAAGAATTCGGTTAATGGCATTCAACACTTCCTCATCAACCTTTACTTCTACATACAAGTTCAATATAAAGAAGCTCACAAACAACTCTCCATCACCATTCTTTCTCTCACCACTTCACTAGTGTGGGACCTAAAGCTTACAATTAAATTGGTGATGGGCTTTTCCTTAAACATAAAATTTTTCATAAGCTTCCAATTGGTTTTTGCTCATATCTAAACCCTTTTATTATCCTATCTTGAAATTCCTTAAGGTTGTGTTGCATGAAAACCAACTTGTGTTGTAAAATAAAGTATTCACAATTTTGTTGCAACTCTTCCATTGCATGGTTTAGCTCATATTTCAATTGGTCTTCCTTTTATTGAAAATCTATTATTCTACTTTTATAGTGGTCACAGTAGAACTAGGTGATTACTTTGAGCTAAAAAATAAAATAAAATGTCACCAATATTACAACAACTTTATAAACCTTTGATTTATTTTTTAAAATCGCCAATATATTTTTATGATCATCTTTTAGTGCCCTTTTAACTCAATGCTATTACATTCTAAGCAAATAGAATTGAAAAGAAGTAGGTATTTGACAAAGCAACATTTCCTTTACAAGTATTCACCAATAGTAATGGTAGATTTGAACTAGCCAACACAAGGCATATAAGTTTTATCTAACTTAATTAGAATTTTAACTCCCTTACTTTTCTAATTATCCCATGAAAACTTAGCTTCCTACCATAAGGAGAGAAAAAGTCTTCAATTTTCAAGGTTTTTTTCACTTGATTTTACATAGGCTTATCATTATGAAAAAATGGGGTGATTGATAACTAGCTTTGCAATTGGGTTTTTGAATTGCATTGACCATTTGCAACTCATTGCAATTCAACATATTTTTTATAGGAGTGTTATTGGGCAAATTGCATGAGTTGCAATGAATGCAACTCATTATACATGTGAAATCATATACATATGGAACCTCATTACAACTATGTACGAATAACTATTGTGTAACTCTAATGTGACTAGTTTGCAATTACCATGGTAATGTCGTCTTCACGTCATTTTTCATCGATCCATCAAAATCTAACATGTGACACTATAGGAATTTTTGGATGAATTTTTTCCTTTTGAAATATTGGTCTTCGCCATCCATTATAAATTTTTAGTTTATATTAGAAATAGTTAATTATTTTATTTTAATTAATAATTTGAAATTAACCCTTAGAATATTAATTAATATATAATAGTGAATACATTATTGAAAAAAAATCACTATTAAACATAAAGGATTAAATATGAAAATTTAAAATAATTAATCATTAATAGTTGAAGAACATTCACAAAATAGTGAAAAATTGATATTGTTACAATTGCAACATAGTACACAACTAATTCTATCAATGGGAATCATATTTGACAACTAGTTACAAGTGACATATCTAATGGGTGAGGGAAATGTGTACATATGACATGATCACATGTGTCAATGTTGTACATTATTACAATGTAGTTGCCGATTAGGTGTTATATTTACACTAGTTGTAATGTAGTTGTTGCATGCAATTAAAATGTAACTTGTTAAAAAATCAAACATGATTGGTTACATCCATATGTATGATGCATACATTACACCATATAGGTGTCCCATTTACAACTAAGTTGCAATTAAAGTGCAATTCATTGATTTTCTAATGTGACATTTGATTTATTAATTACCCACTTCCATGTTCTAATTGCAATGTAATTGTTTTGGAGCTCTAGTTATAGGTTATATGGGTCCAATGGACATGATTTTTCATAGTGTTTTCCACTAAAGTTTCCTAAAACTATCCACCTACAATTTATAGGGAGATTAAAAAACATATCTTCCTATAGTTTGCACCTTTCTTTGGATTCATTGGATGCATATGCATTTACAACTCCTAAAGTAACATAAAGAAGGCCATTAAAAAACACATGTTACATTATGTTGGTAAGAATGGCACCTTCCATGGAAATTTGTTTGACCCATTTATGTGACACCAACATGTAGACTCCTCATTTTCTTGCACCATATTCTTTTTTTTCAAAATATACCTTGGAGATGCATGCAAAATTTTGCACATTGATTGTTGCCCCATGTTTGTCTTTCAAATGAATCACCATTATTAACTTTCAATTTGTGTTTTTGAATTGCCAAAATGTTTATATTAAGCACCGAGGATTGAATATAATTTCGCAACTATATCACCTTAACATTTTTGTCAAGGCCTTTCACATTAGAAATATTATGCAAAAATTCAATTGGAAACTTGATGATGGTTAAGGGAAGATTTTTTGTTCCTTTCTCTCATGTATTTCATTCATATTCCACCTGCATAGATCATAAAATGAAGATTCATTTTAGTTTGTGGTGGGCAACTTGTAACATTGGCCTTCTTTGAAAGAGGGTGGCCAAGTGGTTTCCATGGATCAATTGTTAAGGTGTTGTGAGGTGAGGAAGCTTGCAAAGGTGAGTGATTATCTTAATAAGACCTTAATCAACTTCTTAGAAAGGAAGGAAGGATTGGGCTAGTGAATTTTTGTTTCCTTTAGACCTTTATCATGATTAAAGGCCTTCATTGATTCGATCCAATGCCTACTTCAATGCTACCTATGGGCCCTCCTTTGGGGTGGATCCTTTTTTTCTTTTGACACACAATTGTAACGTCATTAGTGTCTTTTCTTAAGCATTGTTCTTTGCATGGCATTAATTCCCTTTTTGTGACATCGTTTGCATTTGCATGGGCATACAAGTTTTGCTCCCAATGATTCAATTGACTTTTAGAATACCCCAAGGTGACATCCACCACCATTCTTTTCATTTGCTTTAATGGGCATACATCAACCTTTTGTGAAAAAACAAGACAATATATACACCTTATAAGTATGTTCATAGGTAATAAGAAACACAATCAACTTTTTAGATAAGCCTTTAATCTTTAGTTGTGCAACCTAGCCTTGATCCACCTCTAAGGCCACACAAAAAACTTGGATCTTTCACTACCTCATTAGTGTTGCCAACATGTAGCAAATTGCCTACTTGAGCCACAATGAATGTTGTGATGGGCTTATTTTCAAGACATAAATTCTTAAAGGTGACCCAAGTTGGGAACCACAACTCAATAAAGTTATTAGGATCAATGTCAAAACCCATTGTTGAAAGATGTAGACAAAACCTTTTTCGACATTGAAAAAATATGGAACCTTGCTTGGGTCAATTGCTTTGTTCAAGGAAGATAATCATTTGGAATAAAATTAAATGGGAGAGGTTTAGACTCGAGAAAGCTTCCAATGATTTGCAATGATTTAAACAAAGAAACTACTTGTGTTTCTTTAAATAAATAACTAGTGAAGTTTTGAAATGTACAACACAACAAAGCTTTTCTATCAATAGTTATGAATGGATTGAAACCAGTTGTATTGCCTTTGTTGATGATTAAATAATCTATCAGATGTCATTCCAACATCCTTAACTCTTTTAGAACAATGAACTTGGTGCCTTTGTATTTTCCACTTTAAGTCTACAAAGACATTTGTGGTAATTGTGAGTGCACAACTTCTTTTGTGAAAGAATGAACCATATATCACTTTATGATCCCATTCATTATTACTCATGCATTTCAATTGTTATAAATAATGTGAGGGTATCATTTTTGCATTGATTTTTAATATTAACATTATGCCATAAATGCCATTTTATGAATGATTGGTCTTTATCGATTGTATGAGTTGTTTATGTCATTTGTAATTAATTCAAACTCGTAATTTGTACTATTTTTAATTGCTTATCCACTAATTTATACTATTTTTAATTGCTTATCCACTTACAGTCGTAAAACCTATTCATGATAATGTTCCAAACAATTTTTTGAAACAAATGTTTGTGATATAATTCATCATTTTTGTTCAATAGGTTCAGGTTGGCAAAAGCCATTGCAAAGGTGTGGCAAATCTGCATTGTACTACTGTGTTCAAGAAGTTGGACACTCATGAATGTGATATTCACATTTGCTTCAGCTGCAATATACTCAAGTTTAAGGTTTAGGCTCCAATATGACACAACCCAAATCCTATACACAAACAAGAGCCACCACCCTGCAAGGGATTCATTGCTGTATTAATTGAGATTGGTAATAAAACTGGTACTAGGCTGGTATTTACTATTACCTCAAGTCCCTAGCAAGCTGGTATAACCTATGAGGCTGATATTGCCTCAGCTCCTGAGAGACTGGTAGGGTCCTAGCTCCCGAGTGTTGATACCAGGCACATGCCTATACACCACACCCAACATTGGTTCAAACCAACAATAGACAAAATAAGAAATGTTCCATGAGGTTACCACAGGAATGAACTCATAGGTTCACAGTAACAATGGGTGAACATTCCACAAATGTGAGAACAAATGAAAACTTCATCTTCTTTGTTTTGTAGTGGCTGCCTTACAAGTAGATTCAATAAAGTCTGACAAGGTTTACATCTGATCTGTTTTCGGAAAGCAAAAAAATTCCCATAGTGGGGTTTTTTTGGGGATACATTTAATTTAGTATATATCATTTGAAACCATTTCAGTAGTCATTCAAAACCATTTAAAATAAAAGCAAGAACGGGTGAGAATTCAGCCACTAATGAATCTGCAAAAATTGTGAATACATACATTAAATGAATCAATATGAATAATTATCATTACATTATCTACTCAACAACAAAACAGTTTAGGAAAATACATGGGGTTTTACAAAGATACCTTCTGCTTTGAAGATATACCTCCATGTGTTCCCCACTTTGTACTCCCAAATGGGTGTCAATGGTGACCTCCTGATTAGCCAAGGTGGGACTTGAGGTTCCATGAGAGCGCAACAATGACACCATGACTTTTTAAAAGAACAAATAAAATATAGTACATTGAGTAATAAGTATGGCACACAAAACTGATTCTGTTTACAGTGTGAAGATTTTGGTGAGATTGCAGCGTGACACACTAGGTTGTGATTCTTGTGCACTCTCCCACTTCTTGCATATTTTTTCTCCACCACATGCATGTGGTTTCTCGCTATCTTTTGGTCCATGGTCTCACACACTATTAAACTTGGAATTCTAAGCTCAATATACATACCAATTAAGGCATTAAAGAGCTCCTACACATCTGAAAGGGAAATTTCAATCTCTAAACCAACATGAGATATTATACCTGGTTTACTAATGCCTACCTCCTCTTTTGCGTATATACCACCACATAATTTTTGTAGCAGCTAATTTCCAATGCTGCAGGGTTGTTAAGCTGCTGCTGAGCGTGGGATGCTGAGAGAGGTGAACTCTCAAAACATTATGTGCATGATCTACGGGTCAAGCCTCTCAAGCTTGACAGGCGGTTCCAGTAGCTCTGACAAATCTCCTGAAGAGCTTTGATGCATCAGAAATTCATCATCCTCTCCCATGACAGTATCGACCTGCACCTATTTGATGTAAATGCATATCTATTACTCATCTGTTAAAACCTTCTTATGGCACAAAGAGAAGGCAATGACTAAGGAAACCATAAAACCTTCTTATGCCACAAAGACAAAGCAATGACCAAGGAAACTACACAGAAGGAACTAAATTCACTAAACAAAAGAGACCAAATGAGGAAATATGAAGAGAGAAAGAGAAAAGAAAACTGGAGAGTTTTGACTTCATGCTAAGATCTGAGATTCAATCTGCTGCTTCTGACACCTCCCTTGTTATGACCCTCCTACAAGTGGTAATACAGTAATTGTACTGCTACAACAGCAACTGGTGGCATGCAAAGCCTCTCAGATGCTGGTAAAATAGTGTATTGTACAGGAGTCCACTCACCCATCTCTAAGCAAAATGAAGACACGGAGGAACCTGGATAGAGATTGTTCTGCTTACCTCATCATCATCTTCGAGCTTATGACCATTGCCATGGGAAGGATGTTCTGTGGATTCATCATTTCTTGCAAAGCGACCTCGAACTCGTGGACGCTTATCTGCTAGCGATTTGCGACATGCATACTGCACAGACCATATGTATTTCAAAACAGAAATCTGCAAACTTCCAAGTTTCTAAGCAGCAAAATCTAACCTTGAGGCCTCAAGATGGAACAATGTTCTATACACGGGATGAAAAACACAAATCTCAAGTGAGGGAAGGCCTTATCAACTCTCTGCACTGTGGCCTTCAAGAAAGTATATTGGTGTACCCCAAAACCAGTGGGATCTCACCGCAAGATGCACTGTCAAAAACAGACACATTTTTTTGCAACAAGACAAGAGCCACTTGTCCAGTCTCCTACCTAAGCAAAACTTTTCTTTGCAACACACACCAAATATATCGACGAGATTGCAGAGAAGACTCCACAAAAACACTTTCAAGGAAATTCTGTGCCAGTTCCAGCCAAATAAAAACAAACATGACAAGAATGACTGCTCTCATACTTGCAAATGTCACTCAAAAAGTAACAGACCATTGCCTTCATCATCAATGGCAGTGACTACTTGCCATTACTCCCCACTGCCTTTGACAACTCACAGCACTGGGTGCAGATTAGTATACAATAATCTGCTTAAACTCTGGGCAAACAATTATATCAAAATCTATATCCTGAGTTTCTGCCACATTTCTGGAAGCAACAGGAAAACTCAGTTTTGATGATGGCTAGCATTCAAGAAGCTTTTGCTAAGAAAAAGGTCAATAGTATCCTCATTCAGTTTGCAAGC
>Ga0209208_10008066_pt1 | contig 14127 bp, 9 predicted proteins | sample S1TSphfallax_3_FD_187694 | JGI IMG/M metagenome (GOLD analysis project Ga0209208, IMG submission 187694) | Host-associated microbial communities from peat moss isolated from Minnesota, USA - S1T2_Fd - Sphagnum fallax MG (SPAdes) (version 2) | ecosystem: Host-associated > Plants > Peat moss >...
GGGGGGGGGGGGGGGGGGGGGGGGGGGGGAACCCTTACAACACAAACACATTCCCTAGCACATCCTAAGGTAAGACTCCATCCGAGCCAACATGAGGGGGTGGGACCAACATTTAAACGATGCCTAAAAAAAGGTTGTTTGTTAAGGCGGCTTGAACTAAAGATAAAGTCGTCACAAGTGTTTGCACTTTAAAAACATGTTCCATTTGAGGTTCTTCCCAATTACCTATTAAAAATTATTGCAAGTGCATATTAGTCTCTCTATGACTGGCTACACCACCACAAGGGGGGAGGAGAAGACACCATTATGAGAACAACAAAAATCGATCCCAGTTGGCCACATTAATGGGTCATAAACCAAATGGCCAAAAGCAACCAAAAGGATAATTGTACCTCTTGCTCCAAAGTTGAAAGGATGTGCAATGAAGATGAAGATGACCCAAGTGAAAAGTTCCAAAGGGGTCCAAAGCCAAAACCCAAGCCCAAGTTGAAGGCGGAGGAAAAGGGGTTAGAAAAAAATCGAAATGACATTGTTCATTAAGCAAAGAAATAGCTTGAAATGCTTGGTAATGTTTTTAACGATGAATTATATCACATTGCAAAAACAAGGCTCCACAACCAATGCACGAAACATCACATTAAACAGAAGGTTACATAAAAAAAAGACCCCAAAGCCAAGTCCTACACCTTGAGAAGTGAAGAAGACAAAATAAACCAAAGGTTAGGATTCAACACTATCTAGGGGTCACATTCTAGCCTAGGGCTTAGGGAAAGCGCTTGCAAATTAGTCAAAGGCCTATTGAAAAATAGGAACACAAGAAAAGGTCAATTTAGTTGAATTCCCACTTCAACCTTGTGTGAATAGCGCTTTAGGTCACCAAACCCCCTTCCTTCCCCATTCTAGCCACCTTAAGCATGTGTGAACAATGCCAAATGATTAAATCACATTTCCTTGCACTTAGGCCATGGTTAGAAATCAAACCCACTAGCCATTTGTTCTAGGGTTTGGCATTCTTCATCATCACATTGAAACTACATGTGAAACGTGAAAGTTGTTGTGGCTAAAAGGTCAAAGGTGATGGCATCCTTGTCCTTAGTTCCAATTGGCAATAACCATATGCAGCACAAGCTTGTTGCAGCAAATGTTGATGCCATTGCTATTGTGATTGTTGTGATCAATTCACCTACTCTTATTCCTCTTGGTTCAACTTTTGCAAATCTCTATGATTTCTTGGAAATGAATATCATCAAAAAACCCTACTAGCAAGCACAAATGTAATAGCAAGAAGTTCAACAAACCCATCTCCAAGGCCAATTGCAACAAGGCCCATGACAATGGGCTGAGATCAAGTTGTTGAGATCCTCATTAAAATTGTTATACACAATTTTTGATAAAATTGAGAGAGGTAAATTGTTTTGGAAGGGCATCATGCATTATTAGCAATAAACTAAATGTCTTTGAAATGCTCTGAAAATCTTCTACATTGTGGATAGAAAGGGTCTTCACATCGTAGACTTGTGTCACCTTGATTTGTTGCCTTGGGGGAATAGAATATACAAATGCATTTTTTTCATTGAACACTTGCACCAAGGATAGTCATTATGCATTGGGGTTTCCTCCATCACATGTTTGCACAATTCTATTTTGTTGCCATGTTGAGGTTCAAATACAAAGTGTGCACACTCTATGGGGAAGAGGCAATGTTCTTTATCTTTGTTCAACATTCAATTAAGTATCTACAAGATTCTAACGCTTATGCACAATTAAATTAACATGATTTAGTTTCTCCTTGAAAAAGAAGATATAATTAAATTATTAGTTGCATTCAAATTAGCCAAAATAGAAACAACATGCACCATGTGAAAAAACCCTTGGGTTCAAATCAAATACTAACTTAATAATAAAATTGAATGTGGGTCGAAGGTTTACCACACATAAATTTTGCACACCTTCAAAGCAAGAGGATAACCTTTCTCTATGGAAGTTTGAAATATGATGCTTTACTAGGTTTTTTTCAATTCAATTCTACATTTTGTTCAACAATTATTTACTACATATGGGATTTGTTTGACATGGGCTATGAATTGTAGTAAACCTATTCTAGCTCAATTGGCATATTTGACGTATATGTAATTTTTGTTTCAAGTATGACAATCAAGAAAGGTTGTAACACATGTAAAAGAATGTGTACCTTGTTATATGCTTACCATATTTGCACTTGGAGGGGGCTCGGCAACAATGGCTACATGCTCCAAATGACATGTTCTTCCTTTTATTCATTGCATCAAAGGTTTTTGTAATAGAAACATTTGTTGTCATTGCACATGTCAATATTTTTCATTACTTAAAAAAAAATCTTTAAATTTTTTTAATCCATACTCCATGTACTAGGAACTATTTCATCTTTATGGATTAGGACATGTTTATTTTTATCCATGGTGAATTTCAAGAGGTTCAAAATCACACACTTAGGGCTCGAGCTTTTGCACTAAAACCCTTGGTAATTTTGATCATTTGACATTGATGTCCATGTTTTCTTCAAAAAAAATTTAATTGTTTAATATTGCAATGTTTGTAATCAAAATATATATTTGATTTCAAAGAAATATTTCAAGAAGGCTTTATAACAAAGAAAGCTCAAACCACATTTTTCATTTCACCTTCTTGAAATATTTCTTTAAAATTATATATATATATATATCTTACAAACAATGAAAAATTAAACAATGTTATTAAAATTTGAAAAAAACATGGACATCAATGTTGAATGATCAAAATTTGGTTTCATATGTATTACCAAATTTTATTACAACATAGGGGATTGTAATTTGATGCAATTTCATATTATTGAAATATTGAATAAATCCAATATATCTTTGGCAAAATAGTATGGTATATTTGTAGGATTTTTAAAATTTTAGGTAGTGCAATGCTTCAGGTGTGTATTAATCAATGGCTTTTTGCATGATTTACATAATTGGAAAGCAACTAAACATATTCATAGAATCTCAATATTAGTTGCAAATGGTGGGTTATGGGGCAATTTCATAAGAATACATTGGATATCACAATATTTGCAATATCCTATACATTTATGGAATAAAATTAATGGCCAAATCATGGTAAAAGTTGGGGGAAATGCTCAAAATAAAAATTTAAATATTATGTATGGAAACAACCATCTTGAACCTACTTAATTATCTAATCATACAAAAATTGTTGTATTTACAATAGTGAAACAAAACAATGTTTTGTGAAATTTGAAATTTCCAATAATACTGAACAAAATTATATGGAAAAAAATGAAACTTGTATTGAATAATTGTTTTGGGGGTAATGTTACATTAAATAAAAAGGTGAAAACATGCTACAATGAGTCACATTGTACTGTTTTCTTGGGTGAATGTTTTTGAATCTAAACCATGCACCAACATTAAAAAAGAGTTTCACAATGTTTTTACATTATTATAAAGCATAACCCAAGCAATAAAATATAATAAACTAATTTTTTTCTATATATGTCTTAATGGATTGGAATATATTTTTGTGAAAATAATATCTATAATTGTGATCAAAAACTGTATATATACTTCAAAATATTGAAATGATTTTAAACCTTTATGAAATTTGTAATATTTATTTCACATTTGATTCCACATACTTTGAATTATGTTTGTGAACCACATGAAGTTTGATTGCTTTCATATCACAAATGGGGTTTTTTTTAAGGCATTGATTATAAATATACGATAAATTGAAACTTTAATAAATAATCACCTTGAAATGGAAAATGACAAGCACTGTGAGTTGGGTCAACACATAACCATTTCAAACACTTATTTGGATGATTAATGAAACCAAATATAAGTTCCTTTTTATTTCAACCACTATTCCCTTTTGGAAGATTTGTTTATCATCCATTTTTAGAGGGCACATGCTAAAGCGATTTGTTCGCCATGAAGCCTTTTTTAATAAAATCCCACTTTCATGCATTACAATTTTATGTGGGCATTTTTCCCTTTTGTATTTTCCTTTCCCTTGTTGATGACATTCACATCATTGGCCCAACCTTTATTGTTCTTTTTGTTTTTGACCATTTTGTCTTTTAATTGGCTTCTATAAGGTTTAAAGTTTAACCCCACAAGTGTTCGGCTTAGTCAATATCTAATATGCCTTTTGGTTTTTCTCTTCTTGTCAATTTTTATTGCCCTTTGGATGGTATCAAGAATATCTTGTTCGAATTTGTTTGTTTGGATGGTATCAAGAATATTTTTTTGCTCTCTTTTTTAGAACATGTTGGACAAAAATGTTTGTTATGTAGATGTGTTTCTAAGGTTAGGGGATGTCCAAGTAGCTTTTGGGATTTAGTTTTAGTGTTTTGCCCATAAACCTTTTTATTTTGTTCCCCCCCCTTCCCCCAACTAATCCTTTAGCACTAGTTCTTCCTTTGATGCAATTCTCATGCAAGTTTTTGGGATAATCTTGGGTCAAGGTTCTTTGGATTGCCCATAAGGCCATTTAATGTGCCAACATGTTTCTCTCCCCAATTTTCGTGGGGGATCAACTTTATTTCTACAAAGCTCATTGCATTAACGACCTATTTGGGGAGCAAGCACGTGTTGCACCTACCTTTGCCACTAGATTTTTATTGGATTGTTGCCCTTTTTATTGAAGGCAATAGGTTCAAGTAGTTTGACCCACTCCCTTTCTAAGCCCATTTGAGATTAACATGAAAGTTCTTTCCCTTTGATGTGATGGCTTTTGTTTCTTCTTTTTTGTAATTTGTAGAAAGGGGATTATATCTCCTTCAAGAGAATATTTCAACATATTACATGACCATTCTTTCTTTAACATCATTTGTAACATGGCTTTGGATTTGCATTACATGTTGAGGTCCTGCTTTGGCCTAGGGGTAGGTGCATGATTTTTTGCTTTCCAATCATTTCATCTTTTCAATTGGCTTCCAATTTTTTCTCTTCTACATTGTGCACTAGGTTGGCCTCCCCATCTTCTAAGGTTGACCCAATGCATTTGTGGCTAGCTTTTAAATTTAGTGAGGACCCACCTTTTTTTAATTCCCATGGTGGGGAATATATTACATCCCCTAATGTTGTTAAAAATGCCTTCATCTCCATTGCTAGAGATTTGGGGTTTCATGTTTGACATGAGCAAACTAATGTCCTTTTGTCACCTTTTTTTTCAATCTTCTTGTTGGCGGGTTGACATCATGTAATCAGTTGAAGACATTCACATTTTGGCTAATGTGGTCACTCCCAAACCTACCCAAGCAAACTTGATTTCATGTGTTATTTCATCTTGTAGGGTGGCTATGACAATGGTGGCTCATGCAAAGCAAGGATTTTACTACAATTAGCACTTGCTAGATACTTTTCTTCCCCTTGCCATATAGGTTTTTGGTTGTTTACATCAACAAGTGAACATTTTTTTTCTTCAATGTGCTAACATGGTGTGATCAACAAAGGACATTGATGGCCCTCCTCTAGCAGTTTTATGTGCCTTCTATAGATTGATATTGTATGTAGCTTTGTAGAGAGCATGGGCTGTTTTTATTTTAAGGCATGTCATTGCAAGTGAGGGCTCTTCTAAGCTTATTACTATTTTACATTACCATTCTCTTTCCTTTTTATATGCTTCTTGCAACTAGTGGGGCTTTGGAACATAATTTGTGCATTTGCCCATTTGTGACCATGTTTGGGTCTTGCTCTTGTGGCTTGGACTTCGATCCTCTTTCTTTGTTCTTCCTTTCCCCCGTTGTTGGGTGCTTTGTTTAATGGTGTTTGCTTGATTTCATCAAACCTTTGGTCATAAGGCTCAAACAGGCCACTTTTTTCCACTGTATGCAGAAAGCATTGCATTAGCCAGAGCCAGGAAAAAGTTGAAAGTACTTCTCTGCAATACGATTTGTAATTGTATCCTGACAAACTCTCACAATTCCAAGCGTCTCATGTTATGAACTTTGTCTTGTTAACAGAATCTTTGTTCACCCTTTGAAACAAAGCTTTTCAAACTTTTGAACTGACCACTAACGACCGCAGTACAGGGGGCAGCTTCAACCCATGTCTCTCAGATAAAAAATCTTGCTCCTTGGCCAAAGTGGTTTTTAACAAAATATATTCACCCATTTTTTCAAATACTATAATTAGTGTCCAAGCTGCCAAGGTCCTACTACAGTATGGAGGATTTGAAATCAGCAATGGGTTCTTCTTTTTTTTTCTTCTCTGCCCTTGGCCTGATCCATCTTTCTGAGACACAAAATCTGAGTCCTGTTATGCACACTTTGGCCGTATAATAGACACTAAGAGGCATAATATGGCTCCCTCCTAGTCTCCACTTCAAACCCAAAGTGTGTATAATAGGACACAAAATTTGTGTCTGGGCAGCATCAAGTCATGTCTGGTGATGTGCGTCTTGGTCGGGCAATTGGGCAGTCAGAGAAAAAAAAACAGACAGTACTGTTTGGACTATGGACATATTTGGTGTAGTTGAAAATGGTACAATCTAGGGTATTTAGATAATGGATGAACTCAGGGGACTTGGACAATGGTTGAAAATGGATGAAAACGGATAACAATGGTTGAGAATGTGACTAGAAATTGTGGGAAAGACCTATCATTGCCTTGAGATTGAAGGTAAAGTAAGCCAAAAAAAACTAAAATTAAAAAATGAAAAGAAGTAGCATTACTATCATCCAAAATCTTCAAACTTTTCATAGGTTTATTCTTGTCCAACATTCCAAAAATTTAGATGCTGAATAAGTGAAAAAAAGCTTTTCCACCAGATTCAATTTTCATTCCTTCCACTAGTCTAGTGTGCCTCATAATTTTCATTGAATTTTTTTCCATCCTAGGCATTATAAAATAGTTCATAGGAAAATCAGCCACATTCACGAAATCAGGGGAATGTTTCCTATTGAAAATGCTGAATAAAATAGTAACTATTATGAAATGATGGTGATACAAATCACATCAGATTTTATGGACTTGGTTGCTCCTGACTAGTATACATTGCCAGTATAACTGTGCTTGTATACAACATTAGGTTCAAAGTCCACTGGTGATCATGTTACTAGACATCGTTTCCACTGTCATTCCCTATTCCCTACTGGTTGAAAGGGAAAGAGACGCACAATCATTTATGTGCAGAACCCTTAATCTTGAACTCAAAATTGACTGCTCAAGATAATTAGATGTTGGGACAATTGGTATCAGCAATTTTCTTAGCTGATTTGTACTCCAGAAAGACTGAGATCTTGACCTGGGTGGTTGTTGCTCAATAATTGCTTTCTGCAGTGACATTGTCTAGGCTTTGTCAAAATTAGATGGCATGAGCTGATCTTGGAGACCCAAAACTTGGATGATGCCTTGGTTGGCTTCAAAGGTTCCGGGAAGAAAAAGCACCACTCACAGCTTCATGTTACCATTTAATCAACTCACCATCGCACTCAATTTGGCTGCAATAGCAAGACACATTTTCAGTCAATGCATTCAAGGATACATGATGCAGGCAAGAAAATTCAAGGGACCTAAACTCCTAAATAGCTCAAAGGGAACATAGGACTGGGACTGAACCCAGCATGAATCATTGGTCAGATCACAGGACCACCAGGACAAAGCAAAGTAGAATGATTACATATATGGAAACCTTATCAATTGAAGAGCTGATTGCAGAAGGGGTTTTACCTTGCAAAAACTGAATCCAGTAGGGGGAAATTTGTGGTGGTCTTCATGGAGCCGTAACTTTGTACTATGACAACACCTCTTTGCACAATTGTATATTGATCGCTTCAATGACTTGCACATTGCGTCCTGTACATGCACCAAGCTTCATTAGTTTCATTTAAATTGAACTGTCTCCTCACCAAACAATTGATGGGATATATCAGTTTGAGATATAGACCAGTTTCCCCTTATCAAAATTAAGCGAGTCTTTCATTCCATGGAATTTGATAATCGTTGCTCATTCTCAGTTGCATAGCTTGAACAAAGAAAAGCCACAATTCCAAGAGACATGCATCCTTCACATGGTATATAAAAAGTCAGCAGATAATTCCTCACAATGAGCTTGTTGTGAATATTTGAAGAGGACAGTCCCCTGGTGATGCTCTGCGACTTCCCCAGTACCTTCTTTGAGATCAGCTTCGTGGAGGGTGACAACAGCTCTAAAGTTGCTGTGTAGGCTGGAGACCTGTACCCTTCTTCACTATTGTTTGTAGAAGCTGAAGAGACTGGAATTCTACCACCCCATGCCAATGTGCCTTTGGAGTAAGAGTGATTCTCAGCTCTTGATACAAAGATTGCAGGTGAAATCAAACCTAGACATGAAGTGTAGTGAGTGCTTGAAGAATCACACAATTCACTTGCTACTGTTTCCTGCTCCACAACAGATGGCATTGTATACGGCAACCTTGTTGCAGCTTCTGGAGTCTCAATTAGACTTGAACCTGAGTCCATATGTTCATTTTTATTGTCTTTGGGGCAGCTCCTTGCTGTGTTGATCTGTCCACTTGTAGTCGCCGATGGTTCTACACACTGAAAATATGTTGCAAGTGTGGGAGCCCATATCTCTGGGTTTTGGCATTTCTTAGACTTCCTCCATTTGGATCCTGCCCTACAGAGCTTAATAATGGCTTTCACTCCATCAGAAGCAGCTCGTCCTCCAGACTCCTGGGCTGCATAATTTGCTGAAGTGGGGCCTAGATATGGGGAGCTAACAGAGGAGTCGTTATCTGCTTCCCACTGAGGGGGATGACTTGAAGTCGGGCTATGAAGTTCTTCAAAATAATGCTCAAAAGATTCATACGAGATACCAGACAGTGACTTTGAAAGCATGACAGAAGGTTGCATTGCTGTTTGTATATGTGTATCAATGTCAGAGCCTGAAGAAGGAACTGAATCTGTGGGCACTTCACTATTCCCACTGGGGCCATGAAAAATGCTGGTTGGTGACCAGGGATGATGAAGACCTTGTGGTTGCTTGTCTACCCATGCCTCAGAAGAATAGATTTCTGAGCTTTGCAGAATGCTTGAAGGTGGTCCAAACAAATCATCTGAGGAGCTCCTCTCCAAAGAGGAACTGGAACAACCTTCAGTCTGATCAGTGCACCTCTCTAAGGGGCCAGAGTCATAACTGGTGGTGAATGTGTGCCAGTTGGGATCCTTGATTGCAGTATCTTGGGGTGACATCACCTTCTTTGTCAACAGCTTTGCTGAAGAATGAATTCTTGAAGGAGAGATAGATCGCATTGATGGTGAGACTGAGTTTTTCAAGGAAGTGGTACTGGACTCTAGGTTCCAAGACTGTTGGCTTGAAGCTTGTTTGTGTCCTGCTGCCCAGTTGTAATCCTGCTCACTGTTGACCCACAAAGATGGTGCACCCAAGGAGCTTCTTTCAAATAAGAAGCTACCATATCCATTTCCACCTACTTTGGCTCTGTTATGATGGCCCTCCAATGGGCCAGAGTGGTATCCAGAGGCGAGGCTATGCGGAATGTTCCTTTGTTGCCAGCTTGGATTATCATATGGATTGTTCTCTGGAGCTGCTGTATTTGAAATCTTCTGAGACAAATGCTTAGCCAGGGTGTTGGTGTGGATCTTTGAAGGAGAAATGTGCCTTTCCAAATGCAAAGAATGTTGAGCAGTCCATATGTGATCCTCGTAGGAGCTCTCCTGGGCCACTGTGTTCATGCCTGACACCTTGTGTGACATATGCATGGAAAAAGCTTGCATCTTCAAAGGAGAGATGGGGCTTTTTGAAGGAGATGGGTTTTTAGTCTGCCAGAACTGATCCTCATTTGAACCCTGGTTTGGAGCTGAACCTGTATTTGAGACCTTGGAGGCTAGATGCTTAGCCAGGGCCTGAATCCTAGAAGGGGAGATGGACCTCTTCGAAGGTGAGGGATCACGCCTTGCACCTTGCCAGGACTGTTCATCATGTAACATATCGGGAATGAGAGCAGTAGAAGAAACCTTCTGTGAGAGTTTCTTTGCCAATGCCTGGATCTTGGAAGGGGAGCTGGATCGTCTTGAGGGTGAGCAAGAGCGCATGACAGGATGAGAGTGCTGATGTGGTCTGGTCCGAGCTGGTGAACTATGGTTACTCAAACCCAAAGGATGATATCGCATAAGGGGGCCACTCATTGACCTCAGTCTCTGTTGATCTTGCACATCTTGGGATATGAAGTCCAGTTTTTGTGTTGGGGGTGCAACCAAGCGAGGTGGGAGCTGCAGCTTCTTGGGAATGGCATCAGCTGTGTCATCAAATTTGGGTTTACCTGGAGCTTCCTCCCACTCAAAGGGAATTCTTGTCAGGTTTTTCTCGGTAGTGCCATTGGGGGAGACACAGTTATCCACCAGGAATTTTGCAGCACCAGGAGCCACAAGATCAATGTGGGCTTCTGTCTCCATCTCTGAGATGACATGACCATCACCATCCACACTAAGCCTGAGACCCTGAAATCTGCTGCTCTGCTCCAGCCCAGCTCCTGTTTTCCTAGCATAAAACCTGTGGCTACTCCCAAAACTGCTATGGCGAGAATGTTCTCCCAGAGCTTGACACTCCTGAAGTTTTACCTTAGCCAGAGCTTTCTCGTGATCAGACAAGCTCTCCATCACAACCTGAGCTGCAATCCTCTTCTGTAGAAGCACTTCCTGTCTGTGGCTTCTTTCAACCCCTTGCAAAATTCTCCTGGCCATCGCCCTCTCTGCTGCCTCAGCAATGGTCGTGACATGGAGATGTGCCTCTTCCTTGGGCTTGCCTGGTGCTTCTTCCCACTTGAAGGGAATTGCTGCCAGCTCATGCTGTGGACTGCTTTCCCGGGATCTGTTCAAGCTGTCCCAGGCTATAGAGGCTGTTGGCCTCCTCTTGCCACTATTGTCTCTTCCCCCCTGAAGCTTCTCTGCCATAGTCACCCCTGTCTTGCTTCTGTTACTCCTTTGCTCCTTCTTCTGCTAATTCCAAAGGTAAGCAAGCAAGCATGCATGCAATTAGATCCATATTCCCACCACTCTGATTCATCAGGGACAAGTGTTTGACAACTAAATCCACTGACTCTTCATTGCCATTCTGCAACAGCCAAACCCCTTTGCCTGGTGATGTTCCTACATTCAGCAAGCACTATTGACAAGTTGGAGAAGGACAGAGTTGAGAAATGTGGCCTGACCTGAACAGTTTTTTTCTCTTCTTTGCTCATGATCTTCACATTCTCTGCCTTTGGAGGGATCATTGCCATGTCACCACTCATAGAGTGACTTGGAGAACTAGATTTTGATGAGAAATTGAGATGGCCACTGATGCATTGTCTGGAGCTTACTGTGTACATTAGTTTTGTGCTGTTGTTCTGTGAAGGTGGGGTGCACTCCCTCTCCTTCTGCATTGGCTTCACTGCACTACTTTGTGAAATTGGAGCTGCACTTTTAGATCTTTCAACCTGCTTTGCAGACAAGATCCTCACATTGGTTTCAGAGAGAACCTTGTGTTCTGTAACTATAAGCTCCTGACCCATTTCAGTGTCAAGATTTGATTGGAACCTCACACCCACACTGGACCAGAACTTTGGATCCTTCCCTGATCTGCTGACTTCCTCCCCTATAACTTTAGAGCCCAAGCTTTGACAGATATGCTCCTTTTTGCAAGTGAGTGTGCTTCATTGTCTGCCTCTCATCCTTCAGTGCTATAAAGTGACTCTCAATTGCAAACAGGTTGAAGAGCTGAGTCTCATTTCTGCAAGTTGTTTGGACTATCTTCTTTTGTGCAGTAATGCATCCAGACATTCATAACCTGCAAAAAGAACCACAAATGAGAAAGGACGTCCACACATTATAACTTGCAAGGGGAGGAAAAGACTAACTGCAAATCTCTAAAAGGATACTACATGACTTACTCCATGTAGTGGATCTCAAGATACTTCTACCAGCATTGCAGCTGAACTGTGGAAGTGCTCATTCAAGGAATTTACCCATATTAACAACCAATGAGGATATTGTAGCTTGTGAACAAATATAGCAATCTGATGGTCTGGTGGCTACAAATTCAAGCATATGTCTGAGATTACTTTGGGTGTAAGCACCTTTAAATGTCAGTTCTGACCAGACCAAAACAAACACAAGAGGAATTGAGCATGGTCAATTCAAGCATATAGGAAAACCACATGTAGAAAAAACAAGCAGTTGCTGTAAATAGTAGTATTGAGCATCTGGACAGAAACAAACTATGAGAGTTGAGAGACTCACAGCATTTGTTTGTGTCCTTGCAGAGTGATATAGTTGAAAACACCACCCGCATGCAACGGTTTAATCCAGGATATGCTCTTCTCTCCTTATCATTTCCAGTGCTGGTCTCTGCAACGCATGCCACCATGATGCAATAACAATAAGGGTCAGATCTCCACTTCTGATCAACACCCAAGTAGTTTTATTTTGCAGATTTCCTATGAAGTCTAGAGACTTAAAAAGAAACGTCCCTCTGCAGCAATTCTCAGAAGTTTATTCAGGGAAGAACAATCCACATAGACCTTCATAAATGCCGCCTGGAGACAACTATGCTACCAATGTGATGGCACAATACAAGAGAGAAAAACCAGATCAGTTGATTTGCTATACATTTTGTAAAAGGGAGGAACCTAATCTTGGAAAAGGTTTGGACATTGGAAAACACCGAAGCTTCCTCCATTGCTGCTGTCTCACCACAGAAAGCAATGATGCGCTACAACAACCAAGGAAATGAAGATACTCCACAACAGAGACGATCATGACAAGAGACTCTTTGGAGAGGCCTCACATGTGGTACTAGTAGCCGGTCAGCAAATTGGCATTCAGTGTGCGGCAACACTCGTTTGGATCACATTAGATAATGAGGCAAACGAGACAAGATCAAAGAAGCTTACGAACAAACTCCATTTCCAGGTCCATTATTCAGGATCCACATGTTTATGCCCAAAGAATGATGAATGAGAAAGAAACAGGGTCAAAAGTTGCACAAGCAGCAGTCTATTGAAAACGCAAGACAAGAACAGGATTCAGAAACATCGCCGCGAACAGGATTGCAGGCTATCTATTACGAGCATGATGTATGAATCCGCATGGTGAGAAGCTATCTCTTACACACGCGGCGTTACATCTGGCGACATGAGAACGTGGTGGCATCAGCAACGAGAGGCAAAATCTTCTTGCATTCCAAATCCACAACTCTTCACGAATCACTTCAATGAAAGCTTCAATGCAGGCCACGTTCCACTTGTTGTTGTTGTTCTTCCTCTTCCATAGCAACAACGAAGCAAGCAAGAGACCGATTCTCGAACTACACTACATTTGTTACGGTCTTTGCTCCCGTGACTACTGACTTCACAAAGAAAATGCTCCCGGCAACGGGAAGACCAAAATCCGCCCGAAGCTTCAGTAACCAATTTTTGAAAGAAAGAAAGAAAAAAACGCGATCTCTTAATATTCGGAATGAATCGCAATGAATCCCCGTCACAAAAGAACAAATGCCACAACACAACAGCAAAACGTCGCAAGTACTCTAGTTCTGGAAACAGACGAAAACATGTACAACTTCCACAGATCAAACCATAGAGCAAAGCCAAAGGGAGTGAGAGACGAGAGAGAGACAGAGAGAAGCCTGACCTGCACATCGTGAGCTGCATCAACACGCGCAAGAAGAAGAAGAAGAAGAAAAGAACAGGAGAGAGCATCAGCGAGTCGGAGCAGCTTTCAGAGAATCCGCGAGCAAATGCACACACTCGAGATTTGCAGGCAAAGAATGCGCAAGCGCGATCGACAAGCAACGGAGTTTTGGCGAGAGCGTATGCGAGACTCTGTACAGAGCATGACTGCATGGGTTGGAACTTGGTATGTACGTATGTTATTATGTATGTATGTATTATACTCTAATAGTATTGTACCCTAATAAAAAAGTAGCTACCTATTAACTTCCTTAATTTGGTAGGAGTCCCAGTGTTTTTTTTTTTTTTTTTTCATTTTTTAAATCGAAAAATTGGCGAAATTAGACCCAAAAACTAGCAAAATTAGTCGAATTTACACCACTTCCCAAAAACAAAAAAAACACCAATTTCTATGTTGAAAAATGGCGAAATTTGGCCAGAAAAAAACC
>Ga0209208_10008067_pt1 | contig 14126 bp, 11 predicted proteins | sample S1TSphfallax_3_FD_187694 | JGI IMG/M metagenome (GOLD analysis project Ga0209208, IMG submission 187694) | Host-associated microbial communities from peat moss isolated from Minnesota, USA - S1T2_Fd - Sphagnum fallax MG (SPAdes) (version 2) | ecosystem: Host-associated > Plants > Peat moss >...
CTTCACAACTCTACAGCAAGTTCATATTGAGACCTAGCTAATGAAGGGTCGCTTCTTAAATGTTAATGGTTAAGGAGGAGGAAAGAGGTGGTTGCTAGACTCTATTGAATGCTGATCCAAAACACTTAAAGCTCTGAAGACCGTAGCCCATGCAACAACAAAAAGAACACACACACACACACAAAACAAACTCCGTGGTTAAAGCAAAGGAAGAGACTTCCAAGGCTCTGATACTCGCATAGCAACTCCCAAAAGCACCTCCAAAATTTTGAACACAACAAAGCAGCGGCGGCAAATGCCTTTGGTTGCTAACACCATAACAATAGAACCATCAAACACATCAAACACATCAAACACACGAAAGAGCTTATCGAAAAGAAAAAATGCACAACAATGCACAAAACTGGGTCTCGTTTTGTAGACAGAGAAACCCCACTGTCCAGCTCTCTGGTTGGGGGGCCACAGTGAACCCACCAGGACACCATCCACTGGATGCCCGATATTACTCAGTTGCAGCTTGCTTTCTAAGCTCGCACCCTTTATCACCAAACTTGGGCTTCCCTGTTGCTTTCCTTACTTTATGGGATACCTTTAATGCATTCTATCAACTTCCAAGTTCCACACCCCACGTGACAAGTGCTTCTTTAAGGAAATGACTTATGCAGCCTAATGGTTATCACTCATAGAAAGATGTCAAAAAAAAGAGATATGAAATATAAAGATTTAATCATTGTTCTAAATTCTTTATGCACACTCAAAACTAACCATAGAAATCTAGCAATTTCAGAATTTTTTTTAAAATTCCAAAAAATAAACCCAGTTTCAATATATTATAATTTGATGTGACAAACCTTAATTTCCATAATTTTCTAAAATAATTAATTTTGTTTCAACATGAAATACCTTTCTATGTGGGTATGTGAATTAGGTGGGTATTGGGGATGGCTTTCAAGTTCAAGGTTTCTTATTTTATTTTATTCAGATTGGCCCAATCCAAAAGAGAAAACCCCTCATATTTTGAAAGTCACCCAACATCAAAATGTCTATCCTAGATCTGTTGTAGAATTTTTTTCAAAATCCTGTTTTGTATTGATAGCTTTTATGAATGTAATATTTAAACATGGCAACTTTTTACGATTTCCCCTGGAAATATGGCAAAATTTGCAAAAAAATCCCAAAAAGACCTTTCTAGCATTTGCATGCAATTTTTCTTTATTGCCACAATGCAAAAATTCACCCAAAACAAACCATTGACCATAACCATCCCAAACTCTTCAGTACCCAAGTCCACTTTTGGTACCACCAAAACCCCACCATGAGATAGGGTATAAGTTTCTCATTTCACAAATTTTTGAACCAACAGAGCAAAAGTTATTCAATTTAAAGTGATTTTTGTCTTTACAAATTTTTAAAAATTTAACAATGATTTTTTCACAAATTAACTTGGCAAAGTTCCATATGAAAAATTCTTGGTTTGGTGTTATGTTGCTATTAGAATTCCAAGATTATTTGTAGAACTTCAGGTGGTGCTTCTATAGCATTTTAAATTGTTTAAAATGAATAAGAAAGTTATGAGGTTTGAAAGTAGGAGGGGTGCAAAGAGAAGGGAAAAAAAACGCGTTTTGTAAACTGAAAAGCTTATTTTTGTTGTTGTTATTTTTTCATTACTCCTTTTCCTTTGCACTTCAAAGATGATTTCTATAGCTTGCGATAGCGCTCTCATAACATTTTAAATCACTCAAAATGAAGCACATATGATGAAAATATAAATAAATGTTCGGTCAAAGACAGGCGGCTGGTGCTGGGCTGGTCTACGCTTAGAGGCCTCACTAAAAAAGGTGAAGGCATCAAGGTGGGTGTCGGTTCACCCTGGCCATAGTGTACAGGTGCTGGTTCACCTTTGCTAGGAGACCCCTATTTTACTGGGGTAAGACAGCCAGTTAGCGCTATAATTTTGATTCCCGCTCTTTTGTTAAAGGTAATTTTGAAAAAAAATGTTTAAAAAAACCAATAAAAGTAGTCTTCTAATGAGATGGAGGGGCCAAAAAGTAGTTATCCACATGAAATAAATGAGTGTGAGGCGGTTTTTGCCTTTAATGAACAACCTTTGGCTTTGGTTCTTGAAAAAAATTAGAATGACTCTGATCCTGATATTGAGTCCACAACAAAATCAACCCCAGGTCTGGTTCTGGTCTGATTCTTGAAAAAGAAGATTCAGATGTTGGTTCCGATTCCGGTTTTGCGAATCAGACCCGATTATGGTTCTGGGTAACTTTGGTCTAAAACCAGTGGTTAATTGCCAATTAACTCTGGATGTAGACCATTTTTTTCCCCAGAGAAATATTTTTCAAAAAATTGTGAATCCGGTTCTAGAATTGTTTCTTGGATCCGGTTCTAGAACCAGGTCTGGGTTCTAGTTCCAAAAATCAAGAGCTGGTTCCAATTTGGTTCTGGGTAATTGGAACCAAACCAATGGTAATCTAACCGACCAAACCAGGTAACCACCTAACACTAAAGTAAACCCATCTTTGGCACCGGAATATTGCCCATATCCAATTGTTTGTTTGTGAGGGTGGCAAGTATCACATTGCCAGGTCGTTGCATTTTAGCCAGTATAGCTCAGTTGATAGCAGAAGAAATTTTTAATGTGTGGCCTTAAAGCTTTGCTTAATTTGATTACTGGGCTCATTCAATGCTTTTGCTTTAAAAAAGCAATTTATCCCTCATATTTAAGAGCTGCTCCACCATGGCAGCCCCACACCGGCATTTCTTTTCAAAAGGTTTTGAAAAGAAAGAAGGAAGGAAAACCCTGTATGTAAAAAAGCAGGGATGGGAGCCCATCCACAAGAAATACAAGGCAAATAAAAGCACCAAAACACTACCCAGTAAAGAACATAACAATCAACACACCACTAATACACAAATTAAATAGAAGACCCTAAAATAGAAAACACTGCTTGTGAGAGAGAGAAGGTTCCTTCACTCCAAGTAATAAATGATAGAATATTAATATGTTGAATACAGAAGTTGCACACTGCTTGAGAGAGAGAGAAGGCTCCTTCACTCCGAGTAAGGAGTGATAAATTATTAATATATTGAAGTTGCACACTGCTTGCAAGAGAGAGAGAAGGCTCCCTGACTGAGTCTAAGGAATGATAGGTTATTATTTTGTTGCATACGGAAGTTGCACACTGCTTGCAAGAGAGAGAGAGAGAGCTCCCTGACTAAGTCTAAGGAATGATAGGTAATTATTTTGTTGAATACAGAAGTTGCACACTGCTTGCAAGAGAGAGTGGAGGCTCTCTGACTGAGTCTAAGGAATGATAGATTATTAATATGTTGAATACTGAAGTTGCAGAGCACCACACATGAGAAAGGGCATAATATGAAAATAAAAATGTGGCTTTCAATTGTATTCAATTGTAAACCACTCCTTTATGCAATTTGAGCAACCAATTAGGGCCACATTGAACTAGCGCCCATTGACATGCACCACGAAGGATGGATGGTAAGTGATGAGGAAACAGTTTTCTGTTGAGTTTCAGTTCCCTTGCTAACCATGGTGGTTGGCTCAGTTGCTTTTTTCCTCACTGCCTATCTACTAACAACCCACAAGCAGATTGTTAGTAGGTAGGTAGTCAAAATGGCCTTTCCTTACCAATATATAAACACATTGGGGAACCCATTGTGAACTTCATGAGGACAAAGTGAAAACTTGATGGGAACAACAAAAATCCACAAAAACTTATATCCCCCATGTAGCCTATCCACCACCCCCCACTTGGCAAAAAAACTGGGTCTAAGCCTGGGGGGGGCCTGGAGAAAATGGGTGAAGAACTAGGGCCCAGGGCTGAAGCATGTGCAAGGCAAGCTGCTTGCCCATTGAAACTGAGCTGGTTCCTCTCACAGATTCTAATTATTATATTAGTTCCAGACAATCACTTATTCACGCAAACTAGTACATTAGAACACTTGAGGTCCCATATTGTAGTGGAGGGAAGTGCATGCAGTTTAATAGCTCGTGGAAATAGTCAATGAAGGGAGAAAAAAAACCAAGGCAAGTGTTTGATGCATTCTATTCCGGTACATGCAGAACAGGTTTGCCCAAAACATAATTTTAGAAAAACAAACGAAACAGTTGGAAAAGCATGAGCCGATAAAGATATCCATTAAGTCACCCTGTCTTCACCCTGTCTTTGGGCCTCCTTTCAACCCCAAACCTCATCGAGGTGCTAAATACCCCCTACCAAGCTCTGTCCGGCGCTGGTTTCAGGCCTGACAATGCAGCTCTGCGGAGAACTGTGGTGTTCTGCCGCAGGGTTTAGGGTTTTGCCCTTTTTGACATTGTGTCTACAATAAATGTAAAAAATAAACTCCATTTCTCTATGCCTGGTATTATTCCAATGGTTAGTGTTACATTTCCTGCAGGGAGGTCGTAGGTTTCAATACCTCAATGCAGACATGTGCCCAGAACACTGGCAATGAAGAAAAGCAGAACGTTCTTCACTGAGTTGAAGAACTAAAGAAAATTGAAAACAGGGTTGCATGGTTTCTTGCAGAACTGTGCAAGGCTGAAAAAGGTGTGCAAGAAGACAAGCGAAACCAGAGCTCTTTAGGGGGTGTTCAGTGCCTTGCCCCCCTCTCAACCTCAAATCAGTGGTATCCACAAAGTAGTGAAATTGCATTTAAATCTGGGTATGAAATGTTGAAATGTAGCTATTTAATGCACGGGGTTTGAGAATAGTTATAGTAGCGGTACATGGAGGAGCAATGAAAATATATGTAACAACACTAGAGGCCCTTAGGAGAAAGGAAAGAGGAGGGAAGTGTTCCTTACTTTATGGATACCTTTAATGCATTCGGTCAATGTCAAGTTCCACACTCCACGAGACCAGTGCTTCTTTAAGGAATTGACTTATGGACCCTACTGGCTATCACTCATAGAAAGATTTTTTAAAAATGGGAATGATCCCTAGAAAGATTTCACTAAGTCTCATTACAAGCGATTTGTGAAGTATAAAGATTTAATCATCCTTCTTTGTGCACACTCAAAACTAACCATAGAAATCTAGCAATATCAGAAGAAATATTTTTAGAAAATGGGTATGTGAATTAGATGCGCATTGGGAATGCCTTTCAAGTTCAAGATTTTTTAAATTTTTTATTGAGATTGGCCCAATCCAAAAGAGAAAACCCCTCACATTTTGAAAGTCACCCAACATCAAAATTTCTAACCTAGATGGGTTGTAGATATTTTTTCAAAATCGTGTTTTGTATTGATATATTTTATGTATGCAATATCTCAACATGACAACTTCTAACGATTTCCCCTGCAAATATGGCAAAATTTCCCCCAAAAATCCAAAAAGACCTTTTTTCATTTGCATGTAATTTTTTTTAATTGCCAAAATGCAAAAATTTACCGAAAAGAAACCAATGACCATGACCCTCCCAAACTCTCAAGTACCCAACTCCACTTTGGGTACCACCAAAAACCCCACCATGAGACAGCGTATAAGTTTCTCATTTCACAATTTTTGAACCAACACAGCAAAAGCTATTCAATTTAAAGTGATTATTGCCCTTAGAATTTTTTTAATTTTAACAATAATTTTTTCATAAATTAACTTAGCAAAGTTCCATATGAACTTTGGAGTTAATCCCCCTGATAGTATTAAGACAGAAGGTTTTAAGTTTTAATGATATACATGCGTCGATTACAAATTATCTGAGTTCTGTTACTGTTGCACTTAAATTTTAGGCAGATGGATAGAGTGCTGGCCCTCTTCCTTTGCTGAACTCATTCTATAAAATGTTGTTTCCTGTTGACAGGACCCTTGTAAAATGGCTTGGCCTGTGTTTTCAGGGTAATTGTCAGAAGCCCTAAAGTAACCATTGAACATCACTACCTGTGGAGCAGCCAGGATGTTGCCCCTCTTGTGTACCATGGATTTTAATGAGAATTTGTGGTAAGCTGACAGCCCCAGGGATGGGCAATGCTTGCTCTCTAGCCTTTTGCAACTGACCTCCTTTCTCTGACAAAAGTTAACTAATATTTCAGTGCCTGACAATCATTCACTGGAAAACATGAGTGTATTATATCAATGAATCTGATCTGATGAATTGTATCAGAAACAATGTACTTTTGAGTTAAGTATGGCCCATGTTGAGGAAGTGGGTGAAGTGTGAGAGGCGACTATATGTGCTTTACCAGCACTTGGAAAGGAGTCAGTTTGGAGTCCTGTACGAAAACCCACATGCTTGTCAGTATCCAGCGGAGTACTTTGATAAGGAGTACTCTAGTTCGAAGATTGTTTGATCAAAACTAAAACCTCTATTTTTGAGGTGGGCATGGCCATCTAATGGGCCATTAACAAACATAGGAACTCTTGTGTAGCAAGCAAGGTAGTATTGATCGCAATTTTAGATCCAAAGGTGTTACTTGAATTCTTTTGGCATGAATGATGACCCCATTGAATGGTGTCTTCTTCCAACTTTGTATTTCCTGGATCATGATTCATTTTTTGATGTGGCTGTATGTGCTGCCTTCCCCATGGGATTTCTCCTCGTGAAGGTGTAGGTACATGTGTAGGTGTTGATTCACCTTGGTTCGTACAGCTATGCATTCACGTCCTTGAGCGAGGTCTAATGTTAGAGGCTAAAGGTAACCCACTAAATGTTAAATTTGCACTTGGAGACCTGCATCTCATCTAAGGATACTATATGTTGGTGTTAGTTTGGGCACCTAAGTGTTAAAACAATTGTTTTTCAGTTGTCAAGGCATTTTGACACCTCATCTTTTGTCTTCCAAGTTTTCTGCATGGGGAGAATAAAAAAAAATTCATCAATTTGAAAACATAAAGATAGATAAGTTAGTAAAAAGATGAGGTGTTGAGGAAAAACAAGAAGGAGAGAACAAATAGGTAAGCAAAAAGCCTTGTGGTATTAAAAAACCTTTCTTAGGACTGTCAATACAACCACCCAAGCTAGAAATATCTGTTTCCCAGTTCTTGAGGTAGTAGAAATGACTATCTACTTTTAGGCTTGCTTGGGGTTTTCACAGCAATCTAGAAAATAGGGAAATTTCCTCATTTCTTCCAGATGGGAAAAGAGACTATCTTTGGACACCAGCAGGATTTCCAACACTCAGGGTAGCTCCTCGAGGAAAATAGGGAAATTTCCCCATTTCTTAAGGTGGGAGAAGAGACTCTCTTGAGAGGCCAGGATTTTCAACACTTCCTGTACCTTCCATTTGTTGCCAAGTACCTCAAAGGAAAATAGGGGAATTTTCACATTTCTTGAGGTGGGAGAATAGACTATCTTTAGACATCATGATTTTCAACACCTATGGTACCTTCCACTTGTTGACAAATACCTCAAAGGAAAATAGGGAAAGGAAAATAGGACAATTTCCACATTTCTTAAGGTGGGAGAAGAAGAGTCAAAAGACTATCTGTGGACACTAGGATTTCAACACTTATAGTACCTTCCACTTGTTGACAAAGACCTCAATGATTATTGAGGTGAGAGAAGAAGAGTAAAGAGACTATATGTGGACACCAGGATTTTCAACACTCATAGTGCCTTCCACTTGTTGACAAACACCTCAAATAATGGGAGACTCTGAAGATAGACATTCCTCATTCGAATATTGTTGTCTTTTTATTAGGATAATAAAACAGGTATGAGGACATGAAACACTTTTGCATTGTATTCTTATATCCCATAGCTAACGGCAGTGGTTAGCAATATAATACTAAGCATCCAAATGCCATCTATTTACCTACCAAATGGAAAATTGAATTTTTCCTTTATGCCCTTAAATAGAAAATGGCAAAGTCAAATTAGAATTATTCTGAAATTTCAAACATATCGAGGGAATTTTCCCCAAATTTTTAACAAGGAAACAGTGGTAGCCTCTAGGGAGGCACACTTTTCCTCTCTGAGAAGGCATCCACTAGCATCTTGGGCTGCAGCGGTGTCCTTGGTGAAAAAGAGGGTGCACTCCTCGATGTGTGTCAGACAATATAGGGATAAAGAATGTGTAAACTGGCATCTTTGCATGGAGTCTTGGCAAAAAAGAGGGTGCACCAAACCAGGTAACCACCCAACACTAAAGTAAACCCATCTTTGACACCTAAATATTGCCCATATCTAATTGTTTATTTGTGAGGGTGGCAAGTATCACATTGCCAGGTGGTTGCATTTTAGCCAGTATAGCTCAGTTGATGGCAGAAGAAAATTTTAATGTGTAGCCTCAAAGCTTTGCTTAATTTGACTACTGGGCTCATTCAATGTTTTTGCTTTAAAAAACCAATTTATCCCTCATATTTAAGAGCTGCTCCAGCATGGCAGCCCCACACCGGCATTTCTTTTCAAAAGGTTTTAAACGAAAGAAGGAAGGAAGACCCTGCATATAAAAAAGCAGGGCTGGGAGCCCTCCACAAGAAATACAAGGCAAATAAAAGCACCAAAACACAACCCCGTGAAGAACATAACAATCAAGACACCACTAATCTTATATATAATTTCGCTTGTTGCGTGCGTGCATGCGTCTGTCTGACACGACAATTTTACATTTTAATTCACTGGCAGAACCGGCCTCTGCGGTCTAGTAAGTACAAATGGAAATTCACTACGTCCGTCCGTCCGTGACGGAGCTCGGGTCCGTCACATCCGGCCGACTGGGCCCGGCCCAGAAAAAATGGGATTTCGGAGCAAAAACGGGATTCGGATTTTGACGAACCGAGCCCAGCCCGGCACGACATTGTGACGAAGGTCGACGTTCAAGCCGATCGGGCCCAGCCTGGCCCGGCAAAACAGGATTCGGAGCAAAAACGAGATTCGGATTTGGACAAACCGAGCTTAGCCCGGCACGGCACTGTGACAGAGGTCGACTTTCAAGCTGATCGGGCCCGGCCCGGCAAAAACAGGATTCGGATGAATCTGCTAATTTGAGCTCTACAGTTGCAACTCCAGAGCTTCAAGCCCATCAATAGGATCCACTGCCATCTATATGCTTTTCATTTTTACGTGTACGACATGAGCAGGCAAGTGGAAGCGCATCACTACTACATGCATTACAACCAGGACATGCAACAATGCACCATCTTAATTAGACATTTGGGATGCCAAACCTCATGGAAACATGGTTTGTTACGAATGCAAAGTTTTATGAATCTGCAGGTCTATAATGGTCTCCATAGCTTGGAAGTTCTTGATTCTATGCAATCAACACCTCTAGTGGCCATCTATTTTTGTGGTTTGAACTAACATCAACATTTTATTTTACTTTTTGAATACTTTGTGGGGAGCGAATTGCCATGTAAGATGTATTCTCCTACTGGATATTGTCCTTGAATGAAGCACATTCCTTAAAGTGAAGGCACATGAAGACCATCTAGGCTCCTCCAGCTTACATGGTCTTCATGTGCGTTCACGTTAAGTAGGATATGCACCATCACCACTGAAGCAAAGAGCTCGCTGCACTCATTCGTCGAAGGCAGAACTCTAGGTCTTCAGAAACATCATCTGCCGTCCGGGCATCCAGGATCCCAGGTCTTAAAAATCGAGATCCTCAAATTTCTGCGAACTAAAAGGGCCCCTGGGGCCTGTCCTAATCCAGGTCCTCAGAAAGTTCAATGGTGAAAAATGCAACAGGCTGGGCTTAGGGTTTTAGGGTTTAGAGAGAGACACACACACACCCAGTTTTTTTCCAGTGCCGTGTCGTGCCTTGTAGGCACGGGCGGATTGTGTCCGACTGTCACGGGTACCCACTAGTACACAACTAAAATAGAAGACTCTAAAATAGAAAACACTGCTTGAGAGAGAGAGAAGGGTCCTTCCCTCTGAAGAAGGAATGATAGAATACTAATATGTTGAATATGGAAGTTGCACACTGCTTGCCCGAGAGAGAAGCCTCCTTCACTCCCAATACAAAATGAAAGATTATTAATATGTTGCAGAACGCCACACATCAAAAGGGGCGTAATATGAAAATAAAAATGTAACCTTCAATTGTATTCAATTGCAAACCACTCAATCATGCAATTTGAGCACCAAATTAGGGCCACACTCAACTAGCACCCACCGACGTGCACCATGAAGGATGGATGGTAAGTGATAGTGAAACAGTTTTCTGTTGGGTTTCAGTTCCGTTGCTAACCATGGTGGTTAGCTCAGTTGCTTTTTTTTCCCACTGCCTACCTACTACCAACCCACAAGCAGGTTGTTAGTAGGTAGGTAGTCAAATTGGCCCTTCCTTACCCATGTGTAAATTATGAACCACCTGCTTGCCTAGTAATTACCTGTTTTCTTACTTATGCACCTATATATGAGACCTATTGCCTAGAGAATTGGTTACCAAGGTGAAACCAAATATTAACTCAGTTGAGGTTCATCCAAAAACTGAGTAGTATCAGGCATCCAATGGATGGTGCGGTGGTGGGCGCTGGTTCACTGCGGCCCACTCCCTTCAGAGAGTTGGACAGTAGGTTCCTCTTCTGGCTACAACAGGAGACTGAGATTTCTGCATTGCTGTGCATTTTTTTCCTCTCGATCAGCTCTTTCGTGTGTGTCTGATGGTTCAATTGTTATTGTGTTAGCTATCAAAGGCATTTGTCGCTGTCGCTTTGTTATGTTCAAAATTTTGGTGGTGCTTTTGGGAGTTGCCATGCGAGTATCAGACCTTTGGAAGTCTCTTCCTTCGCTTTACCACGCAGTTTGTTTCGTGTTCTTTTTTTCTTTTTTTTTTGCATAGGCTATGGGCTTTAGAGCTTCAACTGTTTTGGATCAGGATTCAATAGAGTCTAGCAACCACCTCTTTCCTCCTCCTTAACCATTAACATTTAAGAGCGATTCTTCACTAGCTAGGTCTTAATATGAACTTGCTGTAGAGTTGTGAAGCTTGATAGAATTCGAGCTCTGCGTTTGAATGTGGATGGAAGGAGTGGTGTGTGCTATGGTACTGAGCTGAGGGTGCAAGGAAACTAGATAGGGCAACTGTTCCTAGAGAAAGGTCTCTTGCCTTTTAGTTGAAGGTGGCATGTTCATGTACACGTGGTGAGGATTGTGAAGGACTACGGTCCGCAGTCTATCCGGAAATCCGTGTGGATCATCCATCAAGCATAAGTTATCTATTGTTTTTCAAGTTTCAACTGAGAAGCTTTTCGGCTTGTTGATCATGGCAGACGCAATCGTCACTGATGTTGTCCAAGAGGTTTTGAGAATCCTCACAGCTAGCGATGTCGTGGTGGAACAGTTTGCGATACGTGACCCTTGGCGAAGGCTTTGTCATCGATGCAAAGCTCAGTCTAACGAATGCCGACTTAAGGGACCACTAGTTGATGGAGATGTTGATCGTGAGTGGAGTCTTTCAGAGAGAGATGACACTAGGGAACGTATCAATTTGGCAATGAATTATCATCAATGCAAAGCTGATTCTAGCGAAGGCCGGCTTGAGGAACCTCTAGTTGATGGAAATGTTGAACGTAGCTGGAATCTTTCAGGAGGGGATGATTTGAAGGAATTGGTGTCTACAGTCCTCGAGAGCACTAATGTGAAAGCCATTCACGTGGACATCAGTTGTCGATCATATATCCATGATGTTGTTGAGCAGCTTTTGCAAGGTCTCCGCACCAATCATACCATAGTGCGTGCTTCGTTTCGTCTTCTATGTCGTCAGAACACAACGATTGTGGTGGACAAGTCTGTGGTTATGCTTTGTCATAATACAGGCCTCAAAAGTTTCTCTCTCTGGCTACCATGCGATAATATTGAAGGTCCAACGAAGCATTCTGGTTTTGGCAACGCACTCAAGATGAATCACACCCTTCAATCTCTTTGCTTATTCTGCTCTCCTTCTGCCAAATTAGATTCGGAAGAACTTGTCCAACCATTGATTATGGACGAAAATGGGCACCAAGCCAACTCTACACTCACCTATCTTAGCATTAACGATGCAGAGGAACTTTCTACTATGAGCTTAGCAAGGATGCTTCGGAAAAATTCTTCCATAAAGCGTCTTGATTTGAGATCGTGTCAAATGAGTGAATCAGATGTGCAAGAACTGATACAATCACTTGTAGAAAACCATTCCCTCGAAACATTAGACCTAATCAATTCTTCTGGTGTATGCGGCTTTGTGTTTCCTGCCATCATGGATGTTCTACTGGTCAATTTCACCTTGAAAGATATAAAATTGGGTCTTTTCAATAGTCAGGGGTGGGGTTTGGCCATTAAGAAACAACTACGGAAAAATGAGATGTACAAGAAGTTACATCTCAAGGAGCTGGAGATGGCTGAGCCAACATCTGCAAGAGTAATTTTTTGCGGCTTTCCATATGCCGGTGTGTCTTACATCTCTCTTGGTTGAACTAGAGGACATCAATGTGTTTGTGTTTGAAACTTTGTCGTTGCTTGAATCATGTTGTCACATGAAAATTATAATTTATAACTGATTCATAGTAGAATCTTATTTTTGCATCTTCTGTTCATGGCACATGAATGCACCTGTTTATTGTGGAATTATGTAGGCAAAACAACCTTGCGAAAGGCAGTGGTCTGTTCCATTAAACACAGAAGCACCATCCACAACAGCATTCTCAATCGCTGCAAAGACCTCATGATGAAGAAGATTGATGGGGGTCAACGGCTAATCGGAGGTAAACAACTTACACACCGCACACGTGGAATTGAGGTACATAGCTTGAAAAGTAGTGAAGGGATTAGATGGTCTATTTGGGACATGGGGGGTCAGGAAGAGTTCCATGGGTTCCACTATTTCATGCTTCCTGATCTAAATGACACAGGTAACCCATCCTTGTTCCTTCTAGTTTGTAGTCCATATGTACTGAGAGATGAGGGAACCCCTTCAAAGGAGAAGGTTAAAGTACCCGATGCGATTCAGAAAGAGTTGGAGTATTGGCTTCGATTCATTGCTTCCAAGAGTCGACGTACAATTTCCTTCAAACCAAAGGTGATCGTGGTCTTGACTCATTCCGACAAAGTTGATGGGCTTGTTGCTCGAGCACAGGAGAGTGTCACAAGTTTGAAAGAGCAATTTGCAAAATTGCTAGATGTGTGGTCGGAACCAATTGCCGTTGATGGCTTTTCTACTGAATCAGGTAGCAATGTGGCTAGTGTTATTGAAGACAACATTGTAACTCTTCTCAAAGCATTGCCACCTGTGTATAAGGTGTGCAGTGATGTGAGATCAGCCTTGAAGGGTTGGATGGTGAGAAATCCAAAAAGTCCGATGATGAATTGGAAAACCTTTTCAGACCTGTGCCAGGAAACAGATTTGCCAGGGTTGGTCAAAGTATCTGCTGAAGGAAGTATGGTAGAAGCAAGGCGAAAAGCAGTGGCAACAAGCATGCACAATTCAGGAGATGTCATCTACTTTGAAGATCTTGACTTTCTAGTTGTGGATCTGGATTGGTTTTGCCATCGGGTGATGGGTCACCTGATCAAGCTAAGTGATGATCGCAATAAACTGGCCACTGCAACAAACCCAGATGGTTTCACATCAAGGGCATACTTGGAAAACATTTTGGTTGATTCACTGAAATCTTCTCGTGAGCTTGGTTATGGTGGGTGTGCCTTGGATGTCACTGCACAGAATTTGGTGCAGCTTATGTTGAGGTTAGAGTTGTGTTTTGAGGACACAACCAGGTCTCATGGTGTTGGCAAATTGTTCATCCCAACAATTTTGGATGTTGGTCAAGGAGCAGGCTCATGGAATTGGTCACATATCAGTCAGAAATCCATCTACTTTGGAAGGAGGCTCCAATGTGCTGACCCGGAGCATACATTCATACCTCGAGGTCTCTTTTGTCAATTGCAGGTACTTTGTTCCCATTCCTGAATAGTTGAGTTAGGGAACTTTGCGGTCAAACTCATGTGGGAAATGCCAACTTACATTCCAAATAATTTAGAAGACTAATGCAAGACCTTGTAATGATCTACATTCCTGAATCTCTCAATTTTCAAGTTACTTTGCTCCTTCTTCATTTGATTTTGCCTTTGATTCTGAGATTGGTTGATGTTCCTACAGGTATTTTTGCACAACCAATTAACGTTGGACAAGGACATGAACATGAGAGCCTTGTATGAACCCAAAAATAACT
>Ga0209208_10008070_pt1 | contig 14125 bp, 13 predicted proteins | sample S1TSphfallax_3_FD_187694 | JGI IMG/M metagenome (GOLD analysis project Ga0209208, IMG submission 187694) | Host-associated microbial communities from peat moss isolated from Minnesota, USA - S1T2_Fd - Sphagnum fallax MG (SPAdes) (version 2) | ecosystem: Host-associated > Plants > Peat moss >...
CAAAAGTTGGATAGATGTAAAGGATATCTAGATTAGTTAGAGGAGAATGAATGAAGTTTCTAGGAAAGGTTGATAATTTTTTTGCCAAAAGTTGAAAGTATGAATTATTCTTCCCCACAATGTGGTAGACAATTGTTCAAGAATGGTTCATTTTATACAATGAAAACACAAATGAGACTCATGAGTTAGTGGTCTATAAAGAAGTTCCAACCTACACTCTAGAGAAGTTTAAAGCCTAGAATATAATTTTTTATAAATTTGGACCAAAAAATAATTTAATTTGAATTACCAAAAAATTTGTATAAAAAATATTACACCAAAAAAAATTTAATAGAAAACCTCGTATTGAAAATAATTGACCAAAAACACTTTATTGAAACTAAGTTATTGATTTTTTATTATCAAATTTTTATTACCAAATTCCATTGTGTATTTTTAGTAGCAAAACTTGTATGATTAACTCTATAGATTACTAATTAAGATTTCCTACTATGAATTAGACTTTACTTTTGTCAAATTTAGACAAATTATTATAGATTAATTGTTTTCAATAGACCCACCTTTTTTTATTCCACCATCATATTTGATGTATTTGAAATGTCAATTAATGTATATGCAACAAGATGCATATTTGATTATTATACTTTGTTGTGAAGTAACTTGAGTTTTTGTATTTTTGAAGTTGTCTTTTCCATGACTATCTTTTAGTTTGTTCTTTTAAAGTTGTATTTGTTTTGAGAAGTTGAATGTTTGAATATTCATGAGTTATATTTGTTTCTTCCACCCTAGTGGTTTATTGTAAGGAAAATTGGTAGTTTATGTGTATTATCATTAGCAAACATTCCTACAATTGATTATTTGTCACTTTAAAGTTGGAAAAATGTATATTACTTCATGCTCCTATTATTGATTTTAGAACTTTCTTCAAAAAAAAAATTGTACCTTATAGTTGTAAAAACATATTTTATTTCTAGTTGGACTATTATTTTCATTTCCAAAAACCTAAGATATTATTGGGTGGCCTTAACATTTGGGAACCATGTACCACAAATATAAAACCATGAATTATCATTCAATGGCTCTTATTTTGATAGTGATGGTTCGAACTATTTGTTCCATTGGAAAAACTTTCATTTTCAAAGTTCATTTTGTATTTTTTGTCCTTTTTTAAAAACAAATATCACAAAACTTCAAAATACCAAAAAAACCAAGGTTTTTTTTTGTTTATTTATTTATTTATTATTGTTTTAGTATGTCAACCATGTTAACTAGGAGCACAAGAAAGCAATTGGATGAAATGTTGCAAAAAAGTGTACAAGTTAGACCTTTTGGTGGTTAGAAAACAATAAAACTACCAAAAATGGATTTGGAAGCTATTGTTACCATTTACAATGGTGAACTGAAGGAGTTAAATATTGCTATTGAGAATTGGAGAGATACGAGAAATCATTTACCATAAAGGATTGTTGTTGCGCAATGGAATTGGAATTGAAAACTTCATGAAAACTTGTTTGGAAACCTATTGAAAACCAAGCTTTTTGGCACTATGAAACTATTTTACTTAAGTCCTCATGCTTCAAAAAATGAAAAATATCAAATTTAGAAGCAATTGGAAGAATTGCAATAATTTCAAAAAAAAGATGCTTTCAATGATGAATGCAATGGCCATTCTTTGAAGGATGAGTCTTATAGACGAAGATGAATTTTAACAAGAAATTTCAATACCCATCATTTTTAATGTTGGAGTTTCCTTTTTTATTCCAACCTTTTCTTTTTGTCATGGTAATGTCATGTGTGATAACAAGCTACCATCACATATCTAATCAAATGTTAATTACAAATCTTTTACTAACTTTTGTTTTGAATACCCACCCATGTCATTTTTTTCTCAAATTCATAGTTCAAGTTGTAACACTTTCTCTAGTTATTAATCTAACCACTTGTAGTATTAGAATTTACCAAAACTAACTTTTGACTTTTCCCAATGTACTTAAATGTCAACAACTCAAATCCAAATATGACTACATGACTATAATTGGATAATAGTCGCAAGATATTCTAGTCATAAAAACCATGTTTTGGTGTTGTGAGAGAACACACAAAAACTATTCAATTGGGTATAAATATAGTAGAGTGTGGAGGTGGAACCACCCCATCCACATGCTATATACTCTTACCTTGTTATTTACTTAACCAAAACAATTTCAAATGGACATCATAAGCTCGGATGATAGTAGCACTACATATAAAATTTCTAATGAGTAGAATCCAATAATACCCTATACCAAAAATATGTTCCTTAACCCAAGATTGTATCTTGTTGCTTATGGATTACACTTTACTAACTAATTAGTTAGTATGCCAACATGATGGTCTATGATGAACAACCCCTACTTTGTTATATTTCTTTCACATGTTTATGTAGATCCATTTGTTCAATTTTATTTTTTTTAGTTTTAGTTTTTATTAGATTTATCATGGTTGGAGGGGGTGATGGAAGAAGACCAAATTTGACAATGGGCCATCCTTGCCATTTTTCATAACCAATCAAGGTTTCTTCATCATAAAGCAACGACCTCTTTCTAAAACCCCTAGGGGAAATGTACCCCCTAAAAGTGGTCCTTCTAGTGGTGGCATTGGACCTCCTAGAGGTGGAATTGGGCCCTTGTGGAAAAGAGGATCACCTAGAGGAGGAAGTGGACCCCTTGGAGGCGGAAGAACACATGGAGGAAAAGTGGGACTCCTTAGAGGTGGAGGACATTAGGGAAAAGGTGGATCATTTAGAGGTGGAGGACCATCCAAATCAAGCAATACCCCCACCAAAGGAGGTAGTGGCCTTATCAAAGGGCCATGGATGGGATCCTCTTGGAACAGATGGTACCCACCATGGTATCCAATACATGCTGCAACTACCCCAATAACCTTCCTATTAGGAAATCCCTACCTTACCCAATTTACATTGTTGGGATTGACCTTGATGCTCATGTGAGAGTTTTCAAAAAGGCTATCCAAGCTAATGGGGAAAAGAATGATTTTGACATTGTGAATATGTTATGTTTCACTTTGAGGGATGGAATTTTAGAATGGGGGAAATTTTTATGCAATCCCACAAGGTTGCATCTTTTTGCAAAAGATGTAAAATTGTCCAAACTAATGAATAGGTTTATATGGCACTAGTTAGAGCAATTAAACATGCAACAAATGAAAAAGTAGAGGTATAATATGAATTTATATTGAAGCTAGCTAATTATTTTCAACACAAGGCATATGATAGCTTGCTAACTATCTTTTCAAAGTTGGGCTATTGCCCTAGTTAAAAGTTGCCATAGTATGGATGAAGGTGGATACCCCCTTTCACCACAAGGAGAACATCATTACATGTGAAGAGAGTATGTGAAATGTTAATGATTATTGGAAATTGCTTGAGCCACCTGCAAAATAGATATATAGTGAATCAAAATGGGTAAACTTCATTTATTGGTAATGACACAAAACCAAGCATATGAAATAGAGATGCCATTGGGGGTTAAATAATCCCAACAAGTTGAAGGAAAGGAAGGAAGTTTCAATGAACAAGGTTGTAGTTCAACAAACTAAGGGCACCACAACTTAGTCCAATAGACATGGAAACCAAAATCAAGTTGGCAAGGTTGGTCCAATGGATTATCATTGTCTCATTTGTGAATCTCCAAACCACAAGATCTATGGTTTCCCACATAAACAAGTAGCCTAAGAAATGTTCAAAGAGAATAATTATATTGCAAAACCAAAAGAATAAAAGGTTGTTGTCAACATGGTTCTAACTATAACCACCAAAAGCAAGCTATTGGAAATGGTGGCATTCAAGGAAAAAGAACCTTGGAAAATGAAGATTGGAGTGGATTGGATTGAGGAAAAAAATTCCAAAAATCTTTTGAAGTTACTATTCAAGAAATACAAGAAAAAGAACCTCCCCTATAACTTAAACAACTTAATGGAAACCTTGGCCTGAAGGGTATATTACCATTTACAAAAGTGTCTATCGAAATTGGTGTTATAGGAATTTTTGTTATTAAAAACAAAGATACCAAAACTAACCATGTATCAAGATTTTTGGTAATACCAAAATATGCAAATATGCATATTTTTTTCAATACTATAAACAATCAGAAAATAGTTATTGGACAACAAGCATATCCTCATAGTTGGTAAACTTTTTAATTGGGCTCCTATTTTGAAACATTACTTTTTTACTAATATACCTTATGTTATGAAATTGATTGTTCCTTTAGAACCTATTCCCATAATAACTTTAATAATAATAGATCTTCATATGGCTATCATACAAGTACATGTGGGGAAAAACTTGGTAGATGATGTATTGTTAAATGAAAGGGTTTAGAATAAACATCATCATTGATGATCTAAGGAAGAAATTAGGGTTGTCTACCCTTAAGTTAGCTCCTTACACTTTCAAGATGGCAAATATTAAACATTTACCAAACCAATAAGATTTATTAGAAACCTAAAAATCCATATCCATGGAATCCCATACCTTGTCATTTTCACTATTACGAAAAAAATGTTTTGGATGCTAGTTATTCCATGTTACTTGGCCATTCATGGCTACAAGATGTTAAGGTTACCCATGATAAAGTAACAATTTGATCACTACTAAAAGTAATGGAACTATGTGCATGATTGTCATCATTACACTTGGATAACAACAAATGACCAAATTCCTTTACTATGATTTTGTGGATGGTATCATTGACAAAGAATAGGTTGAACTTTTGGAGGTAGAATCAAATTTGTTCACTATTCACATAGTTACCCCATCGAAATCAAGAACTTTGGTTGTGATTGTTTCAACTTTCAAGTCTAACTTTCAATAATGAGGATTTCATTTTTCATTTTTTTCATGTTCCCCAAGTGACATGTTGGTGGATGTTATTAAGGGTTTTTTCTATTCTCCTTAAATTTAGGATTTCTTGCCTTTACGCTTTCTAATTATGGTTTAGATTTTATCAACAACTTACTTCAAATCAAAAATTCAAATATATTTATTTTTTCCCAAATGCAAAAGCAAAACCAAATTTTATTTTACATAACAAATTGAAAGAAATAAAAATATCCAAGTTCTAAATGAATATGTTCAAAGAACAAAAATACAAGCAAGAAGTGATTTTACAAATTAAAAGAAGAAAGAAGTTCCAATAAGTTCAAAAGTTTTCCAAGAATTTATAACCTCTATGTCAATTTTCACATCCTTTTATTTATACCAAATATAGCATTGTTTCAAATTTAACATTCATTAATCGATAAAATTTAAATTTCAAGTACAACAACTATTGGTCACAAGTTTAAAACAATTTGTTATTATCAACAACCAATTATTGTATAGGCTAATTATTAGTTAACTTAACCCATTGGTTACCTTAACACATGTTGTTTGTTAATGGTTATTTCAACATACTAGTTCATCTATAGTCTTGTTACTATTTAATAATTGTACTAAGTCTCAACATTATGTTAACTCACCAATTACCAATATGGTAACAATCGCTTACTATATACACACTTGAGAAATTGGGTTAACATTAACCCCCCTTGAAAACCAGATTTTGTCCTTGAAATCAATCACTTAGAACTACCTATTTAACTATTGCAGTCAAATCATCAACATGTTGTTCACTTGTGGTATCAACATGTTCAGCTAAAATGATTGGTTGAGATCCTAGTCTTTTAACAACATGTGTGTCCTTCAGTACTATATCTAGAGTCTTGAAAACTTCAAAGGCATGTGTAATAGTGTTAATCAAAGTAACCTCTACACCTACCCTAATCTTTGGTATAATTAATGGTACGGGTTTTGGAATAACATGTTCTTGCAATCCTTCTACCTAAATACTAACAATTATACAAGTATTTCCATAGGTTCTGTGGGCAAAGACAAATTGTAAGAAATAATGGCTAGTTTTGTTCCTTTTCGAATTGGCTCCAGTTCCTCAGTGGTGATGACAACATGTTCATTTTGAGAACTTGTAGCTATAGTCGTTGCCTACATAGGTGAAAACTTTTAGAAAATAATTGCAAGTACCTCAACCAATTTACCAATAAACCACTCATATGTATATCCTTCAACTTGTAACTAGTATGCAATTAATTCGTTCAAGTAAGCATCTTCATCTGCATGAGTTATATCCAAATTGTCTTGGATCTATTCTCCTACAATATCTTGTACAATTTGCCACCATTCCTTCCATTTCGGGTTTTTATCAATTAATGTTTAGTTATGTACCTTAAGTAATGCATTGTCCAAAAGTAATTCTTCAAATTCCTTCAACTGGTTATCCATGTATTGTGGTTTGAGAAACTTTACTCGATGCCTAACGAAGTGTCTCCAACTTGCTTTTCAATTCTTGGATCTGTACTCGAAGTTCATGGGTATGATTTTCCATGTCAATGTTGACTTCCATCAATTATTCCCTTTGCTACAAACATGTATTTTCCAGCCCCAACAAATTCTTTTCCCATTGTACACCAATGGCCTCCATCTTGCCATAGTCCCTTGTTAACCGGTCAAAATCAATCTATAGGGCCTTCAAGTCATTATGGGTTTTGAAATTAGCCTGGTTTAGTTCATTATACTCCTATTGTAAAGCTTCATCTTTCTTGATTGCCTTTTTAGCTTCAACAATTTTGGCAACCAAATGTTTGTTTTTTGTTTATAGTTTAAGGAGTTGGGTTTTCAAAATAGCTAGGTCCTTATTTATATTCTATAGGGCTTGTTTATGGCTAATTAGTTATAGGCAATGGGCATGCAGTTAGTTGTTAATGTCCTTTAATGAGTTTTCAAGAATATTGTATTTGGTTTTCAAATCAACTAGGATGTTTACTATTTGAAGCCAAATCTAGGCGACCAAGGTTGCTTATTCAAAGAAAAATGTAACATGTTTTAGGCTTTTGTGTTGAACATAAGTTGTTAATGTCTCAAGAAAAATATAAACATGTTTAGGTTGAACTAGTTCTATACTTATTGATAATGGGTTATTAACTTGTTTTGTAGGAATTAAAGTTTCTTGAACATGTAAAGGTTATTGATTTGGTACATGTTCAAAGTTAGGTTCATTTCGATCCTCCATGAATTGGTCACTTTTAGTCCTTATTGATTTGTCATCCTATTACATAGTAATATCAACTTCCATGTCCTCATCACCTCCTTCCATAATCATGATTTGTTGATGGGTGTAAGGTTTTTTTTTCAATGGTGAATTGGTTGGTTTTGGACTCAATGAGTCCCTAATGTTGACAACTCAGTTCATATCTTCACTTGTTGTGATAATCGAACTGGTTGTGGCAATATGTTAGCTAAGTGCATTGATCGATGCTCACTAATGAATTACTCCTTGGTCACAACCTTAGGAAAGGGTTTTCTAGATTGTTCTGCAACAACCTTATTTTTCTCTTTCTCTTGAATCGGTTGTGGTTTTGAAGAGTCAACATGTGTATCTTCCTTTGACTAAGGAAACTAGTGTCATAAACGTATTTCTATAATTGGTCCAAAGTAACAGGTTGCTACCTTCCTATCAAACATTATGAACCTTATTGCAATATGCTTATGGTGTTTAGTCCACTTGGTTAATTATTTGACATTTGTGACAACATAATGGAGCACCGGTTGATCTTCTTCCCCTTGTTTGCCAAATTAAGAGTAATGGCAATTTGTGCTTATTGAAATAAACTAATCTTTCTTGTTGGTAAATGATTTACATAATTGTTGCAAACTTGGCATGGTATTCCTCCTTCATCTGAATGACACTCCACTATTTTTTGTTGACAAATGCATCTAATCGAACTATATTTTTGATAGCAACTTGGGCCTCCTTGACCAATGCATTTGTTGCATTAACCACTCATTCATCACTAATACCAAATTGTTGAACAATTAACATTTGGTCAATGGTGATCTTCTCACCACAAACAACTACCCTAATGTGTCCATCCTCTATGGACTCCCATGCATGCAAGAACTTTTCCAACATGTTTGGTTATGGAATTATCTAATGAACAACAAACAAGCGACCCAAATTGGCTCGCTCTACCCACTGTTGTTCTTTGGATCCCATTTGGATCCAATATAACATTTTTTGAATTTCTTTCGTTTCACTAGGTGTTCACTTCCAAGTCACTTTGGCATGGGAATTGCCCTCCTCCACATTTTCCTTTCTTTTGTGCCTCATCATGTATTTGGACTGGGCCTTGGTAGGTATAACATGTATGTTAGGAAAATCAAATTTTATGTCAAAGAATCTTCTTTCAATAGGTTGTTCAACTTCTTTTTCTATCTCTATAGTTTTCTTTTTGACCTGTTCTTCCTCTTCAAAATCATTAATTATGACAAATTGTAAGTGCAGGAGGTGAAAATTGTCTTTGAAGGCCTTGCAATGTTTCTTCAAGTTCTTCTCCCACAATAACAACACATTTTAATGATTCAAAATTTTCTCGTTTTATGTTTTTTTTTTCCCTAGAACTTTCACTACTTTCTCGAAATATAGGAGGTGGTCTTGATGCAAATGGTTCAATGTAAATTGCACAAGTTGTTGTAAGAACTTCCTTTCTAAATTTTTGTAATTTTCTTTCTTTTCCCTCATTTTGTTTTTTTTATCCTTTTGACGCACCCCCAAGCTCTTTGATGGACTCAACAACGAGTCTAAAGGTGAAGACAACGAAAGGAGGAGTTGGGGCATGTTCATTGGCTTGTAAAACTTCAGAGGTAGAGGGGTGTGTTGGAGCTCTGAGATGGGGACTAGGAAGCTTGACAAGCAAATCAATTACTCACACGGACCTGTACAAATCAAATAATAAGTTGGTTAATGCGTAATTGAAGCACTTTGGTGCACGGACGAGCCATGAAAAAACACGGACTCACAAGACTTACCACGGCCTGGACTTAGGGGAAGCCACCACCTTCCCCTTATAGTATACTATATGCATGGGCACGGACTAGCACCTAAATGTCATTTTGTCCCGGGACTGCCAAATTGAAGTCCTGAAATTCCCAAAGTTGGGACTTTTGCAACTTTGGGGCTCCATAACTTTGTGTATAGACCTCTGATTGAGATGAAGTCTGAAGAAAAGTTTTAGCCCTTGTCAAGATCTTTCAAACGCTATGTGGCACAACACCTGCACGTAGTGAAATTGGGTCAATTCACGACTTTTAGTGGTCGGGAGTCAAATTGTCAATTTGACTTTCAACCCTTTTTTGGGCCATAACTTGTGTTTTAAGTGTCCAAATGGGTCATGCAAACCCATTTTAGACATGTAAGTTTTGAGAGCTTTTCAATGATATAAGGAAGTTTTCGATCCAATGAATTTTGACCTCTGCAATGGCTCTACGAAGATTCAAAAGTCCATCGGGATTCCAACTCCCAAGGTGGGAACTCATTTGGGCGTGTGGGGGTTCATTCTCTCACATTCTCCCACATTCCTGGGAGCATGAAATGTGACTCCCAACCTTCACACTTGGCTCGCATTTTTGCAAGCCCTTGCCTTGGTTGCGAGCCCAAGGTTAGGGTTGCGACACTTTTCAACTTTGCCTTTCTCTTGTTTATTTTCTTTCTCAACTGATCCAAAGCACTCATTGCTTCATTTTGGCAAAACAAAAGATATAAAGGAATCCATAATGAAAAAATGAAAAAACATTCTGAAGGACATGTTGATTATTTGTACTACAACCATGGAGCAAAAAGTGGCAATGCTTGGAAAATGACATAACTTTTAGGGCATACTTTCCTTAAGAAGCTTACACTTGTAATTAGGTTTATTGATACATCATTATTTTGCATAAAATTAGGGCTAATTGGTAGGTTTCCAACTATTTGCCTCTTTAACAAATCATTGATACCCGTTTCAATTAATTTTAGTTCAAACAAATTATTGTCTATTTCTCTTCTAGTGACGTTTTTTATTGTCAAACCTTTAATGTTAAGTTGAATTGTTTATTCGACAAACATGTTATTATAATGGTTTGTTTCAACCAGTTCTTCATTTAATAGGTTATTAGAATGGGTTACCTCAATTAGTTGTTTGATGAACAACTTATCAGAATGGGTAGGCTCCATTGGTTCCTTTGGTAAAATTCACTAGGCTTAATTAAAATAGGTTGAAGTGTGTGATCATTCACAAACCTATAAGGTTTAAACTTGTTAATGTTAACTAATATAAGATTAGGATCAAATTTGTCAATAATCATTAATAATATTATATTGTTTGGTAAACAATATTGGATCCTATATGGTCCAAACCATCATCTTTAAAACTTAGGGTTATGTGTTTTGATAGCCCTTGGAAATAATAAAACAAAATTTCCAAACTAGTATTTTGGCTCAATGTACCAATTTTGAAACCATAACAATCAGTTCCATTTGTTAAAAGCTATTAGGTCTTGTGTTATAAACTGGTTCTTTTGGAGTTTCTCTAGTTTTGACAATCAATTAATTAGAACTTTAATAGGTGTTGGATCATGATTTTGTCATAGTTTGGATGGTAACAAGTACTCGGATAGATATCAATGGGTGTAATCCATAAACAAATTGGAATGGAGTATGATTAGTTCCAACCTTAAAAATAGTTCTATAAGAAAATAAAACAATGGGTAGGTGCTCATCCTAGTCATTCCAGTTTTCATTCACTAGTTTTGTGAACAATGTACTGAAAATTTCATTATTACATTTAACTTGTTCGTTCCTTTGTGGATAATAGACAATAGAGTTGGTATGTCTTAAGATGAATTAATCAATTAAATGACAAATAATGTTGTTAATGAAATGTGTACCTTCATTGGTAACAATAGTTAATGGACAATGTCGCAACCCTAACCTTGGGCTTGTAACCAAAACAAGGGTTTGCAAAGGTGCAAGCCAAGAATGCAGCCCAAGAGTCACATTTCATGATGGAAAGAGTGCAAGAAAGTGTGAAGGAATGAACCTTCACACTCCCAAATGAGCTCCACTTTCGGAGTTGGGGTCCCGATGGATTCCCAAATTTTCAAAGGGTGATTATAGGGGTCAAAATTCATTGGATTGAAGAGTTCTTTAAACCATCAAAAATCTCTCAAAACGTACATGTCTAAAATGGGCTTGCATGACCCATTTGGGTATTTAAAACATAAGTTATGGCCAAAAGAAAGGTCGGGAGTCAATTTGATTCTCAAGCATTAAAAGTAAGAAATTTCCCTGATTTCCTTACGTGTAGGTGGTGTGCCACATATTGTTAGAAAGCTCTTGACAAGGGCTACAACGTTTTTTTAGACCTCACTTCAATCAGAGGTTTGCAAAAGAAATTATGGGCCTCCAAAGTTGCAAGATTCCCATTTTCAAGAATTTTGGGACTCCAACTTGGGAGTCCCAGGACAAAATGAAATTTGGGTGCTGGCCCCATGGCCAAACATAGAGAGTATTATAAGGGGGAAGGTGATGGCTTCCCCCAAGTTCGGGCTGTGGTGAGTTTTGTAAGTTCGTGTTTGCTTGTGGGTCGTCTGTGCACCAAAAGTGCTCTAGCTACGCACTAACCAACTTGTTGTTTGATTTGTGCAGGTCCGTGTGAGTAATCAATTTGCTTGTCACTCATCCTAGTCTCCATCTTAGGACTCCATCATGCGCCTCTACTTTTGAAGTGTCGCGAACTAAGGAACGTGCCCCAATTCCTTGTCCTTCCGTTGTTTTCACCTTTGGATTTGTAGTTGAGTTTATCCAAGAGTTTGAGGGTGCGTCATAAGTACTCACTTTTAAGGGTTTAAATTCATCTTTTTTTTCATTTTTCCTATGACTTGTCTTAGATTTCCCCTTTTTTTCTCATGTCAAATGAAATAATTTTGTTTCAAATTTTATGTAAACATTTAGAATATTTATTGTTTTCCCTTATGAAAGCAATAATAATAAAATTTATCCAATGTGGGCCATGTTTTATCAACAGTTCAAATCTTTTAGAAATTTCACTTTTTGAAACTTTTTACATTACAATAAGGCATTTGGTTTTTGTCACACTCATACATTTTATGTATATTAATACCTAAGGTGTTCGTGGTAAGAATCTTGGGCCAAAAAATATTTAAACATTTTTTATGAGTCCTTGAACTTTTTTTTCCTCTAGAGACAAAGGTCTAGGACTTGGTAAGGATCCCAAAATTTGTTCAGATTTGACATGTTATGCATAGAATAATATTTTAGTAATGTATCTGTCCATGAAAAAAATCAAACTTTCAATATGAATTTGCCATTAAATTACAACATGTTTTAAATGAGGGGGTCCATTGGATTAAAAAAAAGACGATCCTTTTTGGTACCCCAATCGTGCTGTGACCCAATTGTCAAAAGCTTGCAGATTGATTTACAATATTTTCAATTGGTAAAAACTTGGTTGAGAAAAGTGAAAGCTTAGAATGTTGAATACTAAGAATAGTTATAAGATCTTGAGCATTAGACTTCTAAAATGAAGTTGGTTTTAGACACCTCATAAGATCAAAAGGGGCAATTGGAAGCCAAGTGGAAGAAAAAGAAGGAGATTTGGAAAACCATGGAGTAGTTTGTGATTGAAAAAAAACTTAGACTAGCAAAAAATAAGAGAATAAAATAATTTTTTTTCTTTCATCGAAATGTTATAGATGAGGAGGAGTTCACAAATGTTATTTAAAAAGTTGAACATTTGAGAAAAAACATGTAGGAAATAAAAGTAAACTTGCTCATGAATTTGGAGGAGGTTGATCCCATGCATTAAAAATTTACATCCCTTAGAAGAAAGACAAAGCTTGTTGATGGATACCATCACCAAATGGCAAAGTTTGAGACTCTAAAGATGGGGCAAGCCTTCTTAAAGGCAAAATTGATGATCTATCATCAATATACCAAGAAGGAACACTAGAATAATGGGATCAATTGAAGGACAAAATTACTGAAATGATTGAAAAGGCATTTGCTAGTTATTGACAAGACAAACATTAATATTAGGTAAGCATTAGTGCTTTTCGAGAAAGTTTCCTTATTTTGTGCTACCAAAAGTTCATTTTGGTGCTTCTCCAAGTAGGATAAAAACTCTTGAACCATGATTGCTTTTGATAGTTATGAGAGTGAGGAATAGAAATCCATTTCCAACATGGAAGTAGATTCAATCCCCAAGGAATATGTAAAACCTTTTATCATGGTAAAATAGTTTTTTTTGGTAGGATCAATTATTATTATTTCTTTGGATAGTTTTTACTAAACTTTTTTTAGGTTAATGATCATGAGGACATAATCATAACAAAGGATGATGATGTTAAAAGCTAGAATAGATTTTAGAACTTTAGGATCATGAAGCTTGGTCAGATATTTTATAATATATGTTCAACAAGAAATTTCTTCAAACCTTCAAAAAGGTTGAAATTTCATAAACTTCCCCACTATTTGGTCCTTCTTGAAAGGTTGAACCTTCATAACTTGTACACCTATTTGCTCACTCTTGAAAATAGTGGTTGTTTGGTGTAAGTGGGTCAATACGAACAACATGATTTTTAATGAGATATTCCATTTGGGCCACAAACTAAGCTAGATCATTAATGATGGTCTTATAGCATATGACAAACTTGAATGGGAAAGGACACTTAAACAAGGGCACTTGAACAAGTTGTTGTTGTTCCTTTTGTTGATAAAGAATTCATGGGAAGCTTTGATAGGTTGTGATGTTGTCACTTTACCATATGTGCTAGAGACCATAGATATGTCATGTGGAATTATCAATTACTTAGTTTGACAAATCAACATTGTTGGCCTTCTAGTGTGCCAAGGGATGTCCTCTCAACCCATATTATTTGTTTTTTTTCTCTTTGCAATGGATTTTGTCCATTTCTTTCAAAAGAAAAGAGTTTTGGCTCACATGATTTTTATGTAAGGCATGTCTTTTGTGAGTTGGAATGAATGACCTATAGATGATGTATGCATAAGTACTTGAATATGGTGGCTAAAAGAACTTGCAGCTTGATCAGATTGATATTGGAAGATATTTCTAAAGAAGTGAATTGTGAAACAAATAGTTATGAAGAGAAGTAATATGTTTTGACCTTAGGTTTAATATTCATCCTATGTATGATGCATGAGTTAATAGATTTTAT
>Ga0209208_10008071_pt1 | contig 14123 bp, 8 predicted proteins | sample S1TSphfallax_3_FD_187694 | JGI IMG/M metagenome (GOLD analysis project Ga0209208, IMG submission 187694) | Host-associated microbial communities from peat moss isolated from Minnesota, USA - S1T2_Fd - Sphagnum fallax MG (SPAdes) (version 2) | ecosystem: Host-associated > Plants > Peat moss >...
CCCGTGACCTTCGGACACTGTGAAGTCCCCCGGTTTCTTTAAACCAAGAGAGACACACACAAAGGCGCAAAGTAGTTTTTTTTTTTTTTTTTTAAATTTTATTTTATTTTATTTTTAATTTATTTTTTTTGAAAAGTCCCCCATGAAATCCGTTGTTGGCCGACCTCATTACTGCAACACTTTTCCTCCTTAAATTCCCTTTCTCCCCAGGGGTCCGTGCTGTTCACCGTTCCCAGTTCCAAGCAACCTCTGCCCTCTAGAGCAAAGCAAGTAACTTACATTACTCACTCATGAGACTTCCGCCCCCACCACCGCCGCCCTCCCCCGCCAAACACACACAATTCTCTTATGCTGGGCTCTGTCACAGCCGTGGGGGTGTCGAGCCAGGCCCGGTCGGCCTTCTGTGACGAACCCGACCCGACACCCTCCACGGCGGGCCCGGTCGGTGGAAATCCGGGAGTCCGGGAGTGCCGAGCCGAGCCCGGTCGGCCTTCTGTGACGGACCCGAACTCCGTGAGTGCCGGGCCGGGCCCGGTCGGCCTTCTGTGACGAACCCGAACTCCGTGAATGCTGGGCCGGGCCCAGTCGGCCTTCTGTCACGGACCCAAGCTCTGTCACAAACGTAGTGAATTTATATATATGACTAGTGTCAACCCCGTGCCTAATGCACAAGTTTGTGTAAGTTTTTGTCACATAGACACCATAGGAAAAGGAAAATTCAAAGATGACAAAAAAATGCATGACAAAACTTTTTTAAGAGCAGAAGTAAGAAACAAAGAAACAAAATCCCAAAATCCCAAAATTAGGAGTTGAGCAAAAGTAGGAAATCAATAAGAGGATGAGGAGCAAGAGGTACGCACTCACCTACTGCAAGCCTGAGCCGACCATCGGCAGTGATGGCCATCATCAGTTGTGGTGGGCCGATTGGAAGAGTGTCGCCCTTGTCAAACTGCCAAAAATGGAACACTTTCCCATACGTTTTGGTTATCTGCAGCAGCAAAACAGAAATCGACCATATCCCAAATTTAGACTCCCACAAAGAGAGAGAAATAGAGAAAGAGAATTTGAGTTCAAGCTCGGTGATCATGGATTGCAACGAAGTCTGGGAACTTTCAACAACTGTAGAAGAAGATTTTTTCCACGACTCGTGAAGAAATTCAGCTGGTTCAAATGCTAGACATTTGTACCTTTTCAAGTTTTTTTCTCTTGATTACTTTGGGAACTCCCGGCATGAAGAGAATCCCACCCTTGACTTCGTAGTCATGGGAGTGCCACAGTCTCTTCTCCTCATCAGACAAAGTATCGAAAAGCTTCTCGGAGATGATGTATTCGACACCGATGAAGCGAGCATCCACCTCAGGACTATCGAAGATGGCGCACTGTCACATGTCTTGGTTGTAGTGCATGCAGTAGTGGTGCGCCTCCACTTGCCTACTCATGTCATACACGTAAAAATGGAAAGCACATGATGGTAGTGGATCCTATTGATGGGCTTGAAGCTCTGGAGTTGCAACTGTAGAGCACAGAGAGACATGGTAGTGTCAATGAGAAGTGGTTGTTGTTGTTGTCATTGTTTGTTGCAGTTATATGTATTGTTGATTAAAGTTCACATGGTCACAAAGTAGATTGTCCGTCTGCGAAGTAAACTGTCCGTTCGGCTTTAGGGGAGGCTTCATTGTCGGTACCATTCTTGCTAGCAAGCCTATGAAAAAGTTGGTGACATAGAGTTGTTAAACTTTAGGAGATTTCATATAGATGTGAAGGACATTAAAAGCCCTTTGTTATGGTGAAAAAAATATCATTATAGGTTTATAATTGTAGGGTTTCTAGCAAGGCAAATACTTGGCATTGTAAGTTTTCAAATGAAAAGGAGCATATTTTTTCACTTGTTGGAATTTTAACAAACCTTAAAAGATGTTGGTTGCAATTAAAAAACCTAAAGACGCTTATTTTTGTAAACTAAAACTAGTCAAACAATCTTAGAGTAGGTTGTAAGGAAGCATCTAACTTGAAAGAGTTTATAGAGAAGGAAAAAAAACTTTGAGGAGGAATTGGAGGAATTTGAAAGAAAATGTCAAAAAAATGAGATTGAAAACTATGAACGATGAATGTGAAAGAAATTGAAAATTATACTTCTTTGGTGGATTTTAGTTATTAAAATCATCATTTAAAATATTTATATTTATTAAAGTTCTTATGATTTTTTTTTTGAAATGAAATTTGTGATAACCATTTTGTGAGAACGACCTCTGAAAACCAATGGTTCAAAAACTTGTGAGAACTGGCTACCTTGAAAACCACCAAGTTTCATTTCTCTTGAATTTTAAAAATCAAGGAAATTATTAAAAAATAAAATTCTGAAATTTAAAAAAGAACTAGGGTGGTTCTCTTGACCCGATTAAAGAATTGAAATTGACAGTTTTCAAAAAAAAATGAAAACTACCCAATACTAATGTAATATTGAATGAATTTTTAAATAACAAATGATACACCTTTTATAACCTAATTCTAATTTCAATTTTCATTAAATTTTATATTTTTATTGTAATTTTAATGACAAAGATTACTCAAGATTCTATATATCTCATGTATTAAGTTTTAAAATTACAAAATCATTTGGATGAAACCCTATTCATTGAGGACTTTTCAACATGGTTAAAAGTGGAATTTTTTGTAAAATTTTAAGTTTTAAATTATTTAATGATCACTAACAAAATTGTTCAATGTTTTATCATTAATGTACTATATGTCTTGACATTATCAAACCACCTCAGTAATAGTTTGTTTCAATTTTGTGATGTAGTAGAAATAGTGTTCATCCACAAGTTTATTTACCCAAATTTGGCTATTAAAAATATATAATAGGAAAATTTGAACATTATTAAAAACATTCATTAGCTAATTTAACCATGAATAAAAATCAAGTGATTTGGAAATAACTTTCAAATTTTTTGTGACTTTTTTAACATAATTGATTTTGCAACATATGAATTGTTAAATTTTACTCAGAAAAAGAGGTTGCACGTCAATGCACCCCTATTCATCATAGGTTTTCCAACAATATGAAAACTAGGACAGGGAGAATATGGTTTAGAAGGTGTCAACATGACAAATCAAAACAAAATAAAACAAGGCAACAAAGATATGTGGGCCATGCCATGACGTCAATTTGATATGGATTGATGAAAACAAAATCAAATAATGAAATTGTTTAAGTATTGTAGATAAATGATGTTTTCAAAGGAATTTATGAATATATTTTCTTTTTACAAACAATAAAAAAAATTAAACATGATTAAAAAAAACGTTTATATAGTTTGGAGTATTTTTTTAAACAAATTACATTTTTAAAAAAATTTAAGATTTATATTCATGTCATTCAGTATTTAAACCCAAAAAAATGTGAATATATTTTGAACTTCTTTTTTTCCTACCAAAATTATGTATATTGTTTTTAAATATCCTTGAGCTTGATAAATTAGACAAATAAATTATAATGTCCCTTACTATTTTGCTTACTTCAATAAACTTATATGTTATTTACAATTAATTTAGATAATGAACAACACCTTTGAGCTTTGTAAAAAATCTAATTACCTTTGTTTATGTTTTTATATATTTTGCAAAAGTCATTAATTATTGGAAAGTAAATATTGTCAAACAAAAGTTAAAAGACTAAATACAATGTTCTTTTTTTTATTTACATTATTAACTTCCTTGTGATTATACCTAGAGATTATAATAAGGGAAATTTGTCTTCCTACAATCAGACTTGAGGACATGCATTGTATGGCATGTTCAAATTTCAAACTAAAACTTCTCATCTAAATTCATGGAATTTCAAATCATTATAAAGTACATAGTAGTTTCAAAGGATTTTGGCCCTTATAAATTAGGTGAGATGATTCATCCTTTTTAAAATTGTCATGTATCTCTAGAAGATTGACATTCATCTCATTAGTTTTTAACATGTAAGCTTGAATTAGCTTAGGGTAAACTAGCACATCACCAAACAAAGGCTAGTCACCAAGCACCCATGTAATGCAAGAACTAACTTATGTTAAGACAAAAAATTACCTATGGGCATTGTCTTTTCAACCCATTGTTAAATGCTTGGTTTAGAAGAAAATTGTTATAGATTTTTCATATTGGTGATCTATCATCAAATTTTTGTGTTTGGTATTAGGGGTTTAGGTGGGCACATTTGTAAAAAAATTGAATTATATTACAAGGGATTATTTTAGTGATGGGTCATGAGTTGATTTTCATTATGCGGGAGAGGGGGGGGGCATGAGAGGTACTTTTAATGTTTGATCACGGGAAAAAAATGATCCAATTTTACACCAACCCCAAGTTTTGGAATGGGAATGAGGTTGTAGGTAATTGGAGTGCACATTAAAATGAATATCACCATGGTGATGGGGTGCAAAGGTCATGTTAAACAACACACAACTAACCATAAACAAGGATTAGGGTTTACAAGAATCCAATGCGAAAATAATAGGTACACATTAATTAAAACTTCCAATTTCCCCCCAAATTCAAGGACATCCAATTCCCACCAAAATTAATTTGCTAAATTCACAAGGCAAGCTTTGGATTCACAATCCTATTTTTCAAATTCACAAGCAAAATTCTTTCATCATGTCAAAGCTTCCAAATTGTGAAAAATATAATATGAAATCTTTCATCAACATTTTGAAAGCATATGGGCTAGACCAACAAAGGGAAAGTAACATAGGAGTTATAAAGAGTTCTAAATCATAAACATAAGTATTCACATATCAACTAGAGCAAGGAGGGCATCTTAGAGTAGCCAAAGAGGAACTATAAAAACTAAAGGTAGATTAGCAGATTCAAAATAGTAGAGTAGCCATTGAATATTTACAACAACTTGAACATCAAGGATCATATCTTAGTGTTGTCAAAGAAGATATAGGAACTTAAGATTTAGATGTGGATGTAGAGGGAAAACTAAAAAAACTTGCAATAAATCAGTTTTACAACCAAAAGTTCAAGGAGTTTTTATGTTACCATTGGATGCAAAGTTCCATAATTCGAATATACAATCTAGGTAGTCACAAGAGAAGCAAATTTTATCTAGCTCCAAGAAATCATAGTTTGTTGTACACACTTACTACATGTACAAAAACAACATATAAGGATTTAGTTGGGAATGACTTTGAACAATTTTATACATTGATAACTTCTTCCCAACAACTAAAGACATGCATTTCAAACATACCCTGACTTGTCATACTTCTTTGAAAGCTGGGAAAAATAGAAAAGATTCAAGTTTATACCTCTTGTAGGGCCAAATAACACACCCTTGATGTGTTGGAGGTTGGGACCAAGGGGATTTAGATCATGATGATCAATATACCTCATAGGAGGTGAAGTGGACTGTAAAAGGATCTAAGACAAAACAAGGAGAATGTCCCACCATCTTGTGAACAAGAACCAACAAGGAAATAGAAAAGAGTTAATAGATGCGATCCTTGAATCACTAGAGGCAAATGGACCAATGAAGCATTGGAGGAGGCAATGGATGCAATTGAAAATGAGACAATTTCATTGAGGAAAGCAAGTAAGGACTGGAACATACATCTTACCTCGTTGTTTGATCATTTGTATGGGAAAACAAGATTTAGGAAACATGGACCAGCAAGTGTGCTAATAGTAGAAGGAGATCAGGTGATGGTTGTTTGGGTTTTTTCTATGCAAGAAGTTGGGCTATCAATTAGCCTACAACAATTAAAAATGAAAGTGGCAAAACTAACTCAAACAAGGCTAACACCTTTTCAAAAAGGGGTACCAAGGAGCTCTTGGCAATATTGGTTCAAAAGGAGACATCTTGAGCTCAACATTGATCAAGCTGAGGGATTGGATAATAACCAAGCATAAGGGTTAATAATTCAATCTTGCCAAAGCTTCTACCAAAACTTACAATCCCTTTACAACAAACACAACTATGTTGCAAGCCATATCTGGAATTCTAATGAAACATGCATCCAAGTAGGAAGATAATCATAAGCAAGGGTTCTTGTAAAATGAGGTTCACACTAGGTGTACAACACTATCCCAAAATCCAAGGAGTGGTTGACTATTAACTGTGTGGTCAATGCAATAGGAACAACACTGCTAAGGTTCGACATATGTAGAGGAAAAAGGAACATGATGATTACATACAATTATGCAAACCATGGACTTGTATGGCTATGCAATCAAAGGCATGGATAACTACCTTCCTTTTCAAAGAGATTTTGTCTTTTTTCAAAAGTTCTATACCAAATGAAATATCCATAACAAATAGACATTTGCTCATCTTGGATGGGCATGGATCCCATGTCACCCTTGAGGAAATTGAATGAGCTCAAAAGTTTGGGTTAGATATGATTATTCTACCTTCGCATACATCTAATGCACTTCAGCCTTTAAATGTGGTTTACTTCAAGCCTTTCAAAACTGTTTTTAAAAAGGAAAGTGACATAGCAATGGTTAGGAGGAATTACACATAATCAAATAAGATAACATTGGCAAGGTGGGTAAACAAAGCAATGGACCTAACACTTACAAGACAAAATATCATGTCAAGGTTCAAAGGTATAGGGAGTTCATCAACATAAGCTCAACAACAGAAGTTCCAAATATTGCTAATTTATCTTAATATCAACCTAGGTATTATGTGAACATGCCTAAAATTCTTATAATCATTAACCATGCATATATAATATAATCAAATAACATGGTTGAAAATTTGGCATAACCTTCATTGGATGAAATTATAGAGCTCAAAATTTCTAAAAGTTCAACTCAAGTGGCATCAGCACAAGGGTGTCATGGTTTGTTGTCATTACCACATTTGTTTGCAAAAAGGACCAATGGAAGAGTACCATTAGTCAATTATTCTCAAAGCCATGTTGTAGCATCAGAAGAGTATTTGAAGATTATGTGACAAAAAGATAATGGATAGAGAGGCAATAAAACATATATGAAAAAACAAAAAGAAAGAAAGATAAGATAAGCAAGCAAGAAAACACTTATAATGTTGATTGTAATTGAAAAACTTCTTGAAAGATAACTTGTAAAACAACAACAAGCCAATTTCATTGCAACTTGGTCATCCTCAGCAGTTAAAGAGGTAGGAGACAAATTTCATTCTAATTTCAAGGCATGTCTATGAGTTCACCTTCTTAGATACATGGGTGTGAATATTTGGTGTAGTTAATGTTGGGATGGAATAGTTAAGAGAAAGAACAATAGTTGTTAAAATGGAACAACTAGGAGGAGGACCAACTTCTGATGGGTTAGAATAATTAAGAGAAAAAGCAGGTGTAGCTGAAGATGAACAAGAAATCAAGAGCAATTGCTACTAAGGTAGAACAACTAGAAGGAGCAGTAGTTACTACTTATGATGAATAATGTTTTTTGGTGATGTTAATATTTAAAGATCTCCAATGATCCTAAAATTTTAGATGTGATGCAAATTTACATGTAATTTTTTACATGAAAGTAATCAAAATAGCACCATTGACAACCACAGTAATTTGATTCAATAGTAAATAAACTTATTTATACATTCATGGAAATCACTCTAGTCACTTACTTGAAACTTAAACCACTAACATTATGCACAATCCAAATCATCACAACAATCCCCATTACACAAATGTAGTTTCTCCATTATATTTATGCTCATCTTCAACCCAATGTAAGTACATTACTATAGAAAGTAGACATTTTCAACTAGTGAAGATGAACTTTGAATTCATGAATAACACTTCAATTGAAATCAATGAAGGGTAACGAATTGCCACCACTAAAAGAGATCTTGTCATTCGTAACCAAGAAATCAATGATTAAATGTCTTAAACGACTAGTAATTGACTATAATAATAGGTTATTACTTCAAATCCCATGTGTAAAAAGTTGTAGTCATACATTAATGGTGCATTTGACTAATAAACAATGACATGGTAACAAAAAAGCTAATGTTGTTTTTTTTTTTACAAGTTTTCATCCATATGGCATCCACAATTGATGACAAAATGATGTGTCATTACATATATAATGTGATCATAAAATTATTTTACAATGATTAAAATTTTATTTTTATTATAAATTCACACATAAAGAATTACGACATGTAGGTAACGAATTTCATTTAATGTTATACATATAAGTAATATAAAAAATTTAATTATATATTTTCATGAATATACTTGATACATGATCCATTTTCAAATATTTTATATGAATAAATTAATTATCACACATTGAAATAAATTTTACTAATAAAAAATGATATACCAAAAATATTTTTTATATTACAATTTAAAAATAAAATATAAATGTAAAATGTTGTATATATATAATTTATTTTTTACATTAAATTTTTATCATCAATTTAAGTAAAATTTTATATACTCTATTTATATAAATAAATATTACATAATTATATCAAATTATATGTGTAAAAATGAATAATTTTTTTTTTCAGAAAATTACTATTTATATTATAAATTATAGTTAAAATATTTAAATTAAATTTATAAATCAACTTAATATGACTAACATAATATATATATTAGAATTGAATTTATGATCCATTTATATATATGTTACGTGGATAAATTTATGGATTCATATGTCTAAATTAAAAGTTATCAATAAAATTATGATATATTAGAAGAAATTTTTTATAGTGTAAATTCATAAATCAAATGAAGGTTTAAGATATGAAAAATATATTTTATTTATTTTTATAATACCCACAAAGGTATTTCCATTTACAAATCATGTGTTCAAATTTATTTTTTTAAGGAATGGTCATTGAAATATTATTCAATAACAAAATTCAAATATTTTCTTTTGAAATGAATTCACATTTTTACATACATAATAATAATAAATTTTTTTGTACATTATTGAAGGAAATTTATGAATAAGTTTTTCATTTTTCTCATTTGAACAATTTATCAATAAAATATGAATCATCAATTTTGAGGTTACGTGTAATGTTTAAATGAAGTATGGTTTAAATAAAATAAACACGATTGTTTACACAACAAATGGGGTGGTTTGGTGGTAAAGGAGTTCAATTCCATCCTTGGGGTCTAAGGATCAAACTTCACAAATGACATTGTTGTGGTCAATGATGGAATATTGACCAAATATTCCACACTTAATTAGATGACCTAGGTTAGGTGCCTACCTAGGTAGATTAGGTGGTTTATTTAACCATTTAAATTAGTTTTAAACTTATTTTAGGTGGTGACACATGTCAGCAATTGATAGGACGAAAATAATGAAAATAAAAATAATGGAAATTTAAAATATATTATTGTTTACATTATTATAATTTGTAATAATAATAATAATTTACATAATGATTAAACTATGGCTAATGATTTCACATATGTCTTTTATGACTAATGAATGAAATGTGCCACATTATTGACTTATCATTGTGCCACGTCATGTCCTAAACAACCATTGTCGTCAACAACTCATCTATAATGACTTTAGGGCTATTAGTCATTTTTGTCCTTTATGACTGGAATACCAATCATAAACCTAATCATATATTTGAAATTTTTTTTTAGTGCACCAATTTGGAAGATGTAGAAGAACCTATTTCAAACGGTGCACCGAACTGCGACAATGAAATGGGAAAAACCAAACTCGCAACAAGCAACAACCAATATCATTCACTATTAAATTATTTATCAAAAAACACACCATCAAATTTGAGAAACAATTTGATGTTGTTTGATCCACAATTACAAATGCAAAAGTTTTGACAAAATGTTTATTATTGCAATGTGCTTTGATTTTGCTCCACCTCATTAATCTCCTAATTGGTGAAGGGACATCATAATAAAAGAACCAAACATTAAGTTGTGCACTTCCTTTGCTATAAAAAAACTTGAATAATAAGTTTGAACTAGGGAGGTTCGAGCTCCTTTCAATCTCTGAAATTGGGCCCTACTTATTTGTAGGAAATTCACACACATGTTAGAACTTCACGCTCATGTACTTGCAACAGAAAGAGGTGAACGTGAATTGAGTCGGGAGGAACCCAACCCGTGTGTGGAGAGGAGATGAATAAGGCAACGAGAGTTGAGTTAGGGGGAACTCGACCCATGCATGAAGAGAAGACAAACAATGTAATGAAAATTGAGTCAAGAGGAACCCGACTTTGTGCGCGAAAAGGAGACCGAAAGGGGAGTGGGCGTTGAGTCAAGGGGAACCCGACTTGCATACAAAGGAGATCAATGGGGGAATTGAGGTGTGAAGGTCATGTGGAGAAAGGAAATGAATGGGAGGAAAGCTTAAAGAGGTGACAAGCAACGCACTCGCATGAATCTAACTAACACGTGAAAAGGAGACATATAGGGGAAGGGGTTAAGGGGTTTTCGTTTAACGTTGCATGGGAGAGTGGTAGTTAATTTAGGGTTTAACAAACCTTTAGGGTTTGATAACCAAACATTGTTTTGCTTTGTTTTAAGGTTTTAATCTCAACCTTTGAATAAAAGTGTTTAGTTTTTTCAATGAACATGATTAGTTTGAACATAAGATTGTTTAATGATAGGGTGGATTTGTGACATGTGTCAATGCAAAGGTTTTCATTGATAGGATTTCCATTGTTTGAACATATATAGAAAAAATGTTTTGTGACTTTTTTTTGTTTGGACAAGGAGACTGAGAATTTCCAAAGGCCATATTTTTTGCCTCTCTAGTCCAAATCCAACGATCTAAAGTGCATTAGGTGTGCCCATAGCTTTTCAATAACTCATCTTTTGACCCCCAAAGGCAATTGAGATCTGCCTAGATCACAAAGTTCCTTTTGTGTTTTAAAGTGTACTATGACCAGCTAGTTTACCCTATATGGATTGAAAATCTAAAAAAAATGTAGGTTGCAAAGTAAGATAGTACCTCACATGGCAAGTAGTATTCCGTAACTTGAAAGATGATAAACTTCAAATCTTCATGGATTTGAACATTGAAATCTAGAATTTTTTCAAAAAAACATTTTTGCATGCAAAACTCGTGAAGAAAATTGAGATCCATGTGTAGTCTCTAAAAATAAAAAGAGAAAAATAGGATGTATTTATAATCTTTTGAAATGCGTAGTTCAATGCTTAAAGAATTTGAAGAACCTGGCATTTTAAAGGTCTATACATGAGTCACATAATGGATGTAACTTGGTAGAAAAAATTGCACACGAATAAAAAGGATGCAAAAAATAGGAGTTAGGCCTAATTGCATCAAGTATGTTGGTGTAGTATCAACAACAATTGCCTTGAAACAATGGGACATTAATCAAAGCTTCATCAACAAAACAAAAATGCATATTTTTGTCTATTCCTAGAAACATTTTTAATTAGTTGATTTTTAATGAGTCCACTGAAAATGGTGTTTGAATTACAAAATGACCTTTTATATAATGAAGGAATCAAAGAAATAATATTTAAAGATGTTGTGGGTATGTGCATAAGCAGACACCTATAAAAGCTTTAGGTTTTTTTTAAGAGATGTTGAAGGTGGATACCAACCCACATTAATGCGTTACAACTTTTTGCTATATGTATATGAAAAAATAAGGCAATGGGAAGAAGCTTTAAGGACAAGTTCGTTTAAATGCAAGATGATGGATTTATGTCATAAGATGCAAAATAAAGGGGATTGTGAATTGTTAAAGCACATGGTCTAATGTTCCAAGCCCAATACAAGATTATCCGTAGGAACATGTTTTAGTCATTCTTTCATGTCGGGTTAATAAACCCCTTGTTGGTTAATGGGAAATGGTTTTAAATACTTGTGAAATGATGCAAAAAGGTGAGGGGGGTTTCTAAGGGTTACAATGCAAAAGATAAGGTTGGAAGTAATAATTCACAATATCATTTTCTTTGTCACTTGTGGAACCAAATTTCTACTTAATTTTTCTTTTTGAAGTATTTGTAGCTTACAACATGTAAAGCTTCAAGAATCACTACTAATAAGTAAGTAGGGGGGAAACAACTTCTTCACATGTATGCATGTGTCACCAAAAGTTGAATCATATTGGGAATGAATGTTGAAGTCAAACTATTGCAAGGATGTCAAATGATATCAAGTAGGAATGAAATAAGTTTAGTCAATGGGAAGAAGCTATTGGTGGTGGAATAAAAAAAAATTCACTTTAAAAATCCCTCATATGAAGAGCAATTTATATGTGTAAATGGAGCACAATAAGAGAGTAGGAGCAAAAGGAACATGTAGAAAATTGTTCAAAGGTCAATTTACTAATGAAAAACATCATGTGTACAATGTTTGCACATTTACATGGTTTCTTTCTTGTTTTTTGTTAGCAAACATTTTCATTAGAAGTCTTGGTATGCCTTTTCCATCTAGTCTTTCAGTAGTTATCATGTCACGATCAACCACCCAAAAATCATTGTTTTGGGAGGGATTCATTCACGATTAGGGTTCCAAAAAGGAATGTTTAATAGAAAAAGACTACAAATAACAAGTTTAAATTTTCATAGTGTTTAATATATTGTAACTATGGTGTATTGTTGTGTTCTTATTATTAGAATATTAAGAAAACAAGTTTTCCAAAAAATCAAATAATTATTGGATGTTGTATAGAATTCCTTTTAAGCACAACATCAAAATGTGGCATTTATGACTACAAAAATCCAGTTGTATGTGCCATCTATGACTAAAGTTGACTACATGACTGCCTAGTCCAAATGACCATGTCATAAATCGTAATACTTGCATTAGTCACAACCACATTAACAATTATAATTCACCATGACTACAATTGCAAAAGACACAATCCTAGATTCATTGAAACACATGGCAACCTCACAAAATGCCACATGTCACTTTTTTTTAAAAACTATTTTTTTTTCTTTTTAATCAAATATTGCCACCACCACGTGTTCGCCTTTTAACTTAAAGGACCTAACCTAGGCCACCTAGCCTAAAAACCTTACCCTAAGCAACCTAGCCTAGGCATTAAAAAAACTCCATAGGTTAACCAAGCCACCAAAGTAAATAGGCATCTAAGTGTTTTGGTGCCTCAATGTCAAGGTTTGCAAGTGGGAGCAATTGAACTCCTTAACCTCCACTTTGCAGAACAAGTCCTTAACCATTGCTCCACATTATTTATTTATAATAACAATTACTTACCATTAATTAATAAACAATAATGTTTTTAGCTCATGTTAACTTAATTCACCCTAAGTTGACCTAGGCTAATTTAAGCCTAGCCTTGGTTAACATAGGTTAACGTAGAGTAACTTAAGCATTCCTAAGCTAAATGTAGGCCCACTTATTATAAACTAACATATACTTATATTAAGGTAAAGTAGGTTAAACATAATTATTTAAATTAAACTTGGATAAATTTGGTTAAATTAAAATATTAAGAATAAATTTTGGTTAAACTAAAATATTAAGGATAAACTTGGCAAAACTTAACAAAACATGGCTATTGTGGTTAAATTTGGTTAAACATGACTATTTAGGTTAAACTTGGTTAGACTTGACAAAAATTACATAAATTAGGCTAAATTAGGATATTGAGACAAAAATTGGCTAAACATGGTTATTTAGGTTAAACTTGGCAAATTTTGGCTATTTAAGTTAAACTTGGCAAAACATGGCAAAATATGGCTATTTAGATTAAATTTCACAAATTTCGCAAAACTTGGCTATTTAGGTTAAATTTGGCAAAACTTGGATGTTTAAATTATACTTGGCTAAACTTGGAAAAACTTGGAAATTTTTTAATAAATTAAATTGAATTAACGTATTGAAGCAAAACTTGGCAAACCTATATAAATTAGGATAAAATAAAATATTGAAGCAAAACTTGATGAAACGTGGCAAAACATGGAAAAAATGACTATTTATGCAAAAATTGGCTAAACATGTTAAATTTGGTTAAACATGGCAAAACATGGCTATTTAAGTTAAGTTTGGCAAAACTTGGCTAAACATGGTTATTTAGTTTAAATTTGGCAAAATTTGACAAAACATGGTTATTTATGTTAAATTTGGCAACACTTGGTTATTTAGGTTAAACTTGACAAAATTTGGCTAAATATGACTATTTTGTTTAAATTTGG
>Ga0209208_10008072_pt1 | contig 14122 bp, 12 predicted proteins | sample S1TSphfallax_3_FD_187694 | JGI IMG/M metagenome (GOLD analysis project Ga0209208, IMG submission 187694) | Host-associated microbial communities from peat moss isolated from Minnesota, USA - S1T2_Fd - Sphagnum fallax MG (SPAdes) (version 2) | ecosystem: Host-associated > Plants > Peat moss >...
TTTCAAATTTGGCTATCGAAAAAGATTTCTAAAAAGAAGAAAAAGAATAAACTAGAGAAGAAAAAGGCGGACCTCTTTCTAGAAACCTTGACTATAAAGGCAAAATGTTGGCAAATTTTTGCTGCTCTTTTAATTTCTTTTGATCCTCTTTCAACTTTTGCAACTCCTTTTTAAATTGTCTTTGTAATGTTTTCACAAGTCTTTTTTTAACACTCGTTTTGGAAACAAAAAACAATTGAAACCTCCTTGTAAAAAACAAAAATAAAAAATCGTTATAGTCTTTGTCACCTTTTGAAGTATTATCACCTTGTTTCATGAAGTGGCATTTTTGTGTTTTCAAAATTAAAAATTCATTGCATTAATCTCAATCATTAAAATTTCTACCACTAAGATGATGACACATGGCACACCATGGAGTGTTCATTGACCATTTGACATGTGTCCTTTTTAAAACACCAATTATATGATGACACGTGGCAATTAAAACCCACCTATTTTTTAATTTAAAAATATTAATTAATGAAATTTAAGTCATCCAAATTATAGCTAATAAGATGTTGACACATGTTGCCTAGGTAGGTAGGTAATTATTTAACCTTATTAGGTAAGTGGGTTTATTTAAGTATATAAGTAGGTTGAACATAGGTAGGTTTAGGCTATATATGTAAGATTAGAATAATCCAACTTTATTTTTAATATTAACCATTTCGTGAAGGTCAGGCTTTATTTATTTGCTCATCCCTGATGGCACTTAGTGTTTGGTTACCACAATGTCATTTCTCCTATTTATATACTGAGCCGAATAGAATTGGAAGCCAAAGGATATGGGATAAAAAAACTCATTGCAAACTTCATTAACCAACTTAGTTGCACATTAGATGCAACTAATGTATTAGAGTATAGCAGCCAGGGGAGGGCTTTTTTTCTTCTAGTGTCCAAGAAAAACTTGAAGCCCTCCTCTTGGCGCATTTAACACACTAAGAATTGTCGAAAACAAATTAGAAAAATGAGAAAGTTATGGCCCCCCAAAGTCAAGGGGCTCAAAAACTCAGAAAAAAAACCAATGAACACTACAAAGGCTGATTTTTAAACACCCACAAAGTTCCTTTTATGTTTTTTTTTTAATAGTAAAGTGCATACATGATTTGTAGAACTTCAGATGGAGCTTCTATAGCATTTTAAATCGTTTAAAATGAATAAGAAATAAGAAAGTTATGACGTTTGAAAGTAGGAGGGGTCCAAAGAAAAGAAAAAGTTTTGCAACTTGGAAAACTGAATTTTCTTATTTTTCTTCTTGTTAAATTTTCATTATTCCTTTTCTTTTGCACTTCAAAGATGATTGTATAATAATTTTTTATAATTATGATTACTTAATGAAAATATGATTTTAACATGATTATATAGCTTAAACTAATAATTAAAAATACCTATTGATATTATATATATATATATATATATATATATATAATTGATTAACATTATAATTATAATAAAAATTTAATTGATAATTATGAATATTTATAATAAATTTTAATATTATCATATTAATTGATTCTGAATAATGCTTTGCTTGCCAAAACAAAGATTTAAATATATTTGACAAATAAAATTTAAAACTTGCAATATATATTTAAACCATGGTTTAATTTAACTTAATTTAATTTAGTATAATTTAGTTTACCCATAATTAATTTAGCCGTTGTTAGTTTTAGCTTAATTTAGTTTAGCCATAAATATTTTAACCTAGCTTAATTTGGCCATAATTAGTTTGGCCTAACTTAATCTAGCCATATTTATTTTAGCCATAATTAATATATTTTAGCCATAAATAATTTAGCCATAAATAATATATTCTTATTTTAACCTAATTTAATTTAGCCATATTTATTTTTTCCTAATAAATTTAGACATAGTTAATTTTAATTTAATATAATTTAGCCATAAATATTTTAGCCTAATAAATTTAGCCATGGTTAATTTTAGCCTAACTTAAATTACATTAGGCGAAACTAACCATAGTTAAACTAAGTTAGGCTAAAATAATTATGGCTAAAATTAACCATGGTTAAATTCATTAGGCTAAAATATTTATGACTAAATTAAATTAGGCTAAACTAACCATGGTTAAATTAAGTTAGGCTAAAATTAACCATGGTTAGTTTAGCCTAATTTAATTTAGTCATAAATATTTTAGCCTAATGAATTTAACCATGGTTAACTTTAGCCATAATTATTTTAGCCTAACTTAGTTTAACTATGGTTAGTTTCACCTAATTTAATTTAGCCATGGTTAGCTTAACTTTTTAGTTTATTTAGCCTAGGTTAGTTTAGCAATCGTTATTTTAGCTTTGGTTAGTTTAGGTTAACCTAAGTTAGCATGGGGTTAACCCTAGTGCTAGAGGCACATAATTTATTATACGTAGCCTATGTAGATATATTAAATATAGTAATTTAAGTATGTATAAGTTTAGGCCATCATTTTTATGACATGTGTCCGTGTTGTACACATTTAATTGCACGTTAGTTGCACACACAACCATATGGCTAAAAAATTATACAATACCAATTTTATAGTTGCAAACATGATCGAAATAGTTGCAAATGACAACCAATTGCATGCCAGTTGCATAGTGATTGGTTGCAAACGATAGGATTTCTAGTAGTGTTATCTACCCCATAATCTAGTAACTATAAATCTGCATAATCATGGTATGGGTATTTGTTCATAACTTGTTGGTTAATCAAACTTATTAAGGTTTATCCTAAAACTACTAACTGAAATCCCAATAGTCTTTGTTTCTTTCTAATCTTCTGAATCTTCATGAAATTTTTCTTCCATGTGGTCTTCCTTTATGGACTTTAAAGACTTTTGATCCTTTGAACTCTAAATCCCCTTCAATGTTTGATCCACATATGTATATGGTTCAACTTATTAACATTTACCAATATTGGGTTTGGTTCAAAATTATTAACAAAAACAAGATTTTTTTTTTAATAGATAAGCATTATTACACCTTGAATGGACCAAACCATCCTTTTTTGAATTTGCCCAAATATGTTTTTTCTCCTTTGGGAAACCATAAAACACAATCACCAAATTGGAACTTCTTCTCAATATTTTTTTTGTTAACTTTGTAGAAATTTGCTCCATTGGTTGGTTCCCACATTGTTATGAGCTTCCAATCTATTTTCCTATAAGTTTTCCAATTTTCTAATTCTAGTTGTTAACACCCTAGTGAGTTTTGCATCTATTGTGGTCCCCATTAAAAGTCGAATTTTTGTTTCTATTGGCATTAGAGGATGCAAACCATGGACTAGTTGATAACCTACTCCCACCTTGTAAGTAGTCCTTTTATGAAAAAAAACTGTAAACATATGTTCATCCCAATCTATTCTTTTTTCATGAACCAACTTGGTCAATAATCTACCAATGACTTTTTTAGTAGACTTTGCTTGTCCATTTCCTTGCAGATAATATGTAGTAAAATAAACATGCTTCAACATAAATTATTTTGTCAAATGTTTTATTGTGTCATTAATGAAATGTACTTCCTGATCTGTAACCATGGTCAATAGACATCCAAATCTAGTCAAAATATACTCATACATGAATATGGCTATAACTATTGTAGTATTGGTTATGAGTGCCTTTGCTTCTACCCACTTGGTCGCATAATTTGTAGCTACCAAAATATATTTGTTTCTTGTTAGTATTTTTGCTAGTTTTATTGGACCTATAAAATTTAGACCCCACTTCATAAAAGGTTTTTTTGGAAGTGTTGTTACCAACTTGGCTAGAATTTTTGTTTTTAGTCCTCCAACTTACTGATAGTTGTCATAGCTTCTACAAAAATCATAAGTATCCTTGAATTAAAGTTGGCCACTAATATCCTACATCCAAAATTTTCTTTACATTATTGTCTACAACAAAATGTCCTCTAGCCACTCCTTCATGTAGTTCCTTTAAAACAATTTGTGCTTTTGAGGTGGTCAAACATCTACGCATTATGTTGTCTTGTCCCACTTTGTACATAATTCCCTCTTTCAAAATAAAAGGTTTTACCTTTATAGCCAACTTCTGTTTCTGAACCAGGTTCAAAGTTTTTAGCATCTGACTTGTTTTTAAATAGGTTTTCATTTCTTGCATCCATGTAGGTTCTACAAAAAGTAATGACACGTCCATAGTCTAATTTAGGACACCTAATGGTTCTGAATTGTCTAGGAATCTAGATAAAACATCGGCAACTACATGTGTTTTACCAAATTTGTAGACTACTATGAACCCATACTCCAAGAATAACAATAACCATCTTGCTATCCTTTTCGAGACCTGTGGTTTATTGACCAAGTACACCAAAGCCATATGGTCTACATAAAACACAAATTTGTTTCCCAACAAAAAATGTTTGAACTTTTGCAAAACATAAACCATTGCTAAGGTTTTTTTTTTTTTTGGTAGTAATATAATTCTATGATGATTTATTGAGCTATTTGAAGGCATATGCTATAGGTTGATCATACTTACTGGTTGGGTTTTGTGCCAACATTACACCTACTACCAACAATGATGCATTTGTGTGCACTTGAAATTCCAATGGCCAATTTGGAGGTATTAGAATTGGTGTTTCCATGTACTTTTGCTTGATCTGATCTTAAGATTCTTAACACTTTGTGGTCCAAATAAAGGATTTCGTTTTCCTCATCAACTTGGTGATCAATGCCATAATAAAAGCAAAGTTTTTTATGAAACATCTATAAAATTAAGCCATACCATTAAAGACTTAAATATGATGTGGGTTTGTAGGTATCATTATTGCTTGAACCTTCTTAGGGTCTGGTATTTTTCCATCCTTGGAAACTATGAACCCTCAAATTAGTCTTGAAAATACCATAAAGGCACATTTCTTTAGATTGAGACTAATTCTATATTCTTTGCATTTTTAAAGCAAAGTTTGAACTTCATTAAATAACTTTCCATATCACTATAAATTGCAAAATTATCCAAAAATATCTTCATGAATTGGTCATAATACTTTCCGAATGCTCTGTAACTATTCTCTAGAAAGTTGGTGGCCCATTTTTTTACACCAAATGGCATCACCATCCAAATAAAGCTCGCCAATTTGTTACAAAAATTGTTTGTGTCTATCCTCAGGGGCTATAAAAGTCTAATGGTATCCTAAATATCCATTTATTAATGAATAGGCTTCATATCTTGCTATAATGTTCAGTACTTTATCACAAAATGGCAAAGGATAAGGATCTTTTTTGGTTACCTTATTCAACTTTCTAAAATCCACACAAATTTTCAATTTTCCATTCTTCTTAAGCACTACCACTATGGTTGATAACCATGTAGCCTCTTCTACTAGTTGAATGAATCTAGCTACTCATAACTTGTCAATGTCTTGTTTGATAGTTGCAACATTATTAAGGTTCAATTTGTACCTTGTTTAATGTGTTGGTCGTATTGAGGTATCCAACTCAATTATGTCTTGAGTTAATTCTGGAGGTATGCATTTTAGATCTATGTAAGTCCAAGCAAACACATCCTTGAACTCCTTAACTAACATATGAAACTCTTTAGTCTTCTCCTTCGTCAATTATGAATTAACCTTGATGTATTGTGGATTTGTTTTTATACCAAGATTTAGCTTAACAAATTGTTGTTTTTCAGTCAAAGTCCAACTTGTTATCTGAAGATTTTGTACCTATATTTTTGCAAGTGTTTCATCCACTTGAATATCATCTTTGCTATGATGGTAATAGGTTTATGGATAAATCTTGTCTTCCAATGAAACCTCCGATCTGACACAAAAGTCTTTTAATTTTACTATTGAAGGCACCACTTCTGTAATTGTTTGATCTAATGTCCCTTGCTCTGGATCAAACTCCTCAGTGATTTTGGTTTTTGACATTCCAACATTCAACAATGAAATTGTTTTCTTCTGAAAGTGTAATTGTGCCAATTAATAATAGTTATGGTTCAATATCAAAGATCAGATCCTCCTCTTCATTTGTTAACCTTTCCATCAATTCATAATAAACAAGTATTTGGGGCCTTCTAGTTTTTGCTCCCAATTTCATGTTGATTAATATTGTTCTAATAGTTCCATTACCTTGAACAATAATGACATTATTACCCCAGTCATGTGTGACCTTGGCATCTCTGAGCCAAGGTCTTCCTAACAACATAGAATAATTAAAATCTACCACACTATTTTTCAAATTAGTAAATGTGGCTATATATGGGATACCATGTATGTGAATCTTCAAATCTTTTATGATTCCTAACAGTCTGGTCATACTCTGATCTACCATTATAAGGTGGTATGGAGTTGGTATTGGTTTGGGTAAACCTAACTTTGTTCTGAAGTTTTTTATTATAATGTTCACACTTTTTCCTCCATCTATCAAAACATCCTCAACAATGTTCTTCCCAACTTATACTTCGATAATTGTCATTTGGTTATCTACCTCTATAGATGTTGTGTCTAATTTAGAATGTGTCTCAACCAATGCGGCTACATTAGGTTCTAATCTTTGCTTAATATCTATATTTGGATTTCTGGCTTCAAAATCTACCACATATACTTTTAAAGATCTAATGTTACTTTCATCAATTGACCTAACCTTGAAGTATAGGTAGTCTCCAACATCTATTTACTACTATCTTGGAATATTTGTTCCACAAACTTTTTTTTTTTGATAGGATTAACAGATAAACTTTGTGACACAATGAGTTTTGTTGACACCTCTAATTTTGGCAATCTTGCCCAACTTGTATTCCACTATGTTTTTTTTTTTGGAATCAAATTTTGTGGTGGGTCTTTTGCTTGCATCTCCTAAATAGTCTTGATAAAAGATTGTTATAGTCTTTATTCTTCTTCCTAGTTAGCAACAAATTTCATCTTGATTGGCTTTTTGTCCTTAAACACATGTTTTTTAGTAACCTTGCTCCTAGTGATGGCCATATTCACATCCACCATATGGATTAAAGGATTTGAAACCTTGGGTTCTACCATAGCTTGTTTTTTTTGTTGGCTTCATTCTTTTGTTCTTGAACATGTTCTGCATATCATTATACTTAGGATAATCTTTGATCTTATGTTTACCAAAAATATGATATGAATACCTCATAGGCCTCTATACTTTAATCTATCGAATAGTAACCTTATAAATTGTAAGAACAAGGTCTTCCTTCCTTTTAACTCTACAGGTTTCAACATTATGATTTGTCTTATGACAATTAATACAATAGATTCATATTTTCTCTTGAACTATTTGAGGTTTTTGAGCTAATAATGTCTTACTACTTTATGGTATTGATAGATTGTTTATGGCTTTTACTTTAGAAATTCCTTTTTCACAAACCAAAGTTGTTTTTTTATGTTGCTACAAAGTTTTTCTCTTCATAATTGTTGTTGCTACACGCAAATATGGTTGTAATCCAGTCTTAAAAATAATAGTTAAGAAACTATATGTTGTTTTATGTTAAAGACTATTGGCCAACTTCAATAATATCTCATAATAGACTTCCACTCTTTCATTCTTTTCATGCTTCATGGTTTTTAACTATAGTTAAACTTGTTCATCATTCTAAACTTTTCTATATATTTTTATAGAAAATTAGTTGTAATTTTGGAAAAATACAATTTGGGTAATCTCCAAGATAATTGTTACACTAATTAGACACAATATCTATGAGGTAAGATTGAAAAGATTAACAATTTGAACATCATTTGTTTCACTATTTGCTCTAATGGCAACTTTAAATACTTTAACATGAACATCTAGGCCATAATCCTTAACATACTCAAGATAGTTAAATGGTTGACAATAAGGTTTATTTGGTGGTAATGGTGGCCTACCTAGATGCACCATTGGCAATCCAAAATATCTTGGAGGTCCTAGAGGTTTTGGTGGATCTAAGTCACCTCCTCCTTGATCTGATGGTTAATTAGCAAAAAAATTGTTCACTTCTCGATGCATATTTTCATGCAAACTCACATATTTTTGCTCCCCTTGGAGTTTGTGGTTTGGATATGATACCAACAACAATATTAACTGGTGTTGATACAAATGAAGCTTCATTAACTATAATTATATATTGGGGCATTACTTCAAAATATAATGGCATAGATGTTATTAATTCCATTTTGAAATTTGAAGTTCTTGCATAGGTAATTCCAATATTGTCTTGATGTAATAGACTTTGCACAAAAGTTATAAAAATAGGTACTACATCTGCCACAACTTGAACTTTCATTTTTACTTTGTTATTTTTCTAGATATGTTCTTTGAGTTTATTTGGAATTCTTGGCCTCTCATGGTTCAGATCCTCTGGCTCAATATGTCCATGATTTCTTACTCTTGCAAGTTTCAGATTTAGATTTTGGAAATTTTCAACAAATCCTTGCCTCACATTTAAAAAAAAAAATGGACATTCATTAATCTGATGTCCAATTTGATGGCAGTATGTGCAATGTGGAGAAATTAGTCTTGGAATTTTGTTTACATTATGAATTCCTTTATTTTAATCCCTTGGAACTCCACTAATAATGCTTCCATTTTTCTCATTAACAATGAGTTCATTGTACCTGACTTTTACAACCACATGAACACCTTTTGCTATTATTGGTTCTACTTTTGGTAACATTACAATTTCTTGTCTACTTATAAGTACCGATTCAACTCCTCTAGATATTCTGATACCCTGAGTTACAACTTATTGTTCAACAACCTAATGAATTGGGGGTTCAAAAATTTGAGCTCTTTGTTCAAACTCATCATTCTCCTAACCTTCTCAATAATAAGGAGGCAAAACATATATGTACCTTAATATCACTTCCTCCCTTTTTGACTTGTTGAATTTTTGTTGTTTTTATTGAATCATAGCATCAGAGTCTATTGATTATAGCATAACTCTCTATCAAGGTTCAGATTCCCAACTCTTTCATGTAAAGTCAACCTGTGAATCTACATTTTCAATCTTATGTTATATTATCTTAAAGTCTTGTTGCAAATTGTTGGTGCGCCTTTGTGTTTCACTAATTTGCACTTCATGAAAAATAATTTGGCATGCCCCTAAACTCCTTAAGAGGCCCAAAGGTGGGTCTAAAAGCAAAACAACAAAAGTAGAAAAGAGTTGAGGCATGCTCTTTAACTTGCAACACTTTGAGGGTAGGAAAGCATGTTTGAACTTCAAGTTGAAATTAGGATGAACTCACAAGTGAGAGTTTAAGATGAGGTCAACATGCATAATTAAAAAAATAGGTTCGTTAATGCAACTTGAATGAAAGTGGTTCGATGGACTTAGTAAAGACAACCTCAGCCACAAGCCTTATATGGCCCGTAACCTTTAGGAGGAGGCACCACTCCCCTCCCTAAAGTATATTTTGTGCTTCTCCATAGGGATTACATCGAAATGTCACTTTTCCCCAAGACTCCCACTTGGGAATCCCAAAATTGGGATTCTTCCTATCCCAAAACTTTGGACGCTTATATATTTTTCAAATCAAGTTTATATTGAGAATGTAACTGCAATATTTTATAATTTTCAGAAATATCTTTCCAATCGTGTATAGCACGCCTCAATTGGACTTCATTTGACCCTTTCTTTCAAGGGATTTGTGGTCAGGAGTCAATTTCCAAATTTGATTCCTGCCCCTTCTTTTGATCATAAGTCATGCAAATCAAGTTTAAATGAACAATACAAGATCATTTTATGCATCTACATTTCAAGACCTTTCCAATGGTGTTGTGGGGGACTAATTTGGTGTTGTTTCGCCTTTCCAACCAAGGCTTTGAACATTTGCAATTCCCACACATGTGTAATTCCTGAAGTGGGAATGCACTTGGGAGTCATTGGGCTTCATCCCTTGTACTCTCCCCCATTTGTGAGAGTGTGTTTCGCACCTAAACACACTATTGGCCTCATGGGCCCTTGCACTTCACACTTAGTCAAAAACCCAATGTTAAGGTTGCAACATAATCGGTGTTGCCTAAGGTGTTTTTTGGCTTGCATGTTTCTCTTCTATCCACAAATGTCTTTGTTCTATCTAAGAAACTCTTCTAGGTGTTAAAATCTTTAGTCTACCTTATTCACACTCAATAATTATTAATGGCAGTGCCATTTTCCACTTGTTCATGTAATACAACCTAATCTAATTATCTCTTCAAATTTCTAATTTTAATTATATTTTCCATGTCTCCACATCCTAATTCTAATTTGAACAAACTTTAACATTAGAATAAAATCCTCAGAATTAACTACTCTATTTAAATCTACTTCTTGAACAAAAAAGTTATGATCAAGATTTGGAAAAAAATGAAAAAAATGAAATTGAAGTTCACTATCTATCTATAGAAACAAAAAATTTAGCAACAAGACACAAACAACATTCTAAAATTCACTTCAAATTTTAGTGTTGGTTTAAGTAACCTTAATCCGACTTTCAATTGTTTTGTGATAGTATTTATCCATATCCCCCATCTAAGAGTACATCATCAATTGTTCTTTTGCCTATTTATACATGGATCACAATTATGTGATTATCTATAACAACTATTGTTGTGCTAATGTCAAGTACTACAAGTGCGATTGTTTTCTCATTCATTGGCTTGGTATTAATATGTAGTTTATTAACCTTTACTTTCAGAAATTGTCCAGTATTCAAGGTATAACTAATTTCTAGCATTTGCTTATTTATATCTTGAAAAATCTCCTCCACATAAATGATTTTACTTGGAGAGATAGAAGGTACTTACTGAAGTTTTGTTGGTTTTGCTAAGTTTGGCATCCTTGCCCAATTGGTGGTCCATTTTCCTATTGAAAGAGTAGGTAAATCTAGTGGTAGACCAACTACTTACATTTGTTGTGTGATTTCCACCATAGACCTTTTCAACTTTTCTTCAACTTCCCAATTAACTATAGATTTATTCTTCCTTGGCTTTTGGTCATTGAACACATTTTTTCACTTGTTTTATTTTGAGTGGTAACATTGACACATATTTTCAGGAAACATTTTTTTGTTTATTCATGTTTCATAGCTAACCATAGTGATTGGTTAGCTTTGTACAAAACACCCACATGTATATCTAGTACCTACTTAGTAACCACCAAGTGCCTTACTTACCTAGTAACCATTTACATTATTTACCTCCTTGCTTATGATCTTTAATCACTTACATTTTTTACTTACTTACCTATGATCCTTACCCATTTACATACTATTTGAGACGGTAAGTTTTGATGCACAAATTAACTTTAGCTTATGAAATCATTTTAGCACTTGAACTTAGAGCGTTGCACAAAATGTTCTCAAATATTTCAACTTTTATTTTTTTAATTTAGGTTTGTTCTCCATATCTATATAATCATTATAGTTATTCCACAACATATCTTGAGATTATTCAAAAGTGGAGTTATAACCTATATTTGAACTAGATTTAATTTTGTCTCCATTGTTTTTAGTTATAGATATTTCTTTTTCCTCCTATGAAATGTGAGAAAGTAGAATAGTGATGCTCTATGCATGTGCAAGGCATGAGGTGAAACAACTTGTATTGTTGTATTGTGAACTTGCTAGATGATTGAAATTCTTTTTTATAAAATGCAATTAGGCAACATGGATCAAATTTCACATTTTCATTACTTCAATTTGAAACTTTTAAAATATTCGTCTACATGGATTACATATTTTTATACAATTCATCAAAATTCTCATGAAATCTTTGAGAATCATTTTCATTTTGGTTTTAAAAATTAATTTTCACTAAATTTGACAAGAAGGTAGGTTGGTAGTTAGGTAGTGTGAGGTGGAGGGAGGATGGTCCACACAATAAGTTGCCAAGGGAGAAATTTGGTAACTATGTTTTGGTTCATTCACAACAAAATCATAATGGTTTGCAATGGATGTTGCCCTGGTGCTTATTGGCCACATCATTTGTTCACCACAATGCTACAAACCCTCCTACTTCCCCCTTCACTTACCTAGGTTACTACCTATGTAAGAGGGTAACTATCCTAGGTAAGTAGATAAGGCACTTGATGGCTAGCTAATAGGAAGCTAGATGGATGTGGATGGTTGGTACATTAGTACATAGCTAATCACTATTGTTCATTATAGGAAGAGAATACAAAACCTATAAAACCCTCCTGCTTCCGCCTTCCCCTACTTATGTATATTGGTAAGTATCATAGTTAAAGAGTAGGGAATGTAAGTGGTAGGTAGGTAAGTAACCACTGAGGTTAATTGTGTGAGCCTTGCATCATGCATTGGAAAGAGCAGTTGACCCTAAGCAGTTCAAGGTGAAGGCCATAGTCTTTCTGAGTGACTGATTACATACATATTTGTCAAATAGTGCAATTGTTGTCAAATCTCACCTCAAGTGGGCCAATTTGGCTCAACTCAATATTCCAATCAATTGAATTGGGAAGTCAAATTGATGACCATCGGGCAGCGTTGAAAACATTATTAACAATTTAACAACTTTGTAAACCTTATGGGACCAACGATGTGGAATATTTGCAAAGCCAAATTGGAAAAAACTATCAAAGACATGGAAGCAGCATGCAATTGAAATGACACATAAACAATTTAATTGGCACAATGTGGTAAAAATTTCTCACACTCACAAGCCATGTTGCCACCCAGTTGGTTGCAATGCCTAAGGCAACCGAATTCCAACCCCAAAATCAGTCAACAGCTCACAACTCCAGTGAGCATTCCTTCATTTGCAACACCCGATAACCATTGGTAAAACTGCTTACACCTATAGAGTCACATGTGCAAGCACCCGTGAAAACCTATACTACAATTGCAAACCCTCTGATTGTTCAATCCCTATATCCACTTTAGCCATCAAGGAAGCCAAGTGACTAATTGTGGATAAAGCTAACTGTTTATGAGAGTCAGTTTATATGTGCTCAAGCAATGGAACTATTATGTACCCTTCTATTCTAGGATTTGCAAAACTATTGGTATGGTTTGAGCTTGTGAAAGGATTTCAACCCATCCAAAGGCTTCCTGAAATATTGTGAACTGTGGTCACAGGGGCTGGCAAGTTATTCTATATATATTTGAATGGATTCTCACAGAAAACATTATGGTGGTTTCCTTCACACACTGAACCTACCAGTAAACTATCTCCTCCATCACTAAATGCCGAAAGTCTGGTGTTGCTCAAGTAGTGTGCTGTTATCCAAGCATATCAAAATCTGACCTGTCTAGAGAGGACAAAAATACTTGTTACTTGTGTCAGGTGGTTCTTCACACCAAATGATAGCAAGATGAAAGACTGGAAAGGGTACAAATCTGCTTCTAACTTATATACCCCTGACATGCTTTAAAGTGGGCAGAAATAGCATGAAAACATTGTAGACCAAAGCAGTTTCTCTTCATTCACATCTAGGTCCTGCCCTCTCCACAGTTGCATGCAAGGCAAAAAGAGGTTCAGTGACCAATTGCTCAGGGTGAGAACCCAATGATTGATCCTCCAACTTAATCCTGATATTCCACTGTCTCGCTGTTGGCAAGTGCAAGTCCTATTCATGTACTTCAAGTTTTCTCACACCTTTGTCAAGCTCCTGATAGTTTGTATCACATTATCCTTCCAGTAGGCCTAAGCAAACATGAGTTTTATCTATTACCATGTGTACTTGGCAGCCAATAGCACTTCCTCATACTACTGAGTTGCATTATCCCAGCTCAGATCCTGCGACATTCCATGCTGCTCTATGCCAGTCCAACTTTTCTTGAAGTTTCGATATGTCCAAATTTCATTTCCAAGAGCAATAGTTAAATCACTTACTGCAGGCCTGCCAAAAGTCCATCCTATTCCAGAATCTGTAAATGGATCAAAAGGCTTCACTGTATCTTGCAGCCACCACTAAATGTATTATTGGAACAATCCCATAGCACATCGCATACAGCTGATTGAGACCACATGGCTCAAAACGAGATGGCATCATTAGGACACCTACACCTGCAATAATCTAATGAGCTGTCTTTATAGAAAATCGCACCCATCCATGCACTTTCTCATGATAGTGGTGTTCAAAGTGACACAACGTTTCTTCAAGGTCTTTGCAGCTTGTACCTAACATCACCAGCTATAA
>Ga0209208_10008073_pt1 | contig 14122 bp, 13 predicted proteins | sample S1TSphfallax_3_FD_187694 | JGI IMG/M metagenome (GOLD analysis project Ga0209208, IMG submission 187694) | Host-associated microbial communities from peat moss isolated from Minnesota, USA - S1T2_Fd - Sphagnum fallax MG (SPAdes) (version 2) | ecosystem: Host-associated > Plants > Peat moss >...
CCCTGCCCATTTTGGTCAGTAATGCACAAGGTGAGCCCGTAAGGGCATGAAATGGGTTGGGTGGGCTGATTCCATAACATAAGGTCTGGCTCCCAGACCTTAATGTTGATTTTATGTCAGATGTTTTTTTGTGATTAGTAGTCCTGTGGAACTCATATGGAGTCCATTCCTAGTCCATCATAGTCCACAGACTCATTATGTCATAATGTAAACCCAACACTGAAGTAGTACCTTGACAGATTCCACAGTGATATTGAAAATTTGACTCAAAAAATAAATAAACATTTTTCAAAGAACAAATTTGAAAAAAAGGAAAACTAGGAAATATTTTGGAATATTCTTTTGAGGCATGGAATCTTGAAAATTAATTATTTTTTCAACAGAAATGTGTTGATGCTGGAGTGCAGAAACTTAATTAAGTTCAGTGCCTGGTCATCTTTCTCTGAGCAAAAATCATTTAGGAATCTCTCTTGACAGATCAGGCCCCATAGTCTAGTGGTTACGACATTGGACTTTGAATCCAAGAGCCCGAGTTCGAATCTCGGTGGGGCCTTTTTTTTACTAAAATCATTTTTCTTGTTTCTTTACAGAATTTCACTCCTGCTCTTTGTGATGAGCGATTCTTGCATACAACTTGCTGGAAATTCAAATCTACCCCGCCAAAAGTTTTCAACATTCTTCTATCTTATTTTGTTTCCTTTTCTTTTATTTCATACTCACTCAACTTTTATTGATAGATTGATTCATTTGGGCCAACAGCACAGGCCAGACTAGGAAGTATGAAATAAAAGAATTTTGCACCTTTGGCAGAGTGAAAAACTTCATCAGACAAGAAACACTGGACCCAATGTGTGACTGAGCTCTGGAGTGCCATGTGGACATCCCCTTTATGCACATTCTCACTTAAGGTGCAGCCACTGGACAACAAATGCTTATTTGTCTCTGCATTATATTGCTATTATACAATATTGCAAAAATACTGTTGCAATACAACATGTTGACAAAGAATGGAAGCTAGAAAAGAACTAGTTTTTTAAATCTTTGGCTGCTGAAGTTAAATTGAACCATGGTGCAAATGTAGGGGGAAGATTGAAAGTAAATCTTAGGCTTTGGGTACAAACCACAAAGCAAAACAGGACAAAAAGAGATTCAATGTAATGGTCATATTTTAATCACAAACTATCAATACAATTGGACTTAAATATCCAAGTCCACAAAAGCTTACACACTCTAAAGAACCACACTAAATGAAAAACTAACCATATGATGAACCCCAACCTTTGGGTACAAATCACACAGCAAAAGAACTGCATGGATAGTACCCAAACCAAACATGTTAGTACAGTACTTGTCAGACTGAACCCAACTCAGAAAAGAGTTGATTATACTGCACATCCAATAGCAAACCAGTAAATAAATTACAAAATAGATTGCTGCTTAGAATTGTCAGAAATCTAACCATCTTCCTCTAACCAGTTAAAAAATCAGGAGATAGATTACTTCCAAGAATTGGTGGTGTTAATGAAACACCATTTTTTGACAAAGATATGTGCATGCAGAGCCAGGCTTTACTCTTCATCTGCACCTTTCCCAGCCTTGCCTGTGCCAGCCGACTTCTTTGGAAGCAAGATGGAATGAATATTAGGAAGTACACCTCCATTCGCAATGGTAACCTGTCCAAGCAACCTGCTCAGCTCCTCATCGTTCCTCACAGCCAGCTGAATATGACGAGGCACAATCCTCGTTTTCTTGTTGTCTCGGGAAGCATTTCCAGCCAACTCCAACACCTGTTTGGAAAATGAGAACCAAACTTCAAATTCCAGATAGCCAGAACAGGAATATCTGGAAGCCCCGGAACAGGAACTTTACCCAAGAAGGACAAAAGATAGTCACAGCCAATTCTGCAAATTCTAGCAAGGACGCCACCAACTTTCATGTCACTCTAAAACAGGAGCAAGAACTGGGGAAAACAACAGAAGCAAACATCCATACCTCAGCGGCCAGATACTCAAGCACTGCAGCCAGATAAACAGGCGCTCCAGCTCCAACTCGAGTGGAATACTTCCCTGCCTTGAGAAACCGCGCAATTCGGCCAACAGGGAACTGCAGGCCGGCCTTATGCGACCTGGACACGGCCTTCTTCCCAGAACTCTTCCCTCTCCCAGACATGCTTGCACAACAACCACAACAACGAAAAATAAACGGCAAGAAAAATACAAGAGCTAACAGAAAAACGAGGGCAATGGGTTCTCGAAAAATCTTGAAGAACTGGATTACAGAGACAGGGATTTCGTGAGAACGAAGACTATTTGAAGGGAATTCGGACCTCGGTGTCGGGAAGCAGAAAGGGTAAAAGGTACGAAACTCCTCGAGTGCGACTTCCGCGCGCGCAAACCCTAATAGCGTAGGTAGTAGGCACTAGGTACCTATTTTCCACTGTTGGGTTACGCGCACCAATGGGAGAACATCACACGGATCGGCCGCAGTGAACCAGCACCCACCAGCGCACGGTGAAGGATGGATGATAAGTTGTCAGGAAACAGTTTTCTGTTGGATTTCAGTTCCCTCGTTAACCATGGTGGTTAGCTCAGCTTCATTTGTTGCTTTTTTTTAACTACCTTACCTACTTACTGACAAGGTAGTAACTATTCATAGGGAGATTAGTAAAAAAAAACGCTTACCTGTGTATAAACTATAAACCATCTAATTATTATTACTTACTAGATTAAGTCACCCATTTTTATAATTGCATAATTAGGAGCTACTTCTTCTTAGAGAATGGAATATCCATCGAGGTGTAACTAGATATAAACTCAGTTAAGGTTCATCCACAAACTGAGTCTTCAGGGGCATCATCCATTGGATGATGCACTGGTGGGTGCTAGTTCTCTCTGGCCCATCTAGAATGCTGTAGTTTTCATTTGGTCCCACAAAGAGCATTTCCTATTTTGCCTCTTAATGGTTTGAAGTTTGAACTTGCTTAATGAGCAGAACCATATGTGATGATGAGCCACTTAATATTTTTTGTATGTCTCAAACTCCAAACTGCGTTGTACTAAAACTTACATCATATTGTGCTAGCAAATTCAACAATAATTAATTATTAAAAAAATAATTCAGAATCTTTGAGAGATTATGAAAATGTAATTTTGAGGTGAACTCTTACTTGGGTGAGGGCTATAGTAAAAACAACTCAAAGTACTAATCGATCTACAATGTGTTGGTTTGAAAAGACAAAAAAAAAACAATAAGGAGTTGGGTGGTTGTACTCTTTTTTCCTTGCAATGGGTAATTCCCATTTGTTCCCAATTTTATTTTTAAATGACAATAAGAAGACCCTTATCCTATATGTGCATTATTTATTGATAACCATCTGTGTTGATCTCATATCAACTTTTGAACATGTCAGCTAATTTATGGTATTGAGTACATTTTTTCAAATTTTCATACCAGCATGGTCTTGGTCTTGGTATTGGGTACTTTTTAAAAACTTTTGTATCAGCCTGGTCCTGGTATTGGGTCTAAGACTAACTATTTTTTGGGTTAGTATGAGGCAGGTCTATAACCCTAAAAACCTCCAAAGAAGTTCCTAGTGTAGTTGGAAGAACACTTACTTAAGATCCCAAAGGAATGGGTGTTTCATTTTTCAAAATGCTTCACGTTGTTTTTCTTTTCCCATGATATTTGACGGGTATCATGTGGGTATCTTGTGGGTACCCAAGAGTTATCATGGGAAAAAGGTTTTAAAAATTTGACCGTGCGATATGCCCTTGTGCCAAAGCGTTCTTGAAATAACAAGTCCTTGACCTATGGCCTGGGGGACCTGTTATTTCAGGAACCCAGCCCTGAGGTTAATAGGTTCCTTGATACCAATGTTGATAGAAGGCACATGCCAATATACCAAACCAAACAGTAGAAATCATGTTCGCCAAGCTTCAATATGTACTTTACAAATCCAATAAACTCATACTTCATCAAACTTTAGTAGCTTACTCTTGGAGTTGGACTTCAGCTATGATTTAGTTTTGCCATGTTTGTATGCCTTGCTCTCGTGTCTGTGACTTGTTTATTCATACAAGATTCTATGGGCTTGTGTGCTATTAGGTCTAGGGGGGTTCTAGAATTAGTTAATGTGGCCTACAATTATAACTAGGTTTGACCAAACCCATTACATTAAACATTGTTCAAAACAATTGTAACTCAACAATCCCGGTACAAGATTGCAACTCTTGAAAAATGATTGTTCAAGATATTAAATTAAACTCATTTTGAAAATCCACCTATAATACCACCCACCTTGGATGCAAATTTAATATAACTTTAACCCCATGAACCATTGTCTTGCATCCACCTAACATTATCACCCCAACTTGATGTGAATTAAAATGCTTTGCAAATGTATCCTTGAATTAAGTAGCCAATGTGCAAACGACTAATCAATAAATCATTTCTCCAATCACGATGGGTAAAACACATCTAGTGTTTTTTTCCAAAATCAATAATCACGATGCAACAGGCAAGCGTGATACTAATGGAGGAACATGACCATGAACAATGTGCCTGCATTAAAAAAAAAAATCAAAGCCATTAACAAAGTCATCAAGGACAAAACAATCTTGCAAAAGTTCATACACCATACCCAAAGGATTGTCGAATGAAAGACATGATGAATGTGTCAAAGCAAAAATAAATGTTCTTTTTAATCCAAAACAAGATCCGTCTTTGGATGAAAATCATTGACAAAAAATAAATCAACTGCAGCCAATGGGTGAAATGGCGAAGGGCTACAATGGTCTCATTTGATGGGGACACATGAGTGTTTGGGGTTGATCCATGCATTGTTCAAGTATACTCCCCCTATATGAACAAATGCCCATGTGTGACACAATCGTGTTGATGGAGGTGGAATAAGATTTGGTGCCATTTCTAAAAAACTTTGTGAAGTCAATGCATGCGCTCTATTGTATGTTCATATTTGTAATGTCTCCTAATCCCTTGCCATGTACGGACACAAATAGGCACAAGTCTCCTTATGGCCTTTCTCATCACCTTGTGGCAAAAAAAACAAACACCAAAAATGGAAAAGCAAAAATGCATGCCAAGTTGTTATGTTGACTGGATTGATAGCCAATTGAGCTAAAGGGATGCACAAAATAGGTTACACTTCAACACGAAAAACATATGAAATATGATGGTATGAGCAGGGGTGTGGTAAACCAAGATGGAAAACATAATTGATATCTTATGATACAATCCATGACATAGCTAAAGGATGAAAAAACAATAATGTTGAAGGCATTAGCACCCCAAAATATAATAATTGCTTGTGTGTGGTGCATGATGCATGGTCACATGTTAAACCTACTCTTGCTACGTATAAGCAACCACAACTAGGAAAAGGAACATGAAGACATTGTTTATGGGGTGGATAGGCCCCTAATGTAAATATAGATGATTGAAGGATAACACGTGGTTAAGAAGGTAGACAAGGTGTGAAATGTGAGGATAAACTATGTGCAATTAAAGAGACTGGATGAAGCAATGTAAATGTGATGGGAATCATCGAATGAAGGGGCGGAAATGTCTCATGACTATCCATACAAGTCATCATGATATCAAGATCTTGTTGTGATACTCATGGGCATTTTGATGCCAATGAAATTGGAAGGTTTACCATGCCTATACACATCAATTAACAAAGTCTTAAACCCTAAACTATAAAGGTTCTTAGCCTACTTACATATTTACCTAGTTTGAATGAGGTCAATAAGGGTTGCCATGTTAGAGTCATGCAAGAATCTTTAAGACACATTATAGGAAATTGCACAATTGTGGGATTTGAAAGAAGCGGCTTAAAAATCAACTTTAATTCTCTCACCACTTCCTCGAATGGTTGCTACTATTGCAAATTCAAATCTTCTTTTTTTGCTTGATCTTGTTTTCATTCCTCAATCTGAGGCCCATCAACTTCAACCACCAAAATTGTCAAGCCCTAAAACAATGACAACTTCTAGAAATTGGACTCCAACTTTGCATTCATCACTTCACACACCTTAAGTGAACAAATTAAACAAGGAGACATCATACATGATAGAAAAGGACTTGCTTCAATAGGCATGAAATTCCATGCCAATCATTCTTCACAAGATTTTTCCAAAACCTAATGATTATGGTGCCTTGGCCTTTCTCTTTTCCTCCAAAAACTTTAAAAGATATTTTTGAACAATGTGGATATTTTTTGCCATGTGATTGTAACATCAATAAAAGGGTTTACAAAATGTGAAATATAGTTTCATGAAAAAATGGTGTGTGAGCAAAGAATTTAATGGACAATTTTGTGTGTTGACATGCGTGACCAAATGTTTGGTTATGGAATCAAAAACAAAAAATTTGGTCACAAAATGTAGAAAAGGAAAAAGAGTATAAATGAATCCAACAAAACAATTGTCATTAGCCTTTCTATGTTTACATATGTGTAAGCAACTTTTGCGATGTTTTCATTTTGTTATGCTCAATAGTTGAGCCACCTATAATGTATTGTATTTCCATCATTAGGCATCTTGTAACATTACATTGAATTTAATGCTCGTACCATAGTTATGTTGGAAAAACTATTAGGTTCAAGATCCTTTAGCACCACAATGGGCCATTTGGCTAATTGTCAAGTCATTTTTCCTATTTTTTCAACGGGGTTAAGCCTTCCTTTAATAGTCTGACATGTTGCCCCTGCCTTTTTAAGATATTGGGCTTTAATCACTCTTGCATTAATCTTTCATTTCTAGTAGGATGACCACCCTGTCATTTTTTATGTGGTGGCACATGTAAAGACTAATATTTATCCCTTCTAGGTAGCACTACATGATACTCATGTGTTGTTACCTAAAGTTATTCAATCATATGTTTTGTTTTTCAAAAGTTGAATGATGTAATCCTACCTCTAATGTAGTTTCTTTTTATGGACCAACTACACAAGTAGGAATTTACTTGCTTATAATAGACATTCCTTCAAATGTTGTTTGAGCATGTCTTCACTCATGTACATGTCTAGCAATAGGGGCTTGGTTATTAGCTCATGCTAGCACCTTTTCATTTTGTTTGTCCTCAAGCCATTTCTTTATAACGTTATGTATTCATTTGAATATACCACATCCTACATTTGTACATTTTTCATGATGTCAATGTGGACATACCATTGATGATTAAAATATCCATTTGTTATGTTGCATGTGCAGAGTGACTGTAGTATAACCCATGATACACTTTGAAATACCATTACAACTATTACATTGGAAAATGGAATTCAGGTATAGAGAAAGGTTTCCCACCTTTTCTTTTGCCATATACGAAGATGAGTGGATATTGTCATCACTAAAGATGATTTTTGGACCTTGGTGGATGTTGTCATTATCGATCCTACTTGTACAAATTTAGTGCAACATGTTTCAACAACAACAGATGCAATAATAGTTGTTGTTCAAGACAATGCATGATTCTACACAAAGAGAACAATAGGAAATTATTTGATTCCCCTTGCCATAGAGACCTATTGTTGTCCCATCCTCGTTTTGATTCCTTTTTTATTTCTTGTGTATATGTCAATATAGTTCACCATCAACAAACCTCCTTGGTACCTTTGATGTTTATATCTTATTATAGGCAATGAATGTTAATAGCCCTTTAATGTGCACAAGCCATTGCAACTCTTTAGCATGCTACCATGCTTAATCATATTTCTTCATCTTTTCCACACATACTAACTTATGCACCTCCATCAATAATTGATTTGTGGCAAATGGTTGATTTATTTCATTACTATTGTTTTTTATTGTTTTGGTTTTCCTTTTGTGTGTTTACATTTGTTTCAACATGCCTTGTGAAAACACCATACTCACAAATGATGAAAATGAAGAGAAAATTTTCATTAATTGTACATTCACTTTGTACATTAACTTGCATCTCATTTCACTTCAATTGACTCAAATTGAATCAAATTAAATGTTGCACGCATAAAAGGTTCATCTGTGATCACTATGGTAGCTGAAGCATCCACTTCTACTTGCACCAGACACTACCACCAGCCCACATTTTTTACTTTTCCTCTTGTACTCTGCACCTCCTAATGTCTTTGCTGCCACCACCTCCAACAGCACCAGGACCCAAAGCCCATGTGAACACATATCACTCCCTTCCATCCCTCAAGCTTCTATTTTGGCCTCAACCCATAAAGAAGCTCTTACCTCCACACAGTACAGGACCTGATTGCAAACATTCAACTAGAAACTTCAGCAAAATGGAAAAACAGGAAAGTACATAAGGAAGACAGCCATCACTGTGATTAATTTTCTCAGGGTTAACAACAAGCTGTCCATACTTGCACACAAACAAACACACAAATCAATCACAGGCTTCCACAGCCACCACCACCAAACATCATACTGTGGGGGAAAAGCAATGAACAATAGCATTGATCTGAAAACATATAGGGTTCCCCAAAATCACATCATCTTGACACCAAGATGATCCATGCATATCATCAAGACAATCCATTCTTAATCTGGCAGCTGCAGAAGCAGCTTCCCTCACTCCCTGTTAGCAAGAGTTCCACCCAAGCAGCTCTTTCAATGGCCAGCAATCACATCCTTTAACCATATGAGAACTTCCCTCTTCAATAAACTGGTTGCAGTTTAGAATGTAATTTGTTCTTTTCAGGAAGAGGCCCCAGAGCTGGAAAATGCAGAGTTGTGTAACCAACAGAGAGCAAACCTGAGATGGATCCAACATAGCATGGAAAGAAATGTTGACAGAATTCCTCACAGGACAAACTTATTGAGATCTCCCTCCAAAACTTCCCCAAGAGCCATATGCATTAAGGAAAGACCCTCTAAACTATTTTCCTCTATAATAGAGTTCAATTACTCTAGGCCTCAAAAGAATGTCAAAGTCAGCAGTAATATACATGAGCATGGAATTTGAAAAACCTAAAGTGTGATGCTCTGCTGCCATCAGTACATGTGGCACAATAATGAACACAAAGAGACTACAGGATTGAACGCACTTGTGCACAAAAGCACCCAGCACCTACACCATTACTGGGTTTCCAAGGATATAGAATAGCCAGGCCCATCTGACAAATGCATGCAATAGCCCTACTAGGGGTCATTCCATGTTTGAGTGTGATTGCTAAGAGGACAAGTTAGCTCATGAAGCAACATGCCTTAGTGGATATCACTGCCTGAATACTAAGTTCTTTCACTAGAGACATAAGGCTCCCTAAATACTGTTGATCCACCAAAGTCCAGAAGTTACACAACAGACTTTTGAGTGTGCCAAAGTGGAGCCACCTGAAACCTGTGTAACACTCCATGCAATTACTCAGACAGATAAAATTTGCACACTTCAAAACTGTTGAACTCCTATGGCAACCTGACATAAGAACTTTCCCAGACTCAGTTGAAGAGGTTCATGTTTAGCCAATCCCTGCACAAAAATGTCACCAGAGTTCTTGAGCTTCATGTCTTGTATCTTCTCAACATCAAGACATTCAATCAGCTACTCATTTTGCCATCCTGGAAGTGAATGACACACAGTTTGCGATCATATATCTATGACTAATGACAACTACATGGAAGGTCTGCCAATTGTCTTACTTGGAGATATCGTCCAAGTGCTCATCAAAATCCACAACCAACTGCTCCCGATGCTCAGAGATGTAGTCAGTTAGAATACTGTTGGCTGTGGCCTCCTTTAATACCAAATCAGCACTCTGTACACCTCCAGGTCCTGATTGCCGCCAACCTCGCACTGCCTCCCGCACATACAACTGCATTACGCCCCCATAACAGTTCCACTCATGAGAAATTCACTCATTGGAAGCAAAAACCAAGCACTACACCCTTCAAAATGAGTCCTTTTGAAATGACTTCCAGGTCACATTGATTTCATGCTGACATAAGGTACAGCAGGCAAATAACCAAAGTGACAGCTATCCTACAATCATGGTGTCCAACTACAAGAACTACTCCAAGTGGGCATAATTCACAAGATTGCAGAGAAACTCCACAACAACACTTTAAAGGTAACCAGCAAAACCAAAACTAAGAAGAAGGGAATGAGTGTGGTCATGACTTTAGGAGTATCACTCACAAAGTTTCAGACGTCTCATTCATCATGAATAGCAGTGAAGAGCTGCCATGGCTCTTCACTGACTCCATCAGTTCGTGATGGTGGGGTATAGACAATAACTCTCATAAGTATCAACAAACCCCCGTACTCATCATTAAAGGTGATCAGAACCAGGTGAAAAACCTTTCCTTCCAAGTTAGAAAAACTCCAAATAAGGATTAAAGAACAGGGCAGAAGAGACCCACCAAAGGGAAAAACTAGCTCAAACTTAAAATATAAAACTAACCTACGAACAGCAGTCACATTCTCTCCCTAGTTCCATGACCATCAACAGTAACATGTATGATAGCAACTTTTCTATCACAACTTACCCACTGACTTCATTAGCTCCCTACTGTGGCTATAGGCCAGTGTAACCACTAGCCTGTGTACCAAGTTTCTGTCACAACTCCAGAAGCAACAGGAAGACTCAGCCTTGCACCAAAAATGGAAAGACACAGATAGGGAAAACAAAAGACAAAAACGAGGCAAGTGAGGAAGAAAGAACAGAATATAGCAGACAAAAGGCAAAAGATGAGTGAAGACCAAGTAGGCATCAAAAAGCTCTCGACTTACAAGACTCTGTATGAAATCCTCCAGAGATCTCCAAAAGATGAAATTCCAAAAATAGATCTCCCTTTAATGAGCAAACCTTTTGTTTTCTATAAGATTATCTGTAGACAGTAGACTTTATTCTTCAGAAGGACAACAAGACTGATAATCTGAGAAAACTTTAGAACTTCAAAGGCTCAAGAACCTGTAGAACTGACTATTGACAATGTCCAACTTAACAACAATAGAGTGGTATTGGAATGAGCATGAGGCATGCACATCATGTCAATAACTGCATACTCTGGTTGAGTAAATTTTATCAAAGATATCACACCAAAGACCTCTAGGACGCTGGTTAATGCCTAAATCCAAGAAGTTACAAGAGAAACCATTATAAGTACAATTTAACTCACAACCTTTTAGGATATATGCCAACACCAAAAGAGTCTTTGTCCATGTATATAAAACTCTTTAAGTCCACACAAAGTCTGGGACAGAAAGGTCATTCAAAAACCTATGAACTTGGAATAATATTTTAAGCACAACAGGGCAGGTGTAGATAAGTATTTAATAATCTGCACAATTTTTTGTGTAAACCATTAAACACATATCTGCATCCAGATTTCTGTCACATTTCCAGTAGCAATTGGAAGACTTGGTCAGGACTCTAGAGTAGCTAATGAAAAAATTAACAGTATCATGATTCAAGCTGCAACAAGCTTTATTTTATTTTACCTTGTTGCTGCACAAACAAGCATCCAAGCCTAAGGCATAGAGAGGCCTACATAGGGGGTAGTGGTCGGGCTTCAATCACCCTGAAAATATCTTTTAAGCGGACCAAGTTGTCAATTCGAAGATGTTTGGCACAGTCAGTCTACCCATATCTATGTTTCTTCATTAATGTTGGTAGCTAACCTTAGATTGTAAGAGAAAATTGGGTCTTTGTCTAGTCTCCATGAGTACATAGTCTCCTTTTCTCCATCAGTCTTTTCTCTAACACATCAAAATGCTCCATTTTCTTGTGGACAGAATGGTACTTAGGCACTAATACTGATGGCAAGTCGAGAAAACACGGTGAGGTCCTTAGGTGTAATGAGGGGTGAAGTGACTGTGAGTGGTTCCTACATTAGAGTGAGTTTTTAACAGTCCTCAAAGCCATGACTGCCAGACTACAAGGTAAGGAAGATGGCCAAAATTTCATTGTGCAATGTGGTGAGTAGAACCTGCATTGGAGGAAATGCAAGATCTAAACTAACCTGAACCACTGGCTTCTTGGTGCCCCCCTTCGAAAGTGCACCAAGTTGTCTGTTGTCCAGCTGCCACATATTACACAGGTTCAGAAAACATCCATTGTGCTGTAGCTTCATTATGTCCTTCCATGGTTCACAAAAAACAGTTATTCTTAATGTCTTTTTTTTCCCTTTTTTTGAGTACCCCAGTATACCAATTATGTATTTGGAACAGCTTGAGCAAGATCCGGCACAAAAAAACTTAGAGGCACAGTTGTGATAGGATCTCCTGAAACCCTCCTCCCAAAACAAATCCACAACCTCGAACCATAATAATTCAAAAGACAAGGCTACCAAAGATATCCAACTTTTGCATGGTTCTGGATAATCAGGGAGGGAAGTGTAAATTTTTACCAGAAGGATGCCTGCTTGAGGGCAGTAACGAGCAATATGGTCACCAATCTTGCGGGCAATGGAGCTCAGTTCATAATCATCAAAGCATTCATTTGCATGGTAATATCCAACAATTGATAAGCCACTCTTGAGTGATGCAAAATATTCATCCACCTGTGGAAAGAAGCACCAGAGTAATGGATCACAGAGCAACCCTACCTGACTCCCTAGAGTGTAAAGACATCCACATATCTTTACTGTTGGAGAGTATCTATCATAACATATCTATGCCATTTGCCAGAGACAATCTCCACAACAACACCTTGGAGGTAACACAACAAATGAGTAGAGTTAAAATCTGTGATAGAGTAACCTACGTAGGTAGGAAAAGAGATGGAAAATAAACAAAACCTGAATGAGAGCAAGCTCCAGCATCGGAAGGATGCCCAGATGAGAATGGAAAAAAGGAACAGAGTCGAGAATCTCAATAGTAACATTCCCTCCCCCACTCTCCTTGCCACCTGAAGATGCGGCGCCAGCAGTGCCTGCTTCTGTTCCTGCTGCTGCTGCTCCAATGACTCGCCCAATTAATACCCCATTCACTGCACTCGTCTTGTGCTTTAGTGCATGAAGCACTAGCTTCACGTACGCCGTCTGTGCAATCTCATATTTCGTGCTCCCCACCATCGGGAGACTCCTCCTCTTCCAACTCTCTCCTCCTAACCCCAACTACCTCCAAAACCCTAACTACCAAAATGCACCCGGCCTCTTCCTGCTCCTCCTCTTCTCACTCCTCCTCCTCTTCTTCTTTCCCACGCTCACTCTAGTCAAATCCTCTCTCTCTCCTCCCCAGAGCCTACAACCGACTATCCTCCTTCAGCTTGCAAACACGAGCTTCACGGAAAGATGCTTCTGACAAACCCGGAAAAAATACTCAAACAAATTCCCAATTTTTTTTTCAAATCACTTTTTATCTCTTGTTCCTCCAACCTCTTTGTGATCCGTTGCAAGACGAGCTTGAAAATCCTTTCTACTCGCGTCGGGGTCGCTCGCAATCACCCTGCTCGAGAGATCGCGAAGAGCGAAGGTAGACGACGATGACAAAGCCCTAGCGCCACAAGATGCTCCTCCCCCCTCAACCCCAACGTGCTCAGACCAGGTCCCAAACGAGATCCCGATTTCTCCCTGTTCTAGATTGGACGAGGTCCTGATCGCTTTCTCTATTTTCTTTTTTCTTTTCAAGCTCCTCCCCCTTGCAACTCCAACCTGCTCAGACAAGGTCCCAAACGGGGTTCCGGTCCCAAATGGTCCCACCCTAGGGCATTACCCCACAAGTAAAGCACTGGAAAAAAATTGTAGTGGATGTGGAGGGCACTGTATGTCCATCAATTTCCCTCCTAGAAATTGGGAGGATATTATGCCTACTCCTCAAGGAGTGGAGGGAAATTATGCCTACTTGTAGGTGTAAGAACCCTCCCACTATTGAGGAGTAGGCATAAGGACCCTCCTATTCATACACCTCGTGATCTACATAGGTTTGGTTCATGATAAATTTTGCATCATGCTTTATGATAGGTAAAGCCCATGAGTGGGGTACATTCCCAAAATGCGGGGCCAAGCTCAGCTATCACCTTGTCCTAGGCCCTTTATTTTGATAATGGCCCCACCCTAGAGCTTTACCCTACGCTTAATGAACACCTACCCCTTAGAAGGAGGCAGGATCCTTCCTTTAAGAACCCCTCCTCTTTTGTGGGAGGGGTATTTAAGAATAGAAGGTGCCTTTAATG
>Ga0209208_10008074_pt1 | contig 14122 bp, 7 predicted proteins | sample S1TSphfallax_3_FD_187694 | JGI IMG/M metagenome (GOLD analysis project Ga0209208, IMG submission 187694) | Host-associated microbial communities from peat moss isolated from Minnesota, USA - S1T2_Fd - Sphagnum fallax MG (SPAdes) (version 2) | ecosystem: Host-associated > Plants > Peat moss >...
ACCTTTCCAATGACACCAAGAACACCTCCATGCGAGGTGTTTTGGGCCTTGCTGTTGAGCTCTGAACATTCGGGAGTCCCGGAGGACTCCAAATCCTCACTTTTTCCAAGTGTTGGGCTTCACCCCCACACTTGGCCAAAGTAGGGTTGCAACACTACATATGCCAATGATGTACAAACCATAATGCACCCCTTCCTAGCTTGCACTAACATAATTGTCTTAATTGAAAGTGCAATAGAAGATGTGTTAGGTGCATGGGTGGGAATGAATGTGTACAACATTTATGTTTCGCTTAAAACTTAATCAAAATATCCATTTGAAAGGCAAACTTATTGACCATAAACAAAAGTGGTTTGTCATCATGGCAAACCACACATGACTAGTGTCATGGATCCAATATGTCAACCACCAAGCATGTGGGTGACTTTGGGATGAACTTATATGTTCATTGGGTCACCTCTGGTGGTGCTAGGTTAGTCCACATCCATTAAAACCTATGGGCATGTGAACTAATTGTTGCAATGTCCACCTCCATAGGCTTGCCAATGCAAACATGAATTTGTTGCCATATTATCAACATAGTTGGCCAAAAATCACCCAATGGTGGAACATTATCCAACAAATACACATGTGGGTGCATATGTGTGGTTTGCAAAAATTTCGAACACAAATTATTATTTTTTAAAATGATGACCTGTGATTTAAAAGGCCATGGCCTATGCCAACTATGCAAGACCTTGACATGACCAAATCAACTAGTTCAATCATTTGCCCCTAACAAAGTAATATTACTTGTCACGAAGCATTAATAACCATGTGTAATTGATGTGAATAACAAAGTGAAATATTGTTGTTACAACTTCATAATGTGACACATGGAGGCTTACCTAACCTATGGATCTTTCTTTACATAATGGAACCACCTAACTAAGTTTTTGGATTGGAATACTATGATAAGATTTGAACTATGCCTCCAAACAACTCCAAAAGGCATAGCCCACACTTGGGGAATGTTCCACTAGATAACCATAATATCCAATGGGTGTAATCTTGGTGAGATGTTATTAGCATCCACAAGTAACTATGTGCTTGGTGATGACGAAATGTGTTAAGCTTATAGTGATTGCCTTATGTTTGTAACTTTGACAAGATACCCCAAGGCGGCATGGGATCCAAGGTTGAATCTTAGACATTTGGCAACTTGTTTATCATTAACATTATCAATTCATCACTAGGAGGGTTAACCCTGATCATGATGTTACCCTCCAACAACTCAAAATCATGGAAAAAACTTAAAATTCAACCAACATAATTGATTTGCTTGATTTTCCTAAATGCCCCCTTAGTAAACTTCATTAATAAGAATGCCCTACAATTGCTTTTTGTATGTCATCCTAGTTGATAATGTGTAGTTTCATCTCAAAACTCCAAGATAATGCCTAGTGGATATAAATCGATCTAGCAACCAATATGTCATAAATGTAACATGGTATGACTATAGCTTGAGCCCACATTATAGTATAATTAGATGGTCGATTGGGATTAACCTAAATGACAATCTCCTATTTGGTAAGCCCCAAACTTTTTCTAACCCACCCAAAACAATTCTTAAAACCCAAAACCCAAAATTGATCTTAGAATTTGGTATGGGCATGGATCGCCATTGGCATCAGTCAACTCAAAATCCTTCATTGTTGCTTTGCCCAACATTAGGGGTTGAACACTTGAATCTAGCAAAAACCTATAGGGTTAGTATCATGTACCCAAAATCACCCTCACTTGAATAAACGCCATGTTTGTTATGCACCACCACCACATTGAGAAGAGATCCTGCCCGGTCAATGGATTTTATTCTTTTGGAACATAGACAACTCTCAGCTTTGTTCCTAAAAGTGGTGCCCTAAATTATATGAGTTAGGGCGCCATCATGACTCAATAATGAGATGTCAACAGATGGCTCCACATGGGTTCCAACTTCCCTCTGGGCCCTGGCCCTGGGGGTTCTTGCTTGGAGGGCCAGGTGGGGGGCAAAGGCGAATCGGGATATCTGGTTAACAAGATCAGGGCTGGATAACGCAATCTATGTCTGGATCTACACAGAATAACTTATAATGTTTTGTCACATTGCCTGTACATGCTTTGCTTGAATAACTTATCACTTGTACGTAAAATCTAATACCTGGGAGTTGGTGTCCAACTCTGGATGCTTGCATGCATACTACCATAACAAATTACAATTCAAGACGTTAATCCTAGAAGTAGCTTGGACCTCCTGGACAGAAACAGGTCACCTTCAACCACACCAGTATAGAAGACCTGATAATGTAAAACTAGCTTAAAAGATAGTCATTTTGGGCCACAGTGAAAGAGCACCCACCAGTGCACCGTGAAGGATGAAAGGTAATTGGTCAGGAAACAGTTCCAGTTCCCTAACTAACCATGGTGGTTAGCTGAGTTGCTTTTCCTTCTACCTACCTACAAACAATCCACAAGCAGGTTGTTAGTAGGTACTTAGTAAAAGTACCCCTTACCTAGGTATACATCATCTACTCCCCTAACAGTTACCTATTTTCTTACCTATCTACCTATATATGAGACCTATTTCTCACAGAATTGGTTACCAAGGTGAAACCGAATATTAACTCAGTTGAAGTTCATCCCCAACTGAGTAATAACAAGCATCCAATGGATGATGTACTGGTGGGTGCTGGTTCACAGTGGCCATCACTTTTGACTATTGGACTTAAAGCTCTAGAAGAAAGTAAGTGAAAAATGTTATTCCAAAACCTGCCAAACGTCTTTTATTTGCCCCAAATCCAATCTGTAGTTAAGGTTTACAAAAACTCTCTGAAATGAACCAATTCCCAAAACAGTTTTTTTGACAATCTGACCACAAAATAGTTTTGTGCTTGGAAATCCAACTATAAGATCTACATGTGGGAAGTCCAAATTTGGAGGGATAGAAATTTGCAACGCATGATGTTCCTGGAGAGGTTAGAATAGAAATAACAATGATTTCTTAGATATTTGTATGTTCCAACTATGTACATGAGAGATCTGATCTTCTGATTGTGCACAGTTTCTTTGTACTAAATATGAAACACATATATAGTTTCCCTCTTACCAAACCTGGACCAGTCAAGGATATCAATCGTATTGAAATCCGAAGATAGAATAGGAACCCCAAAACAAATCTTAAGAACATGCTTCCAGCTTACATTTGAGCAAATTTCAGACATACATTAGCAAGGTCCATTACAATATTTACAAGTATAGCTGCTTCAATTGATGTACTGCACCCACCTTTGGTTCAATAACTTGACCACATACATCAGCAATGTTTATTTATGGTCCAAGGAAAGCTCAGGTCTCAATGTCTTGGCCCTTCACCTGACAATACCCTGTGATAATTTTGCATCCAGTTTTGGGTAAGATATTTTGATGCACTTCTCACTGAATGATTGTGATTACTGCAATTTTCAAACCTCACATTTACCATAAACATGTGTTTTCAATAGTGCAAGGTACACACAATCAAATTATATCAAAGTTTTGATAATACATATTTGCGTTTCAATTTTAATAGCATAACTTTCGTGGAAAATTAAAAAGATATTTTCCACAAGTTAGCAATGGAGAAAGTTGGCTGCTGAAAATTTAAAGCATCATTCTTTCTACTGAAAGAATTTGGCCAGCCAGCTTCAGGCTATGTCCCAGGGTTTTATTTCATAAGTCCCAAGAAGAGGCAAAGTCCTATGGAAATCAGGCCCTTGGGATACAAGAAACATTATTATTCTTGGGAGTCGGGATGTTAAAAAAAAAGTTGGGACTTGTCTTTGGAGTTGGGTTTCCATTTTAGGTTCAATCAACTCCTTGCTTGAGTTCAGACCCATGGAGTCAAAAAGTATGGTCATATAGGACACCCAATCACAGTGGGAACTTGTAAATCAGGCCTTAGTGTGAAGTTCTTTGTCCTGATTAGGAGGTTTAGGTCAATCAGATGGCAGGATTGAATCCAGACATATAAATCAGGCCCTACTGTGAAGCAGCCCTTAGTCCTAAGCCAATGCAACACAATGGTCAAAATTTCAGGCATAAATATAATATGATAAAAATTTGCATGGCATTTAAAATATTTGAGACAAAAAAAACTCCACTTGAGCACAACAAGTGAGCACGCCTAAACTTGTGTACAGAGCATGCATTGGAGACAGAGCTCCATTTTGGATTCAATGCATGCTTGCCTCTTTGCATGATAATATATATGCTGAGGTATAGGTACACGACCCTATCACCAATCTGAACTCTTATCCCTGAGTAAGATAGCAATACTAGACAAGCTGATATCACAGGTGCCAGAAGAAACCAGGCTCACATTTCCCAAGAGGAGAAACATGAGGTGGTGGTGATGAACGCGTTACTAGTTGTGTAAGTGAACTACATAGTTTCTATGAATCTCGCTTCAGTCCTGAACCCTAAATCGTCCTTTAATGATTTTCTCATAGAACAACACTGCACAGAACTTCATATCCGGGATACCCATGTGTCACATAATCCAATCTGCCTATCCATGTCGCTATGGGCTTGAATTCCTTGCTGATTTTATCCAAGAAGAAGGGTGTGTCCATGACAGTGTTTATAATATGTAACATTGCAGGTGCCTTCAGGCTTGTACCACTACTGTACATGTGAGCTTTGTGACAACGAGCTTTGCATGGAGCTGCCACACATTTGTCTGCTCATTCGGAACTCAGTTTCCGATGCCATTTGTGGGTCCATCTCAACGTTGTGTGCCCAGGCATTGGGTTTTATTGTGCTCCTATGTTGAGTCACTTTCGGCAACAACTTTAGTTAGTCTGAGGGTGCAAAAGAATTGTTTATTCTATCGCTCTGTGGTCTGAGGGTGCAAACCTTTTGTTCATTCTCATACATGCCATGTGAATGTAAAGGAGGACTGAGTTTCAAGATGGCAAAATTTCATACTGTCAGAAAAATAGAGTTCATCCTCAAGACCTAAGGCTCTGGACCAAGAAAGTGGATATGTTGTGAGCAAATTGGAAAGCAAACACACAATGGCATCTTCAGAGGGGTTCACCCTGAGATACAATGGTGTGGGGAAATTCATGGGTCCACAGGAAGGCTGCAGACAAACTATAATGTTCAGAAATTCAAAGGTGGTATTAGACCACTTCTCTATGATGTCTCTTATTTAGACACTTCAGATTGTACATATTCCCCTCCACTTTAAGCCACCTTTTTCTCATGTCATGGAGGAGGATTGTGGAGCATGACTATGGAGCAGCTTTATAACACATAGTGTGATTCAACAAAGTTTGTGAGCACTTTGTCATTACAAATTTCACAAGGGGATTTATATTATGAGAGAAAGATTTGTATTTAGACTTGTAAATAGGCACAATGTAATCTAATGCTCTTTGAAACAGCCAATAAAAAAATATGATTGGCTTTGATTGGTAAGTCACAATGATTGGCCCATGTGGTGGAATTTCACCAATCCTCACTTTACATTGTCCAGGAGGATTTCATGTTTATGGGTGTGGCTACAGAAATAACTTGCACATTATTTGAGATGTGAGAGACATTGGTAGAGGCCCACATACAATGTGGGTGGATCTGTTCTACATAAAAGGCAGATCCATTACATGGTGAGCTGATCATTCATTCATTCATTTATCCCCTTGGTTAAATTCATCTCAACCGAATCAATTTCCCATGTGAAGGATATATGCCTCAATAGAAGGACATGGGGACCCCTCCAATGTCTCCAAGTTATGTTCTTTCAAGGGAAAGTACATTCTATATAAAACTCTGAATAACCTACAAATTAAATGTCAAGCCACTGATGATGGCATTAACATGTGGAAAAGATAAAACAACTAGATGAAATTAGAAGTGTAAGAGTGTGGGTGCACGAGTATCACAGACTTGGATAACAAAATTTTCTTAATTTTCAAAACTTATGGAGGGTCCCCAAAACTCTTATAGGGAGTTGAGAACATTTCAGTGGACATACCTCAGGTGCAGCATGTCTTCTTGGGTTGTCAAATTTCTCTGGGGGCAGGGGATATGCAAGGAAGTGCCACATAGTTTTCTGAGGGTGCCGGAGTGGAGGGTCATCATTATTTTAAATTCAGTCATTTCACTTGGTAGAGCTTGAGTAATTAATTATTTGATGTTGTGAACTCAGCAAGTTGGAATCATCTAGTTGTGGAACTATTAAGGCTTTCTAAACTAGACCAGAAATGGCTTGTTTTTTGTCATTATGCTGAGGGAGCGTACTTTAGTAATGCCATTTCTATTAACAAACAGAGAGATTGGACCTTCAAGGCTTTCAAAATGCACTGTTAACTTTCAGCCTTCGATACCTGACATATCTTCTGACCTATAATGGGCATGTGTCAGCTCTCCTGATACCTTCCAGTTCTGGAAGGAAGGCCCTTCCAGGAATTGTCCCAGTCCCTTCCATTTGCAAAAGGAACCTTCTTTTAGAGGTAGGTAATGCCATAGGTTGAGGGCATTACCAAAAGAAGGGCCCTGCGCAAAGTGGGAGCCAAGCCAACCCACTTCTTGTAATGCCCTCAACCACAGGCCTTACCCGACATACATGATGTTAAAAAAAAGGAGGTGCTAAAAAAATGAGAGATACTTCCCAAAAATCAAAACACCTTTATAAAAACAGAAGGCACTAAAGTTGACTAGACATTAGACTCTATTTTAGGAGATGCCCTCTTATTACACTGGCAAAATTTCCATGAAATCTATAGGTGCATTCTGCTGGGAAAGGCTTCTTCATTCAGCTTTTGCTACGTTTGAGGCCTGAAGAACTTGGGTGGGCAGACCCCTTCATTCATCTGCTCTCAAACATACTGAGGACCTTGGGAAGAAGCCTTTCCCTACACAATGGTGAAACCTGCTTATTTATGCAAGCTTCAAGCTATGGTCAAATTATTGCTTTGAAAACTGTTTTGTGGCAGAAAAGATAATTGCTGGATGGACAAGCTTATTAAGTCACATGCATCACAGACCTTGTTCTTCAGGGTCAAATTCCTAAGTAATGGATTTTAAGTAAAAAGACCCCAAAAAAAAATGGATAGGTCTTTTGCCTTCAGAAGCTCTACCATTATGGAGCTCATCTCACAAAACCTCCAAAACCCTCAAATCTTGAGAATTATCTTTGTTGTGATGCAGCAGCAGCTCTGGAAGGAGATCAAAGAAGTGTACATTGCAGGGTATGGCTCCACAGATTCTGTGTCAAGACACATTGAGAAAAGAGCATTGGAGGCCATCCATACAAAGGAAGGCCCACCATCAAGGCCAAATGGCAGGGGATTTGAACACAGGAAAGAAACGTTTTAGCCAGCCTCGAGCAGCCAGAAACCTCACCCTGGACAATTATGTGAATCCGTAACTACTACTTTCACAAAGTTTTGATTCAACCCAAATCAAAAGGAATGCAAGCATGTATGTACGAACTGCGGCTCTTGTCCTCATGCCCCAGGAGAACCTCGTGAAGTCTGTCCTGAGGGAGAGGCCCTTCATTTCCTCACATATATGGTAATGCCCTGACAACTTCAACACATGTTTGTTGAATAATTAATTAATTTTGAAATTTTCATTTCGATTAATAGAATTTTTTGAAGGCTCAATATTTTCCTTCATTAATTTTTTTATTTGAAAATTTCAATATTTCTGAAAATAATATAATTAGTGTTGAAGCTGCCAAGTAGTAGGGTAAATCAGAGGCCTACTTGTTTCCTCACACATATGCTTATCTAAGTGGAGATTATAGCTCATGAGAAAAGTGAAAATCAACACTACTACTATAAGTGTACACTTGGTTGACTTGGAGTGTTTGTTGATGAGATTAGTGCTGATCTAAAAAATCAAGGTTTTTTGTCAATCAATACTGATTTCTTGAAATGTCTCCTAGCACTTATCTCGCATTTTGCTTAGTTTCTAAATTTTCACATGACTTTTTCCCAACTTTTGAAATTATCAATAAGATAAGTAATAAAATAAATAATTGATGTGTAGAGGGCGGTCGATCAAAGTTAGATGAAAGATGATCTCCTTACATTGCTCCCTTTCAAATTAATGTTATCATAATAATCAATGAATTCAAAGACAAGCAAAGGCTTGACACCCACTATTTACAACAACAAATTTAACTTACACGGTTGATTTGAGTGCAAGATTTGAGTCCAGGGAACTTGTGCATCATCTAGCTAGACAAAGATGGCGATGGTGCTGAGCTAACCCAAACTTTGGGGTTGACCCATGATTTGGATATTATAGCTACATTTGGAGGGCTTTTGTTTATTCTAATGTCTAATGCATTTCAGTGTGCAAAGCGACAGGTGTGCTAACGCATGGGATTGGCATCCGGAAAGTACCCGCTACCTGAGAACAAGCTTGATTAATAGCGCCGTCAGATCTAGTCGCCGCGTGCCAACGATTCACTGCAGTAATTACCGCTTCACCGCGGCCCCCACCCCCACCAGTGTGTTCCGCCTTGGGTGAACTAGTACCAACAATTGTACCATGGTTAACATCCCACAATTTTGGTGCTGCTTTCAAACACTATGGATATTACATCCTGAGTCCAAATCAGGGTGTCTCTCAGTGCAAATTTAATGTTTCACAGGCTAACTATAGTCACTAAGAGGCCTCACTCAAGAATGTGAAGGTACCACACTTTGGCATTTCTTTTCCTGGCGAAATAAACATAATAATTTCGAAAATGAAGTGAGTTTGGAGGGCTTTAATTGCCAGACTAGTGAGAACAAATCAAAATAAAAATTTGCCAACAAGCTACATTTTTAAAAATTCTCAAAAATCACACTCATGCTGGTTCACCCTGGTCCACTACTACTCACCTTTCACATTTAGTAACTTGTGTTTTGATGCTTGGACGAAATGATGTCAAATGTCCGGACCTCTACATCTGCCACATAATGTGACAATGGGCCAGTTAGTTGGCTATTCACACCGACGAAGAGATTCAGTTTTGTGATGTGGATGTTGCATACAAGGATTATGACCTATGGAATGGTCAAATGCCTTCCCATTGTGTTGGGTAAGGTGCCAAGCAAGCCCATTAGGGCAAGCTACACAATGCACCCAACATAATGGGCAAGAGTCAGGCATTACATTAAGGTCTGGGGTGGCAAATTCAAAGACTTGAAAAAAAAACAATCATTTTCAACAACCATTTTGGTCCTTGGAACATCAAGTGTAAGATCATCACTAGAAGATTATGTCATATAATGTGATCAAGAAAATGACATAATCTGTCACCTCAAACATTAATGTGTACAAGAAATACCTAGGGTGGCACCATTCACAAAATAAGTGGCCTAGGATGAGGCAATAGAGTTTCACCCCCTAGTTTAGGAATGTGCCCCACATGTGGGCTGTACCCATTGTAAACCATGTGACAAAGTGTATCATGAACCTAAACAGGTTGTAGCAAGGTTTAAGAGGAGGGGGTTTTTTTACAGCTAGTCCTTAATTGTGGGAGAGATCTTACACTTATAAGAACCTAGGCATAGGCATAAGATTCCTCATATTTTCAACAAGTGATATTTGTGGATACAAGGTGCCCTTTGGAAATACACCAAGAAATTTCTTGATGTGCTTTGCATCACTTGGCACCTACCTAGGCATCCATTGAAACCTATTATTTGTAGGGTAGTTGAATCTAGACATACATTTTGGGAATGTTTTCCATCGATGGTCTTTAACCATCCAGCAAAAGATGAATATCACTCATATGAAGATTACAAGGCATAAGACTATGAGGGATCTTATGCCCATAAATAGGCATAAGATCTTTATAAGCAAAAGAGCCCTCTCTTTTAAGGAATAGGCATAAAAACCTTTTTCTATGTTAGTTGGGATATTCATGCATATAAGGTAGCTTCCAAATATGCAAAGAACTTTTTTTAAAGTGTTTCACTCATAGTGTAATGTTCAAAGAACATGGCATTCCCAAAATATTAAGGATCCCTACCCAAAGTGGGAGTTAAGGATGGGCCCAAATTTTAAAGATACCCAACTCCTTGGGCATTACATTTAGAAAAGTTTGATGGTTAAGATGTGAAGGAATTAATGGTCAAGAATAAAAAGAAAGTATAATCAATTTTTCATTAACATGGAAGGCATTTCAAAAACCAAAAATACATTTTGTCCAAATTAGCTTCAAATTGAAATTGACGCACTCCCAACTCCTTACAAGACTCAAAAGTGAGTCCAAGTACAAGACAATGGAAGGGGGAAGAGTCGGGGCACCCTCCCTAGCTCACAACACTTTGAAGGGTTAAAGGGCGTGTTGGAGCTCTAAAATGGGACTAGGAAGAATTGACAAGCTTCACTCATTCACACGGGCCTGCACACAACCTACACAAGGTGATTAGTGCATAATTGGAGCACCTTTGGTGCTAAGACAAACCATAGGCAACACGGACACACAAGACTCACCACCGCCCGGACTTGGGGGAAGCCACCACCATCCCCCTTATAGTATACTATGCGCCTCTCCACGGGGCCCACATCCAAATGGTTTTTCTCTCCCGAGACTCCCGCGTGGGAGTCCCGAAATTGCACTAGCTGGGACTCCCGTGACTTTGGAAACTCATAACTTTGCGAACAGAACTCGGATCAAGGTGTTGTCTGAAGCAAAGTTGTAGCTCTCGTTGAGAGCTTTCCAACGGTATGTCGCACGTTGTTTGCACACAAGTAAATCGGGTCGATTCCCGACTTTTTCTCGTCAGGAGTCAAATTGGCAATTTGACTCTTGGCCCTTCTTTCGACCATAACTTGTGTTTTAAATGTCCAAATGAGCAATATGAGCCCATTTTAGACATCTTCGTTCTAAGATCTTTTCAATGATATAAAAAATGCCACAAGCCATTGAGTTTTGACCCCTCAAATCACTTTCTAAAGTTTTGGGAGTCCACCGGGACTCCATCTCCCAAAGTGGGAGTTGCTTTGGGAATGTGAGGGTTCACTCCCTCACACTTTCTTACACTCCCGGGAGTATGTGATGTGACTCCCGGGCTTCCTCTTGGCCCGCAACCTTGCAACCCCTTTGCTTTGGTCGCAAGCCCAAGGCTAGGGTTGCAACACTATCATTTGAAAAATTCCAATGACAATCACACATCCTAAATATGTCTTGACATAACTTGGATGTTGATAAAAAGTAAGAGCCAATGTTATTTTATTATATATAAAAAAAATGGTTGTGACATGATTTGCTTAAACCTAAAAAGAATTAGGGTTTCATTTCACCAACATCCTAGGGTTTAAGATTAAGCATAATCAGTAATTGGATGTGACATGGGAGGTGTTCATCAACAAGAGCTCCTCATCATTTCATTTCACACTCATTTGAAAACATTCAATGTTTTGTCATTCCATTGCTACAATCCATCATCTTTTTTCATTGTTTATTCCCTTATGCAAAATGTCTCGTCAACTACTCCATTGATACATTCCAACATCATTTGTCAGCTCCCCTATTTAACAAATTTCATCACCCTTGAGCATGTAAGCTTTGTGTTATATTGTTGCCTCTCATATAAAGTACATTCATAATGTTTTAGGTCATTGTTTCTTGTCATTACATTGTTACAAAATTACGTTGGAACTGCAAATGGTTAACAACTAGAACTAGTTGTTTGTTGAAGATCATTATTTTTTGGGCAAGCTTGGTGAAGTATGTTGCAGTGGAAATGAAATGTGTCTACATTTGTGGAGCTTCAATATAAGTACTTATTGAGGTGTGCATGGAGTTTTCATAGAGATCTTACTATTTTTACATTTCATACATGTAAATTTGTTCCATGTTTTGTTGAATGTCGAACATTCTTAGGCTTTTGCTTTAGGTTTATGAATGTTTGTGTCAAGTCAACACAATGGCACCTTTGCAAGTTCTAAATGGGTTTATTTTATTTTATTTATGTTGGGGTCCTTATTACAATCACTAATGCTTCTATCATTATAAGTGTTTTTATCACTACAAATGTCATTGCAATCATGTGCTTATGTCATTGGTCTTTCATCAAATTAGGTTGGTCTTATTATTCTTTGTAGTGCATATTGTTGCATTATACTCCATGGTGATGGTAATGGCAATGTTGTTGAAGTTATTATTCATGAACATTGTGTTTCAATTGTGTCGTTGAGTTTAGACCTATCAACTAAAATAAATATTGAAGTAAATTTAGTAGAATAGGAAAAGAAGAAAATAATGTTAAGGGAATGGGAAGTTAATAAAAAAACTTAAGACAATTGGGCAACAAAACTTCCATGTGTAGAAGTCGTGATCGGTTTTTATGGGAAAATGCATATGGTTAGGTGTTAGGTGTGCACACAAATTGAAAGGAAAGGAAAAATCCTTATTCCATAGCCTCCAAAAACATGTTGAGAGGTGAAAATGCCAAATTATGTTGTGGGGCAATTTGTTTTTTTTTATAAAATCGCAACATGAGAAGATTAAATGCCTTTTCTCTAGTTAGGAAAGAGACACAATTGCATATATGGTGGTTACAAAGTATTTGATTGGAGAAAAGAAAAAGAAATATTTACAATTTGTTATTATTTTTATAGCTTCTGGAACAAGGTTGGCCTCTCGTCAACTTTGAAACCATACAATTTTGCTTCAATTCCTAAAGGTTAAACACACTCCCAAAAGCATCATAGTGATAGTGTTGGAGGGGTAACTATAGAATGTACACATTAAATTATCATTAATACAACAAAAGAAAATATATGTGCAGCAAGGTAAATTGCTATTAATTGTGATGAAGTGACAAGCATTAACAATCAATCCTAGGTAAATGTTCATGTTTACCCTGCAGATGAATTTAAGTGCATCGCTATTTTGTTGAATTTGGAAAGGTTGATGGGTGGTGGCAGAGCTAAAAATAGGTAACCATGTGATACTCAATTCCTTATTGGTTTATAGTAGCTTAACTATGAAAAAAATCAACAAGTTGATATTTTTGGGTTAGATGGTGTTGTTATCTTCATTCATGTCCATTATGGTGACCACACAGATTCACAAGAAAGCAATTACTTTCATGCTAGTTGTCCATTGTGTTACACACAAAACTAACCTACCTATGCAAACATTTTTTAAACAACTTTTAATGCAAAAACGTGAAAGGCTATTACTTCTCCACATACATTTACTTTTTTTCTTCACCCAAAAGGTACCTTGAGTAATGCAAACTTGTTGAATCATTGAAGGTAAAAGGGAAAAAGTCATTACACAACATAAAAACTAGGTGGATTTCTATGTTGTTTTCTACCAAGAAGGATCTTGAAGAGTATAAGCCATTAGTTGTGAAAATGAATAATGACTTCCATGCCATCCTAACTATAAAAACAATTTAAGAGTTCTTGTGTGATGTTGAGGTTGTCATGGGCTTCAATTGCATCATGCCCATGTTGGAAACAATCCATGAACTTATCAAGTTTGCTCAAAGCTAGGTTAGTTTTATTTGTGACTTTGTTGGGGTTTTGAATATGTGTTGTGCAAATTTGTACACATTGTATTATGATCAAAAGAAAAGGTAGATTGGTTTACAATTCAAAAATTTGATGGATCTAGTGGATTGCATAAATGGTGGTACTTAGTGGATTGAACCATCCAACAATATACTTGATGTGCCATTTTCTATTTTCAAGGTCACCAATATTAAGTCCAATATTGTAAATGCCTCTCAACAAAAGGGTCTTTTCCATGTGCATCTAAAATGAATGGTATGTGTTGTTATAGTAGTGAGATTGGAATTTTTAGTTGTAACTACCGGCATCATTATTGCATGAAGGTTTTTCAGCTAAGAACTCATGAATGGTACTAGGATTATTTATCCCCGGTACTAGTTGAACTCTATTGCAAAAACTACATTTTCACCCAACTAGCCTTGTTAAATGTGCACAATATTGTTTTGAAAAAGAATTTAGTGATGAAGGCTTGAAGGTAACTACCTTTTGAATGAATATGTCATTTTCACCCTAACCTTCAGATCACAACCAAAACAAGGACTTGCAAAGGTGCGGGCCAAAAGTGAAGCTCGGGAGTCACATTTCATGC
>Ga0209208_10008075_pt1 | contig 14122 bp, 6 predicted proteins | sample S1TSphfallax_3_FD_187694 | JGI IMG/M metagenome (GOLD analysis project Ga0209208, IMG submission 187694) | Host-associated microbial communities from peat moss isolated from Minnesota, USA - S1T2_Fd - Sphagnum fallax MG (SPAdes) (version 2) | ecosystem: Host-associated > Plants > Peat moss >...
GTTAATAATTTGCATTGATGTATATTTTTTCTTCTTGTGGTTTAAAGGTGTTGGTAACAATTTACTAAGAGCAATTGCACTAGCAAGCAATGACTACCATGCAAATTACTAAGCTTTAAATGCCATGGTTGTAGAATGCCAAAATGCAAGCCAAACAACCAACCTGACTCAAAATCAAATACCACTTCCCTTGGACAAAAGCTTGATGATTTTGCACTTGTGGAAAGGGTGTGGAGTTCAACAAAGCTCTTTTACAAACCAATCAATAGTGGTTATACTATGTACCACAAATTGCACCTTTCCCATTAGCCCATGTCAAAAATGGTGACAAACAATTTTGGAAATAAAAGTTTCATGTAGCCAATGAGATGGTTTAGAATACACTAATGAAGGTCCAATTTTGACTTTTAGGGGGAGCAAAAGATATTTTTTTGTTTATTCTTTGTTCCCATTGTGTTCTCATCATGTCCCCATTAGGTTCTCCAAGTTGCCAAGTTGTTTCTCAAAACATTCTCAATAGCACCAATAGCACCTTAGTTTTATCCGATATGGTTTGCCCAAAGTTTGACTTTCATGTACATAAACTAAAAAGGTGAGCCATGGGGCAGCACATTTGTTTACATTTTGTGACTAGGGTCCAAAGAGGTGTTTCTATTGGGGAGAGCCGAATGTTCCAAAAACATTGGTGATGGGCAAATCAATGTGGCTCCTTCAAAAATAAAAGAAAAGTGTGGGTGCACTCATGATGTAATTAATATGAACCACACTATGTTCCATTATCATAATTTGAGTGGCAATGATTCATCAAACCTAGTTTAGAAATAACAACTTTAGGTTTCATAAGTCATTGTATCTAAAACAATTCCAAATTGGAATTTATTAAGAACATTCTCAATTGAAGAGGCATGGAAAGGTGTTTTTCAAATTTGTATCTTTTTGAAGTTTTTTCTCCAACACCATATTCACAAGATAATTTTGAATGCATTCTCCACCAATTTGCATCTCATTTGTCTTCAATTAAAATTTGAATTCAATTTAATTGAATTGGAATTGAATATAGTTGAATTCAAATCCAACTAATTGAAATTCCATTCAATGTACTTGAATTCAATTCAATTAAATCTAAATTCAATTCAAATTCAACTCAAGTTGTATTAAATATTGTTCTTGTTTCAAGAACATTGAAAAACATTTTTTGCTTCACAAGAATTTATTTATTTTCCTTGTTTTTTTATGCTTTTAGTCTTGGTGCAAATAAGGATGATTTATTGCATGTTACAAATTGCATCACATCATCATCATCACCCTTTGGCTGAAATTCATTTATGTCAAGGTTACTTCAACATGTTATGTCATTGACACATGAAAATGTGTTGTTTATTTAGGCTTCATGTGGATATTAGTCTAACCTTGTTCAAGAGATTGTTAACAAAGGAGCAGATGTCAATGCAAAATGTGATAATGAAAAAATGTCGTTACATTTAGCATGTGAAAACAATATGATAGAATTGTTTCAATACTATGCATGGTATTCAATCTTTTTTTAAATTATTTTTCTACTTTATAGATCGTAAATTGTGTAAATTTGTGTGATTTTTTGCAATTATGTAAATATTATGTGGGAGTTATATGCACAAAAGGCAAGAAGGGAGCAAATGTGAAAACAAGTTATAAGTTTGGTAATGGTCCAATGAAAAGTTGTTTCAAACACAAAATAAAAATCAAGGTTGACCATAGAAATATTAGAATTGTGTACATTTATGTTTTTCTCACATAGATTGTCATTTTTGAAGAAGCATTTTTTGTCACAAGCTTTTTATATTTGGGCATGCACATTTTTTTTCTTTCAATTTTACAATATTTTGTGGAGGAAGATACATAGTCTTTTGGAATAGTTTTATTTTTGACATGAAAATTTCAAATTTTATTAAATATTATACAAACATGTGTTGAAGTTTCCTTTGTATTACATTAATTAAAAAATATTTAAACAATCTTGAAAATATTATGAATATATTAAATCATGTATGCTTTGTATCCCATGAATATGTTGTATGAGTTACAACTTTTTTTCAATGTGTGTCATTAATTGAATTAAATGCATGGAGAGATAAATGACTTGTTACTATACAAGTTTTACCATAAGGAAGAAGGTAGCAAAAAAAGTGAAGAAGAAAATTAATTGATTTAGTTTGTGAACAATAAATCAATGCTTGCAAATTGAGTGCAAATTGAGATGAGTAAAACATGAAAAACCATAAAAGTTGATCACGACGTTTAATTTTTTAAAATTCCCACTTTTTATGTAGTTAAAACATGTTTGAAATCTAGCACTTGATTTTAAATTTTACATTATTCAATGATTTAATTTTGATTAACTATAAATCACATGTACATAAACTTACTATCATTATATATCACACCAAAGTCTTGAAAACTATTAGATGTTTTTGTGCATGTTGTTATTAAAAAGTGCATGATTCACATTCAAGTGGAATTGTGTTTCACTTGTTCATTCAACTACACTTTTAAGCATAATGGCATATTAAATAATACAATATTTACATTTTGAAAGATGTATATTAAATTATACCTAATTTTCTTGACCTATGTCTCATGATTGCAAATTTTTTTAGATGTTTTAAATTTCAACGTTTTGTTTCATATGGAAGGAACATGTTTTGGTGTATTTTAAATTGTTAAATCACACTTTACTTCATACATTCATTAATAAATTTGATATTGATTATTTTTATAATTTTCATAATATTGAATTTTGGCAACATTGAATTCAACATGATAATAGCTTTTGTACAAACTAAATCAATATGAAATTTCATAATAGTTCTAAATTTTAAAAAAAAATGATAATACATTTACATTGATAAATTTTATTGGTTAAAAATAATGAGAACAGAAAGCAATTATGTTGTCATTTAATGTTTTTGTAATATTTTATATGACACCTTTTAATCAAAATTAGAAACATATTCAAATTAACATTGAAAATAAAATATCCATTAAAATATTTTATTAAAATCAACAAGTCTATATTTGATCAAAGTGATGATTATGAAATTAATTAGATTTAATAAACTCATTGAGTATATGCACTTTAAGGTGATTCATTTTCAGTGAATGCTCCACTCCCTAAAAGTCTATTCAGTAATGTTAAAATAGTAGGTTATTTTGATATGATTAATTTAACAGGGAATTTCATGGTGGTTAATGAACTAAAAAAGCCATGCAAGAATAGTTATTCTAAACAATTCTTTAATGTGCATGTTAAAAAAATTAAAATTAAAATCTACCCAAAACTGGTTATGATATGGACTTATGAAAATATGGCTCATTTTAGGCCATTCAAAAGTCCATAACTTTTTTTTGGTTAATTTTTTTCTAGCAATTTTTTTGCACATATGTTCTTTTTGTTTTGACATATCACATATCAAGTCCCTATAATCGCAAATAAAATTCATACACAAAAATGCGTGTATATAGAGGCACAAATGGCAAACCAATCCATATTTTTCAACTTCAAAAGTCCATTATTATATATTTGGTAAATATATGTTGCACTTTTTTTCATAGATGTCTTTTTCTTTAAGTTGAAAATCTAAATTGAGCCACAAATTTGGAAAAATATTTGTTTTATGTCATGTTAATATCATGTAAATGCACACCACTATGCAAAACAACTAGATTGTGATGCAAAAAATGAGCCACCCTTTCAACCACCCCATTTTAAATATCAAATTCGTTAATATTTATTGGAAAGTGGCATTTAGCAAATTTTTAATATAATCTTGACACATGACTTGGGGATGGATATTTTATTTTTCCCTTTCAAATCATCATGTCCTTGGAATGGTTAAACATTTTTTTCCCTTTTTCATTACTTTCTCCTTTCAAATCAATAGTATTTCCCCTTAAATTTTGGTCTATTGTAAAATTATTGGAAACTTGATGCCTCTTTCCAAAAAATTTGGAGCCTTTAAAACATTATGATTGTTTGTTAGGTCAAGTTCTTGAAATGACATCCCAAGATGAAATGTTGACTTAACAACATTCCCAAATCTTAACATCCTTAATCAAAATTCAAATTACTGTAGTGTTTTGGTTTATGAATGACCTAAACTTAGTCAACAACAAAAACACATTGAAATTCTAGTGCAAAGGATGATGAAAGTTGAGGAACCACAAAAAGATGAGAATGTCAACAAGGAAGGACAAAATAATAAGCAATAAAAAGGGTGTCGAAAATTTGGACATGAAAATTATGTCATTTCAATGGTATATGAATTATGGAAAGTTGTGCTTATTGAATAATATGGATATTGAAAAATCTAAAATGAGTTTTTAAATATTTCAATATCAAAGTTTGTTTTGAACAAAGGATGTTTAACAACTTTATTTAATAACATTATTTTCATAGATGGCCCCTTAATTTTCATAATACAATTTATTTCATCTTCAATTTTTTTGTAGTAATAGGGTATTATTAAACAGATCTAAAAAACATTCAAATTTTTGTATTTTTTCAATTTTATGATTATCAAAATTAAGGTTTTAAAAAAGATTCATGATTCTTTTACAACATGTAAATGTGATGCAATATATATGTTGTTTAAAGAAAAGTTGTTGCTTATATGCTTATAATATAAAAAACTAGATTTGAATGTTAACATGTTTTGGTATGATTTGAAATTGTGATAAATTTTCAAAAAAAAAAATTTTGATATCTTAAATGTCATAGAGTATGACAAAATTATTTAATACCTTAATAATCATAAAATATTAAAAAAAGGTGTAATATTAAATAGTAATGAATGTTCAATGTTGCAAAAAAAAATTAAAAAATAGCATGAAATTCCTTTTAGCATCAAATTTTGGTGTTAAAAGGAATTTTAGGCCCCATTGTCTATTAGTGCTAATGCATTATTTTTGTAGTTTTTGTGTTAAGTTTTATTTCAACCTATGTTTCAGCCCTATGTTTGAATGACAAATTTACCTAATATATAATGTGGTGCATTTTGTGAAGTTGTTTTAAGTAGTTTGTACATATTAAAAATCATGTGTTTTTAATCCTTAAGGTCCTCTATAACATTTTGAATCAATGACAAATAAATTAACCCAACTTTTGTATGAGTGGCAAACCACATATAGGCATGGTTTGATATGAACTTTGTTTATCCTAAAAACAATAATGGTGTATACATGATGGCCATCATTTATAACACTATAGAACATGTCCCCAATCCATTGAACATTCCACCCAAGTTCCATTCAAATTGAGCTAGGTCCAACAAAATTGTAAAAGATTTTAAGTGGAAGGGTTAATGAACTAGAGTGCCTGGGAAAACCTTCGCTGAGGTTCCACCATGCATTAACATGATCCACTAAACTCCACTCTTGACCACTTGGGACACCAAATATTCATTATTTATACCAAAATGAATCCTATAAAATTATGTGTGGTGGAATCTAGTGAAGTTTGGTGGAATGAGATTTGTCCCATTCCACCATATATTGATTATAGTGAAACTTAATGGATTGGTGTGTTGGAATTATTGGTTTAGTGAATTAGTTTGGTGGAAGTGTTGGCATATTGGAATTGTTGATATAATGGATTAGCTTGGTGGAATTGTTGGCCTTATAATTCAATTGTTGGTCCAATGGAACTTTTGGTTTAATGCATTGGTTCATTGTGTTGAACTTCAATAGTTCATGAAAGTTAAATGGTGCATTAGTGATGTCCAATGTCCCCAAGGACATTGGAGTGTGGGTTGATGAGTGGCTACACTTAAAGGTGGGCATATACATGGTAAACATGATTATGTGTAATATAATGGTATTCAAATGTGTTTCAATGTTGGTGGTTTAGGATGGGTTTCAACATGGGGATTGGGAAAAAAAATTCATTTTGCCACATATTTTAATTGCCACATTTTGCATGTACATGAACCAAATTGCTTCCAATAAATATAGTGAATCTTATTCAATATCAATTGTTTGTTCATGAATGTACTTGCCTTGACTTTCAAGTGCATTTGTGTTGGAACACATGCATTTAGCATTCACCTCCATAATGATAATAATGTGGGGTGCATGCATTTATACTTTATGAAAAATCATACTTCAAAATTACATCATAATTGAAACTTGACCAAAATCAAACCTAAAAAGAATGGAGACAATGTTAATGTAAATCATGATTATTTGACATGTTTGCAAGTTTGAAAAACTAAGTTAATATTAAAATAAGTTTGATAGTATTTCAATAAATATATAATAGCTTTCAATATTTTTTTAAGCCCACAACTAATGTTTAATAAACATAGAAAACATTAAAAAATGGTTCTAAAAAGCTATCAAAACACTATTTAAACAATATGTTCACAATGTAAACATATTATCACAATGTGATTTAGGACATCATTGTTGGCTCCTTTTGCCATGATTTGATTCACCCTTCACACTTTATGAAGTCACTATGGGACAAAATAGGGACAAAATAAAAACTTTGAATTAATACAATAACCATATTCCATGATGGAAGTTCATCCCAATGATAGTGCAATTAGATGCACAATTTGCTCATGCATGGTGGCAATGAAGCCTTGGCCTTCTAATGAAAAATGAAAAAAATGGCAAATCTACATGATGACTTTAATTTCTAAATTATCAATATTATCATGTAATGGTTACCATGTCATCAAGAGTAAACAAATCTTGACAATATTTTCATTTTCGCCTCCCCTACACTCCTTCCTACTTTGAGCACACATGTTTTTTATCATAGCATGTTGGTTAATTCAAAAAAATGTTACACAATATCAAAACAAGGGCTATGTTTGGCCCCACCTCATGCAAGCCCTTATTCTAGTAACACCCTCTCCTTAACACCTAGCTTAACTTTAGCTCGCAAATTTAACATGCAATGAATTTTATTCATTTAGAGGTTTGTACATTTTACATATGAATATTATGCATTGAAAACACGTTTGACATAGGATTAAATGTGTTGATACATGAAATACAAACTTATGAATGAATGAATGTCATATGAATTTTGCATCTCCCTATAAATTTGTGTGTCAAATGGTGTTTTCAATGTATAATATTAATGTATGAAAGATATGACTTATGAATGAACAAATTTCTTACGATGTTCATCATTAAGTATGAAATGTTAAGTTTGTGATGTAGGGAATAAAGATAATACACACATTTGATTATAAGAAAGAAAAACGCCTAAAAGACCAATAACAACATGATTGAATATTATCAAATTTTAATTTTTAGATCAAATTGTTTTATTGAATGTTGTATGGTAAAAGTTGACACAACCAAATTAATAATCTTATTGAATGAACAACCATTTGTAATGTCGTGAATTTTACCCACATGTGAATAAATTTGCTTGCTATTTTAAAATTAATTAACACAATCAATTTTGGTAAAAATTAAATTAATTAAGTAAGTTCAATTTTAACCTATTATTCACAATAGTGTAGCTTGTGTCATTGTCCCAAGTTTGAATTGATTACCTAACTAAAATTTCCTTCCAACACCAATTTTCGTAATTTAATTCAATTTCCAATGAAAAACTATTCAAAATTGAATATCTCCCACATGTTATATCTAGAAATTTTCAAGTCACCTCCATGAAATCCTACTCACTCAGTAAGGGTTTTCTTAAAACTGAAAGCACACCCCAATTCCCCTATAGTTTTTAGTTCTAATTTAAATGATTTTCAGTGAAAAGATTATTCAATATTCAATAATTTTTTCACCATACATCAAAACATTATGAAGTTAACTCGGTGTATCCCTACTCATTGAGGGCTTTCCAAAGGGTACAAAAAGTGTGGCAAGAGGTGCTGTGGTTTGGGAGGACAAACAAACAACCTTCCTTCATATATGAATTGGAGCTTATTTTGTTAATGTGCAAAGATGATGGTGAACACATTACCTTACTACCTTGGCCAATTCGACACTAACTATATCATTTTCAAAAATGTTAAAAATTTAAAAAATTATTTCTTCCAAATCAAAAAATATTGTGAAGGAAAATAGTGAATATTTAAAAATATGCCCTTTGTTGAAATGAATGTTTCAAAATTAATTAATTATTCAACAAACATGTGTTGAAATGGCCAATGTACTGCGATAGTTGTTTCGTTTTATAATTAGACATGACTTTGCTTGGGACACCTTCAAGCAATTTAGGTCAGTTGCCACCTAGATAAGTTGAACACCCTATACAAGTTGATCAAGTTTGATGAACAATTCAACAAGTTTGCACTTAAACTGGTTTCTGAATATAAATTCCAAATTGACTATAGTTACTATGGTTTTAGATGGATGGATTATAAAATGGGTCTAAAACAAGTGGTTAAAATATTGAGCACTACATTGACTATAGTTAATACAATGGGTTTAGATGGATGGATTATAAAATGGGTCTAAAACAAATGGTTAAAATATTGAGCACTACATTGACTATAGTTACTACAATGGTTTTTAGATGGATGGATTACAAGAACAAATGATTGAAATATAGAACATTAAGGAGGAATAAACCATATTGATCGTATTAGAGTTGTCCGTAAAGTAGCAAAGAGTGGGGCTGTTGGGGCCCAGTTTTGCCAAAACTGGGGGTCAAATTAAAAGTCAGGATGAAAAAGTGCATGGGGGAAAAAGAGAGGACCATTTTCATCTAAATTGGTCCTCATCAGAGTTTTTTACACACAATTTTGATTGATTTGGGTAGCAGGTGCATTCGTTGATATCCCATCATGGGCCTACCTTGACAAAACAAATGAAATATGAATGCAAAGTAAATAAGCTAATTGTTGCAACACAAATCCCTGCCCTTTAACATTTACAAGGGTTCATTGAGAACATGTTGGTTTATTTTCAATTTATTTTTTATTTTTTTAATTATTATTTTATTTTTTTTGTGTGGTCACACTAGGAATTTTTGTATATGCCTTTCTTTAACCAACATTCTTTTATATAAAATTTAGTTTTAATATTTGAAGTTTATTTGTGTCCTTCAATCTTGTTGAAAACTTTCTTTTTTACTTGATGCACCTCTCCATCAACACACATCAAGTCACCATTGATTTTACCCAAGATAATTTTGTAACCCATGTATTTTGAAAGTGATAATTTATTTCATTTCTTAATACTCTTTAAATTAGCTTCTATTTCAACTAGATCAACAATGACACAATCAACATTAACTTAAAAAATTTGGCCAAAATTAGCTCCAAGAGCAAGGACATGAATTGGCATATTTATGTTTGAATTTTTTTGATAAATCTAATGGCAACATGATGAGGACAAGTGACAAACACAATGATTAAATCCTCTTGACAAGAAAAAATTAAGTGTTGATTCCTTCTAGGATTTGAAATGCTTGAAGTTTTTTAGCATATCTAGTGACAAGAAGAATAAAGAATTATGCAATCAACAAAAAAAAATCACAAAATACCAACAACCATAATAATGAAATTTGCAAAATCAACATGAATCACAAAATTCACAAAATCAATGTGAGTAACAAAATACCCAAAATCAATGTAAGTCATGAAATGCTCAGCAACATGAACGGCTTTAGATAGCCTCATGTGCAAAACCTTAATCATTAAACTTGTAATTGTGCAAATTATATAAAAAAATCCCATTTTTTCCAAGCTTATAAGTAGGAGCTCAGGTTTTAGGGTAAGGAATTGGCTATAAATTGGCTAATTTTTTTCCAGTAAAAGAATGCCTGTGCAGGGATCAAACTATGACTTTGAATACAACTCTATTATTTGTAGAACCCTAAGGACATCTAAAATATATAGTTCATATTGTTTGATGAACACTATGGATGTTCTAAAACACATGGTATTTGTCTAATTTGGGTTAAGCAACACAATGACAACTTTTCCTTTGATTATTTTTTTTGTCAAATGGGTCATCCAAAAACACGGGTTTTTTAATTTGTAAACCACTCATACAAATTTTGTAATACATTTGGGAGGGCAAATTACATCTGTGAATAACCAACCCCCTTCTAGAAAAGAGGGAGAGAACTCAGTGTTTCTGATTGACCCATCATAATGATTGGTTCAGGTGGTTTGCTATTAGTAGTCCCCACACCTATTTGCACCCATCATAATGATTCGTCCAGGTGGTTTGCTATTAGTAATCCCCACACCTATTTGCACCCATCATAATGATTCGTCCAGGTGGTTTGCTATTAGTAGTCCCCCACACCTTATTTGCTGTCCCACCAGTTTCAGTTTGCTGGGTGGGGAGTTGCAAAAAGGGTACATAACTAAACTTGGATGTGAAAATTATTTTACCAGGGTCACATACTGAGCACCGCTGGAGATGCATATTATTATCGTACTAGTGGGTACCTGTGACCTTCGAACACTGTGAAGTCCCCTGGTTTCTTTAAACCTGGTTCATGTCTTAGTTTTCTTTAGAAACTTTTATCCTGCAAGACTACAGGAGTTTTTCCTCCTCCTCCTCCTCTTCCATCATCTTCTTCATCCAGGGATGAGGAACTTGGATGACGGGACGGATGGATGGAAAGGACGACCCTCAGCGGACAAAACCAAGGCTATTATATAAGAAGATACATCAATTTTGGATAAATTGGTAAAGTGGTATGATTTCTAAGATGACTATCTTGTCCTTGGCCCCTTATTTTAGGAATGTCCCAACTCCGAGTGTACCCCACCCATGTGCTTCATCTATAACCGAAAATTTGGATAATGTGCTGAGAAGTGGGATATTTTTGGAAGGCAAACCCCCAAACCGAATCATCACCCATGAAGGCAAAGTCTAAAGGCAAAGTCTAAGGAACACTCGTGTTGTGGTCATGCCTTTTTCTAGGAAATCATTGTTACAAGTTATTCTAACAAAATGTCCCTTTTTCTAGAGAAACCTTTTGATGCAAGTAGTTCAAACTTAAAGTGCCCTTTAGTAAACCACCTTTGATGCGAGTTGTTTGAACAAAATGAACAATTGGCATTGAAGGTTTTTCTAGACTAACAAAGGAGGGGATGACCCATGACCATGGTTGAGCTGACCTTGGTATGACCATGGCTGACCTGGACCATGACCTTTGACGCAATAAAATTATTCAACACAGATTTTGGGTTTTTTTCCTATAGGAGGTTTGCAAGAGGATTTTCCTAGAAGAGGTTTGTAAGAGGCTTGCACTTCAAGTTTTTCAAAGGTTTCCTAAAACAGACATTAGCCTTGAAGGTTCCCTCCTCCATAAAATGTTAACCTTCTTATTATTTGGTGAAAATTAGTTACAAAATACATGCAAAAAGTCAAAACATAGTGAAAATGGGCCATTAACCTAAAATAAATAAGAAATCCTGCAATTGAAAAGGAAAAGAAAATGGCTAAAGAACCAAGTTTTTAAGGGCATGGCTTTTTGTGGAAGGCAAGATTAGAAAAAGCTTTCTATCAACAATTCCTTCCAAAAAAACTATAAAATTTCAGCCCAACTTTGAAAGTTTCATCCCAAGTTTTGAAACTCCCTAGTGTGTTACGGGTATTTTGAATACTAGTGCCTTCAAACACCTTGTGTTGATCCATTGGAGACTATGATAATACCCATGGCCATGTGGGTCATCTCATCCACACTCTATATATGGTACCTTCATGGGTACCCATTCATTTCAAAGCATGCATGAGGGGATAGTGCTAAGACAAGTGGTTGCAAATGTTGAAAGTTACACATTTGCTTCTTATCACTTGCCTAGATTAATATCACCATGACCATCACTTTATTTATGCTTCAAAGAAGTAACATTCAAAGAGATGCCATGCATGTGTAAGAGATCCCTATGGATAATTACCATGGTATGGCATGACCATGACATCTCTTACACATCATGCCATGATCATGGTAAATACCATGGTCTTAGTCATGGGACAAAAGAAGGCATACTCCAATTATACAAAGGTTGTAAGTTGAACCATGCCACATATCTAGCTTGGATATGGTTCTATGGATAATATGTAGCCTTTCATGTTGCCAATTACATGGTAAGTATTTAGGTAGATAGGCACCTAACCATTTTGAATTAGAGATGGGCTAAGGTGTTGCGCGCTACCACATCGCTTGAACCTATTCACACTGGAACTTGTTTGTAGCTAAACTAACTATTAAACTAGATTAACCTAGTGAATTAGGATTAGGTCTAATTAGGCTAGACTTAATCCTGTAACTAAATAACAACTCTTGACAAAGGTGTGTATTATGACCCCGACTTGGCCTTCTAGTTCACCCTATTAGGCTTGCTTCTCAGCTCCCTTGGAGCCATAATATGCTCCCCTACCCATCACCCACTACCAAGCATAAAAGTAAGAGGGGCCTCTTCTCTATACACAAATTTGCATAATTGACCACCTTAGCAGATTTCAAATGAAGTGCATAATCTGCCAACACAGTCAGCACATGCACATTCTTTCATTTGGAAAAGTGCTTATAATTGTGTGGAATAGGCTCCCATGTGTTTGGGGATGGAAGAAGAGGGTGTAAGGTGGGTTTGGCACCGAAAAAACGATGTTCCCCAACGATTGGGAACAATGTCATAACATGAAAACCTTTGAATCTAATATCATAAAACCACTACATACAAAGTTTGCATATCTTGTGATTTCTTCAAAGCCACTTTTCCGTGAAGAGCATGCATTTCTTCCTTAGAGAGAGGCCTCTTGCATTGTCTTATGATTGAAGGGAAGCTTTTTGGTTTGTACCGTTAAATATTGTGAATATTTAAACAGAAAAAGTCCGAATACATTTAAAAAACATCCAAATTTTTTTTTATGACTTTAACATTATTACTTTTATGATGATAAAAAAATCACATAATGAAAATCGACCCTAACTTTGGGTTTCACATACCTAGTTCTTTGAATTTCATAAAGATTATGCTAGGCTTCCTCATCAACTTATATAGAAAATAAAAACCTTTTTTTCTAGAAGAAACATGAAATTAATTAGAGGAATCCCTAAATTCACCCTCTCTTTGGGCCTCCTTTCACCCCCCCTAACCCCCTGTTTCAGTGGTATCCGTAAAGTAATGAAATTTTACTCAAAACTCAGTATGAAATGCTAAAACTCAGCACTTAAAGGACAAGGTTGGAGAGGAATTATAGTAGGCTTTGTTTTCTGAGTGTCACCTTGTCTTTCTTTCTAATGTTGAATGTTGAACTCTATTATGTTGAATGTTTCATAAAATCACTGAAAATGAATTTTGGGTAATCAAGGATATAATACTAAAATGGTTGAACTGGTTTTCTTATTCCAAAAGCATAGAGAAATAAATTGGGGGGATACTTTTCAAATTACATTGAATTTTGTGATAATTTGAGTTTCATCTTGCATTTCTTTCTTTTTTTTTCTAAGTTGTTTCACTATTACTATGTGTATTATTATTACAATTGTTTTGAATGTTATTGCATTAGAATAATTAATCAAAAACAATTGTGTCATTTTTTTTGCCCTCTTGATCATATCAGTATTTCTTGTGATAATCTTGCATATTTTCACTATAAAATATTTTATTAAAAAGCCTTAAATTTCAAAGTTAAAAAAAAAAATCCAAAGTTCTCAAACAATAAAAATCGTTCTAATTTAAGGATGTAACTCACTTTGCACGAGGGCCATCATTTCCCCTCCTCTTGATCATGTCAATACTCGCCGCAATTGTCCATGCATTTTCAAGAAAATATTTCATTAAGAAGCTTGAAAATTCTGGAAAATTAAGAAGCTTCCATGTTTCCAATCAAAAGTTGTCAAGTTTTAAAAAGCTTACAAGATTGGTATTTGGGAGATCACACTACATTTGAAAGTCACTACATAGTTTGACACATGCCGGCAAGTGATGTAACTCACTTTGCACGAGGGCACTAATCCTTAGTGTTTGCTCCTTTACTCAACTTTCACACCAAACAAAGTAAATTTGATTGACAATTAGAAAATCACATGATATTGAAAGCCCATCAAATAGCTTGGCTTGGAAATGAAGGCAAACTTAAGGATCTAAAACTCACTTTGAATTAGGCTCCTTATCCTTGGTTGTTGGTTCGTTGA
>Ga0209208_10008076_pt1 | contig 14121 bp, 18 predicted proteins | sample S1TSphfallax_3_FD_187694 | JGI IMG/M metagenome (GOLD analysis project Ga0209208, IMG submission 187694) | Host-associated microbial communities from peat moss isolated from Minnesota, USA - S1T2_Fd - Sphagnum fallax MG (SPAdes) (version 2) | ecosystem: Host-associated > Plants > Peat moss >...
AATTTGCTTCAGAACCCACAATGAGCATGAGCTGCTGGTTCCTAAAGCTTGCTCTCTGGTCTCATATAGTGTTTCAGCATAAGAGTCATCTGGATGGCAAAGCTGATGCTGCAATTTGCTTCAAAACCCACAATGAGTATGAGCTGTTGTTGTTTCCTTCCTTCTCTTTTGCACCAACTGAGCAAGAGAGAGTGCAGACATTTGTTCTTCAAGTTTGTATTCTCTATGTGAGATACCTCATCAAGAGCTTGACCTTGTGAGGCGAAAACAATACCATATTGTGCCCAAGAAACTTTTTCAAATCAGTTTAGTGAATCTGCTCATTTCAGGCAACCCAAGGCCAAATCCAAACAGGCATTGAGATGATCTATACTCTGATAATTGATCAGAGGCTCTCTCTACACAAGCTTCATCATGTCTCTCCACCCATAGCCTGCATAAAACACTATATTCAAGGTGAGAGAACAGAAGATCAAATGAATTCATCTACTAAAAGTAAGTATGGAAAAGCTTGGAAAGCTGAGCTAGTCAGGAGAAGAACACCCAACAAATTTCAGACATGCCATCATCTTTGATGCCAATTCTACTAGTTGAACAGCACCCAGCTGGATAGAACAGACATTTCCCCCTAGATTCCCCCCCTGGGAAATGTTGAAACATATGCCCCATGGATTGCAAGATAAAAAGAGTACCCAGCAACAACAAACAAAGGTGCAGATTGCAGACTGAACTTTAATGCATAAGATGATGATCCTTGATTGTATATGGAAACAAACGGGAAGAAAGAACATCCTACCTGATGTGTGAACAAGAGGATGTCATGCTGTATCCCTAATTATTCAGCTGATTGGAAAGCGTTTTGTAATCTTCTCTGGTCAGGTATTGGTTCTAGCCTGTTGATTACTGCCATTGTAGATCCGTTGCAATTTGACTAGGTTTGCAGATTTAGCCAGGTTGGTTGATGGTGTCCAGTAATGGCTGCACTGATGCGATGTCCTTACTAAGGAATGTCACAAGGTGCATTGTCTGGCCATGATGTCCTTACTCTGGACCTGACTCTTTGGGATTCCTGGAGAGTGCCCAAGAAGTTTTGGAAAGTGGTGATCTGAATTGCTCTGCAGTAGAGTGCATTCATCCCTTCTGATAAAGGGAAGTTGTATGAATTGGTTGTGTGGTTAGCTTGTCCACAGATGGAGGAGAAAGTGAAGGAGACTGTGGAGATGAAGCAATGAAGCTTGGCAGAGGAGAATAGGAAGAATCTCGAAATTCTCAAGGAGAGGTATGACATGTGCCTATTAATACCATTTTTTCCCCCTCTGTACATCATCTCAAGAATGGGACCACATTTTCCCCACAGAAATGCTGAGTATCTGTGTCTGACCATCTTACACAAATTCTCAGTGTGGAGTGATTCATTGCTGAGGTTTTTCTGGTGTTTTCTTCCTTCAAGGAGAATTTCCTGCAAGATCAGTTGAGGGCAGCCACACAGAGTGTTCAAAACATGCAACGCCTTCATGAGTATGGGCAGAGCCAGCTTTTTGAGCTTCATGCTCACTCTGGTATGTTCCTCAAATGGGTTTTCTGTGATCTTCCTCTTTCATGTTGGTTGCATTGTATTTAGTGATATTATTTGATGCCCAAGTTGTCAATACATCATATTGGCAAGAGCAGCAAGCACGTGATGACCAATCCCCTTTCTATACAACCATGCAGACTCAAACTGTCATGATCCTTCCCATTTTGTGAAAGCTTCTTCATCGCAAAGGACGGTCAACTGATGGTCAAAACATCACCTGTTCCCCTTTTCAATTTGGTTTAGGATTTTAGGGCTTAGGGTTTACCCCCTACATTGGACTAGAGCTTCTTGGATTCAATCAAGGAGGTGGAGCAGGGGGGATTGATTACCAGTAACTTTCCTTGAAGATGCCTTGCCTTGTCTCTGATTTTTTTTCTTCCACTTGAAACTAGGCAAAGCAAGGAGGTGAGCAGCCACCTGGAAGCATCCCTAAGTGCCAAGGAGAAGATCATATCGGAGCTCTGCTTTGAGCTTAACGCCATTGAGGATGCACTCTTGAGTGAGCATGAACAGCATCTTCTTGAGTCAAAAAGACTGAACAGCCTCATCAACGAAAAGGTAATGTGCTTGGTCCCAAATCTGTTTGCAGAGCAAGGTTGATACTACTATCTGGTGAGAAAGGTTAATAGAAGAAGTGCATATTGGGTTATGGGATGCTACACTTGTGGAGCTTCAGGGAGAGCTGAATGAACTACCAACAGCTAAGCAAGTGGAGGATCTCCAAAAACAAGTGAAGATTCTACAGGTCTATAAATGATCCAATTGTTGGTTGCTTACTTGAGTGCTGTGTCTGTTCTTGTAACAATGTGGGAAACAATGATTTCTGAGGTTTTGGATGATTCCAGGCAGTTGGGTTCAACTTGATAGAAGCTGAGGATTGAGAATTAGCTATCCAAGGGGAAGATGTTGGAAAACTGGAGACTTTGCTTTTGGTAAAAAATTGAAAGATGGAGCACAAGCTCACCCTAGTAAAGGTGTATTTTACTTCCTCAATTACTTAGCAACTGACCTATGGGTCACTTTGGTTAGTGTGGGAACAAGAAATGAGGGTTGAAAGGGGTGTCGGGTCACATTCAAAAAAAGTTTCAAGCTTAGCATGTACCATGAAAGAAAGAGAGAATGCTAGACTGCCTTGTCGAGCTCAAAAGGACTAGTGTATGTTGGCTGTGGTGCTGGGTAGGTTCAACTGTCTGAAAGAAGGATGACAGCAGCAGCTGCTGAAGAGAAGGTGAAGGAGTTGGGAAGAAAGTGTTGAAGAGCAGAAATGCTTGATTGTGAAGCTTGAAGAAGACATCCCCAGGGTGCAAGATCCTCATCCTCAAGATTGACAAGCAAGTCAGCAGATGGATGATTGGAATGTTCCAGACACATGGACGACTACCAACTTGCTAGAGGTAGGTATATCACCGTCTCTTTGTTTGAAAGATTGACTGTGACAGGCCAGTATCTCAAGGAGTTTCTGTAGTCTTCATACATATGTACACCAGATTGTAGTGTTGGGTTTGGATGGCTAAGTGAGTGCTGTGTCATGGTTACAAATTCTTTTCATGATTTGTGCATTGTCATTGATGCAAAAGAGATTTCTTGGCTGGTGGGTGTGTGTGCAGTGCAATTAAGGACAGAGAGATGAAAACACCAAACAGGCAGTTGAAAACATCCATGATTCTTGCTCAATAATGCCACTGAATCCTTGGGGATGGGGGGGCCTCAGCACTGTAGTCTTTTGTAAACAGTTTTCTTCTTGTGTGGCTATAGGTGGCCTCATTCCCCCCCTTTAGTAGCATCTCTTCATGCAATAGACAGGAGATCTCTTCAACTGCTCACAAACAGGCCTGTGGACCACTCCTGAAGCATGTGAAACTAGAAAGCAAGCTACTTTGCTTGACCAAGAAACAATTTTTTTCTAGGACTTACTTGAAGTGCTTACAGTCCTGGCAGTTTGCACATTTGTATCTGAATACCATGAATACCAAGAGAGTGCAATTCTTGTTTCCCTGAGAATCAGCTTGAATGAGCATACCAATTGACTTTTATGATCAGTGTCATCAGTGCGAGCCAACATCATGACCAAGTCTTCCCAGCGCTTCCAGAATGCGACTGAAACTCTGGACACAGGTTTTTTTGGTGTAATTCTTTGCCTGAAATCTTGAGCAGATTATTACATACAGTTCTTCTAAGCTGACAACAATTGGGAGCTGATCAAACCCAGTTGGAGGACATGGCAGCTAAATTGCACTGCTATGCATGGGTGAAGGTGATGGTCTGATTGCTTTGTGAATGACACTCATAAGGTTATCAACATACCCATTCTTGTCATGCTAGTTTTGGGTTTGCTGGTCTTGGATTTGCTGGTTTTTTGCAGGAACAAATGGGTGACATTGGAGTCCTGGGTTTTTCTCTGCAATCTTATTGATATCTTATCCCTCTGTGTAGATAATTCTGGTTATTCTGCATGTGCTATATATAACAGAAACTGGCTCGATTCTGCTGTTCAGCCAGGTGCCCAAAACAGATTGGGGGTCTGTGTGACAAGTTCCCACAGGATTGTCCTCCTTTACATGAGACTTGATTCAGGACATTTAGTTCTGAGATGAGAAACTGTGGCTGCAGTGATCACCCCCATGTTTGGGGAACTGCAACACCATAATGGGTGACAAGCTGATCAGCCCCTTGCTTGTTCCTTCCTTCCCCTGCTGCTGCTTCCCAGTGCTCATTTTTGAGGTTACAGTGCTCCTCCAAACAAGGCTTGTGCAGTGACCCACCTTGCCAATTCTTTCCACCATCGAAGAACAACAGTGTGGGGTGTGGGGCTTGTCTTTTCTCTGTCTGTGATTGCTTCTTGAGTGGGCCTGTCTGATATCATCTTGCCATGTTTCTTGTGTGGGCACCTTTGCAACCAGTGATATGTGTGATTCTTGACAATGGATTTCATGTTTAACTTCTGAGAAAGCGCTGGGGAACCAAAGCTTCCATCTTTCGGGAACATCATCATCATCATCATCATCACATTGCAAGCAGGCATTTTTGTCAACAAGGAATGCCTGTGAAATCTTTTTATGTGCTATTGGTCAGAGTTTTGAATGTGACAGACTTGAATTTGTGGAGCATCACAAATGCAAGAGGCAATCAACCAGTCCGTTTGTGTCTGTGAATCAGGAGATGAAGAGTCAAGGGTTGTTGCACTAATCGAAGGAGTCACAGTTGAAGTCTTCTGACTCCAGAGATTAGTCTGATTACAGGGGTAAGTGCTTTCTGTTGAGTACAGAAAAACAGGTCTTTTTACAGGAGAAATGATCTCTTGAGGAATGCAATCATCTTGAAATCTGAAATTGCTGTCAAAGGAAGGGGTTTTTTGGGGGACTTGAGACTGATTGTTATGTTATTGTTGCAGGTTGAAGACCTAAATGTTACTCCTTTTGAATGTCAGCAGGCCATGGCCTCCTCCCCTCATGAAGCCAAAAGAGTGAAAGAAGACAACAAGAGCAAGCTTGGAGTAGAGAATGGTGATGCGGGAGAGAAGAGAATACAGCATTCCTCCACTTGTGGTGGAAGTAACTGCTCACAGACATCAAGTTCAGAGCTTCATCTGGCAACCCTCCAAGGTCAATCTCAGTAGAGCTACCTGTCTCTTATAAGTGTGTACACTCTCATAGTTCAATGAACATTCTTTCATATTGAGTGACACATGCTACCGAAAAGATCTGATGCAGGAAAGTTCTCAAAATTGGAACTTCTAGGTACAGATCTCATAGATGCTTAATTACAGAATTGTGGGTGAAACTGTTTTCTGTTTCTGTATGAGATAGAAGGGCTGATAGTTTGTAAAGAAAATGTACATATGAATTCTGTTGCAGTCACAACTGTTTAGGAGCCCTTGTACATTAGGGTTTCCAAGAGGGGTGGTCAACCTTTGGAATGTGACATCTTGCAAGGTCCCCACAGGCACACTGAAACTGTAAATTGCTGAGCTTACTTGCAGATATGGTTCAGGATGTGGGGCTGCAATCCTTACGGACATCAACAACACCAAAAGTTTCGCCCCCACAATCTGTTATACTGAGTGGGATCATGACGACAAGGCCTGGCAAGAAGAAAAGAGTTCAATATCACAAGCTGTTCTCTTTTGCAGATCGGATTGACTGTATGCTGATGGTGGCAGGCACCCTTGGGGCATTAGCACATGGGATCTCAGTACCTGTGTTTTTCATCTTCTTTTCTAGGCTCATCAATGATTTGGGCCATAGCTTTGGTGATGTCAAGAGACAGACCAAAGAGGTTTCAAATGTGAGTGATTTTGACTTGTTAGCCTTGTTGTTCACATCATCTTCTTCAGTAAGCTGAGGGTAATAGAGAGACCATATCCATGTCTCAGATACCATAGCCAAGAAACAGTTCCTGCTCTTTGTTTTTATAGCAAGAATGAGATTCAGAGCATTGAATTTATCATGCTAAATTCAATGTTATTGGATTGTTCGCAATGCAAGTCTGGCCTTTGGGCATGTACACAGACAGAGTATATATGGTAATGCACACTATTGGGTGATGTGGGTGGGCTGTGTGCAGTATTCATTGAACTTCTTCTACTTGGGAATTATCTGTTTGGTAACTGCATGGTTGGGTAAGCTCCTTACAGAATTGTCAGATTTTGTCGTGGCAGTAGATAGCCTGCTACGTAGATTGTAGCAGATGATCTATTGAAGATTCAGATCTCGTATGGGGTGGTGGTGCAGAGGTATCCTGTTGGATGATAACTGGTGAGCGCCAATCTGCTCGTATTCGCACTGAGTACTTCCGTGCAATGCTCTCTCAGGTATGCATAAAAAAAAACTCTGTTTTATAGCAACAGTTGTCATCTGTAAGAACTGCTCTACTTCATGGGTCATTTCTAAACCAACTTAGCTTATGAAAGATAGCACATCATCTCTGAGAAAGTTGCATTCTATCATTTGCATTGGCCCATGAATGAATGGTGATGGATTAAGAGTGACATGCGGGTTATTCCGATTTTTATGCAATTAGGAAGTGGGCTTCTTTGACACCGATGCATCCAGAAGCGAGCTTGTGAGCCACATGTCCAGTGACACTCTTCTTGTGCAGGAGGCCATTGGTGAGAAGGTGAGATGACTGACCTTCCCTCCTTTCAAATCTATACACCTTTCCAACACTTTCCATCCCTCAACAGATGAAATCCATGAGGAGTGCTTTTGCCTTCAAAGTGAAGTAGCAGCTGAAATTTCTGATTGAGGTGGCCATTGGACTAAACACTGATTGGGTTCAGTTTTTTAACTGTGCAGGCGGGGAATTTTTTGCACTATCTAGCAATATTTGTGGCAGGGATTGCTGTGAGCTTTGGGTCTGTATGGCAGCTCACAGCAGTAACATTATCAGTCCTGCCTTTGCTAGCCATAGCTGCTGGTGCCTACTTTGAAATCCGTGTGGGACAAATGAAGTGGAGCCAGGAAGCATATGCTGATGCTGGTGGAATTGCAGAAGAGGTCAGAACATATCCTCAAAGTTTCTCATTGCTTCTTTCTCAGTGGAGGTGCAAACTGGATTTCATTTTCTCTGGTGTATCATGTGCAGTGAGTAACAATGTAATGTCAATGCCACTGTGGATTCTTTGTCAAAGAAACCTGAAATTCTTTTGTGATATGTTTTTGGGCAATGCAACCAACAAGTCCATGGACAAAGATATTTGCTAACTATTTGTTCAGGAACTTTCTTTTGGTCTCTCTAGGCAATATCACAAGTGCGAACAGTATATTCATTTGTGGGTGAGGCAAAGACACTCCAAGCATACAGCAAGGCCCTGCAGCTAACACTTGTGATGGCAAAGAAGGGAGGGATTGCTAAGGGCTTGAGTGTTGGGTTGACCCATGGGCTCCTTGTTGGTGTCTGGGCATTGCTGTTCTGGTATGCAAGTCTACTGGTACTGCAGAAGATCACCAATGGTGGCCAAGCTTTTACTACCATCATCAATGCTGTTGTTAGCGGCCTGTAAGTCCCACAGATCCCAAGTTAGGGTTAGTAGGCAATAGTGTATATCTTCTTGTGTGCGAACCCATATGTTTATAACACAGAATTTAGTTAGTTGGGTCAAGTCTTGGGCAGGAGTTGGGAGTCCCAGGAGGGTCAAGGGTCTTGGGCAGGAGTCGGGAGTCCCAGGAGGGTCTAAGGGTCTTGGGCGGGAGTCAGGAGTCCCAAGAGGGAAGGTGGGGGGTCTTGGGTGGGAGTTGAGGGTCCCAGGAGGGCAGGTTGAAGATTAAAAAAACTTGAATGTGTGAGATGATAGATCCTTTTAACCTTTTGGATGATGCCTGTGAGATACAGAGCTTTGGGTCAGGTGGCACCAAACATACACATTTTTGCGAAGGGTACAGCAGCAGCATACGACATACTGCAGGTGATAGGGAGAAAGAATGTCAGGGATCACAGCACAGATGGGAGGATACTTCCTCAAGTTGCAGGCCACATTGAGCTTTGTAATGTCTGCTTTAGCTACCCTTCTCGACCAGAAGTTGCCATTTTTGACCACTTCTGCCTCTCAATTCCTGCTGGACAGACCGTTGCCATTGTTGGCAGCAGTGGCTCGGGAAAAAGCACTGTGGTGTCTCTCATTGAGCGATTCTATGAACCCCAGTCAGGTACTTACTTAGAGTGATTGACTCCAGCTTGAGGGTTAGGTCTTGCAAGCAAGACCCAATTCATGATCCTCAGCATAGCACAAATTCCATGCTCCTTTGAATTGTCATAGTTCTTCAATAGTTTGTATCTCAATCACTCAAAGCAAAAAAGTCTTTGCCTGACTAGGTGAGGTTCTGCTTGATGGACACAACATTAAGGAGCTGGAACTGCGTTGGCTGCGACAGCAAATCGGGCTGGTCAATCAGGAGCCTGTCCTATTTGCAACTAGTATACTAGAGAATATTTTATATGGAAAAGATGGTGCAACCATGGCAGAGATAACAGCAATGGCAAAAGCATCCAATGCTCATGCTTTTATCGACAAGCTCCCTCTTCAGTACAACACACTAGTTGGAGAGAGGGGAGTGCAGCTATCAGGAGGCCAGAAACAGCGTGTTGCCATTGCGAGAGCCATGTTGAAGAATCCAACTATACTGCTTCTGGATGAGGCTACGAGCGCACTGGATGCTGGATCTGAGCAGCTAGTGCAGGAGGCATTGGACCGATTGATGATTGGTCGCACAACAATTGTGATTGCCCATCGGCTGTCTACCATTCGCAATGCAGATGCCATTTTTGTTGTCTGCAATGGGCAGGTCATTGAGTCGGGGACCCATTCAGAACTCTTAGGTAGGATCATGGAAAAAATGTGTCTCTCAACACAAAATTCATAATTGTGGGGACCAGCAACTATCTCAGCTCTGAATTCATGACATTTGCTGTCATTTGTGGACTCTTCTTTTCCAGTCTCTAACCCCCCCACCCCCCACCCGCCCCCAAAGTCAGCACTGATTTTGGGTTCTTTTACTGTGCTGGGTTCAGACAGAGGGGAGAAAGGGGCATATTCTGAGCTTGTTAGAATGCAGGAGACTGGCTGGATGGCCAGGAGGGAGCTCACCTCCTGGGATGACCAAAAGCGTGACACTCTGAGTGTCACCACTTGTTATTCCAGGTGAGAGACTGAACTAAACCCCATTCTGCACTGATCCTTGGGTTGACTTGTTTCAGCAGAAATTGCAAGGGAAAAGAAACTTCTTTTGCAAAATACCCATGCGAAAGTTTTAGGTATGTGATAAGATCATGTTTTGTACAGTGCAAACATTATGTGAAATACACCTCTCTCTATTGAAAAAGCAGTTTTGCAATTGATGGGTCACTTGAGCTTCCTTTGCTGCAGTCCTGGCAGTCCTGATGGCATGTGGGAGCAGAGTCATGAACTTGGAGACCCAGCCACATTCAGAAGGTATACAGACAATATATATCTCTCACAATGAACCATCAGTGGCCTCTTTCTCCTTTTGACTGTCAATTCACATCTGAGTGCCACTGATTTGTGACCTAAAAGTCATACCCCCAAGCTACAAATATTGACTCTTGTTGTATAATGCTATCACAACCTGTTGTGCAGCAAGTATCCAGATGGAAGTATGCCAGAATATTCACAACCACATTGCCTGCCAGGGAGCAAGTCTAGGCAAGTATAAGCTGTTTCCATCGCAGAATCCACTTTTGTTTGTTGTTATTGCTGATGTTGTCCACTGATGAGGATTCATTGAATGATGAGGCCTCTAGATATCCTCAGATGTCTGATTTTCAGCTCAATGTCATGGTCTCAGACAAACACATATATCATCATCCTTGGAGCAGTGGGGTAAGCAGCAGCAACAGGGGAGGCCGAGAGTTGTGGAGCATGATGAAGCATCAGAAGTGTCAACAGCTTCTACCTCAGGATCAAACCATCCTCAACTTATATCTCGAGTCAGTAAACCATACTGGAAGCCATCCTTGATGCGGTTGATAAAACTGAACTCACCTGAGTGGCCATATGCTCTTCTTGGTTCAATTGGTGCAATGATGGCCGGCTGGAAAACTCCTCTTGCTGCTCTCGGCATGGGTGACATTCTAGTCTCGTTCTACAGCTTCAGGGAGTCATATATCAAACTTCAAGTACGCAAAATCTGCTTGCTCTTTACCGGAGCAATTCCAGTGACCATTATTGTGTTTTTGATGCAAAACTACTTCTTTGAGGTCATGGGAGAGCGCCTTACAATTCGTGTTCGTGAAAAAATGCTATCATGTGAGCTTGTTAGTGCAACAACCTGTACAATTTTTTCCCTGCTCCATGCCATGATGATCTCTGGACTGTATGACTCCAAGGGTCAATTTTCTTTTGAAGTGTTTTATGGAGGGCCTCCTGTAAGTAAATCAACAAATGAGAAAGTTTCTGTTGTGTGGCATCTAGGCATCACTGCAAGAGAATAGATCTGTGAGAGGATTTACTCTGTTGCTTTGTGCAGCCATTCTGCGGCAGGAGATTGGGTGGTTTGACCAAGATGAAAACAACAGTAGCTTGGTGGCATCTCGACTGTCAGTGGATGCAACACTAGTGCGAGCGTCAGTTGGTGACCGCATGTCAGTTATTCTCATGACTCTGGCACTGCTTATATTGGCCTTTGGCATAGCATTTTATCTTGATTGGCGTGTGGCATTTGTGGTGTTTGGCACCTACCCATTCATGGTCGGTGCATTTGTTGGTGAGGTAATACACTGAAGTTGGCTTCAACTTTGTGGATCCCATTAAACCTCAACTTAGGATGATCACAGAATGCTCATGTTTGTTCACTTCAAAACAGACCTGTGAAGCTTCAGACATTGAACAATGCACAATCCTCAACATATTCTCAACACATCCTCAGCACCCAATTCGAATGTTTTTTGGATGCAGCATCACTTTTTAAAAGGGTTTGGGGGAGATCTGACAAAGGCATATGCAAGGGCGAGCATGGTGGCTACAGAGGCGGTGAGCAACATCCGGACAGTTGCCGCCTTTTGTGCAGAAGAGAAAGTCTTGGAACTTTTCGTACGGGAGCTGGATGTGCCAAAACAGAGAGCCTTTGTGCGAGGGCAGCTTGCAGGCTTAGGCTATGGACTCTCACAGTTCTGTGTCTTCAGCTCCTATGGACTTGCAATGTGGTACTCATCAACCTTGGTGAAGAAGGGAAAATATGATGATTTTTCCAACATCATTCGCACCTTCATCGTGTTGGTTGTCACCGCAGTCATGCTTGCCGAGTCTCTCACAATGGCCCCTGACATTTTGAGAGGATCTCAGGTACACACTCACTCAAATGGGCTCATTTAGATCTTCAAAGTTTAAAGTTCTGACTCTATGTGAAGTTGCATAAGATGTGAGGCATGCTCTGAAGATGGAGTTTTTGTGATTTCTGAATGACTACTTCTTGTGTGCATTATCAGGCATTGAAATCCATATTCAAGATCCTTGACCGAGAGACAGAGATAGACCCCATTGACCCAGCTGCCAAGGAGGTGGTGGAGGTGAAAGGTGATATCCAGCTCAAGCATATTAGATTTGCATACCCATCACGACCAGACATGACAATCTTGAAGGACTTTAGCCTGAAAGTACGTGCTGGCAAGAGCCTTGCATTAGTCGGTGCAAGTGGATCAGGTGAGCACTGGGTTAAGGTTTAGGGTTTAAACCCTCAAGCCCAAGCCTGAACCCCTTCTAAGCTTTTGCTTTTTCTGTCATCAGAATTTTATAGTTGGAAGCCTAATCTCTGGTGATCACGGAGCATCCACCTGTTATGTCTGATCTAGCTATCATCATCATGTCCAGGAAAGAGTACTGTGATTGCCTTGATTGCAAGGTTCTACGACCCCTTGTTCGGAAGAGTGACTATAGATGGAACTGACATAAAACATTTGAAGCTTCAATCATTGCGACGCCATATTGGACTGGTGCAGCAAGAGCCTGCACTTTTCGCAACCACAATCTACAAGAACATCCTATACGGTCGAGATGGGGCATCTGAAGTTGAGATCATTGAGGCAGCAAAAGCTGCAAATGCACATACTTTTATCTGTGCTCTACCAAATGGCTACAAGACAGAAGTTGGGGAGAGGGGTGTGCAATTGTCTGGTGGCCAGAAGCAACGTGTTGCAATTGCAAGAGCTGTTCTCAAGGACCCAGCCATTTTGTTGTTGGATGAGGCAACCAGTGCTTTGGATTCACAATCTGAAGAGATTGTTCAGGAGGCACTTGACAAGCTAATGCAAGGCCGGACTACTGTCCTTATTGCCCATAGGTAAGTATTTTGACAATCACTCTCAAAACAGTGCAATAGCATTCTGCAAACATCTCTTGAGTGCTTAGGGTTTAGGGTTGCATCATCCCTGAGACTTTCCTGTTGCTTCTGGAAATGCAACAGAAAGAACTCAGGACACAGATTTTGTATATAATGGTTTGCCTGACATTTTGAGCTGATTATTCTAATATTGATCTACACCCATCCTTTGGGAGCTGATGACGTCAGTGGGTAGTCATGGAATCTCATCACTGCTACTTGTGATGGAGGTGGTGGTGATGGTCTGACACTTTGTGAGTGACACTCTCATAAGGTTATGACTGCATGCAATTGTCATCATGTTACCTTTAATTTCTTGTTGTGGAGATTTCCTCTGCAATTTCATAGAGACATTATGTCTTGTTTCAAACTGGAAAAAACTAAAGGATTCTAAAGTTTGGGTCTCTTTGGAGCATACAATAATGTACACCAATCTTGCTTCGTTTTGGGCTTTCTTTGGGTGCATTGTAAACATTGCAGGTTGTCGACAATAAGGAATGCAGACACAATTGCTGTGGTGAGGGATGGACAAATTGTAGAGAGGGGAACACATGAGTCGTTGATGGTGGAATCTGTTGGGGCATATGCAAAGCTCATCAATCTTGACTCTTCTGCTGGTGAAGCGTCTTGTAGTTATAGATCCACACAAGTGTGAAATACCAACAAAACAAGAGAGACTGTCTACTTTGTTTAAGAAATCAATTTTCTCCTCTAAAGCTCTTTCACTCTTAAGAGTACTCCATCTTGTTCATTCCTCTTTTCTTCCTCCTCACCCTGTGACCTTGCCCTGCCAGGCTCGGTCACAGGCTTTCTAGGAGCTGGCATTGGCCAAAACTCTTACCAACTCTCTAGTACAAAAGCTTGCAGTACATTCGGTATTGTTTCCATAACCGATTGATTGTAGGGAGTGTCTCTTTTAATGTGGCAACATGCCATTGGACCCAAGTTATATCATGTATCTTGCTGCCTTTTGACAATTTCATAGCTCCCTGATGCCTTTTTGAAAGTTCTTGGTTGTTGGTTGGCTGAACCTCATAACTCACCATCTTCTATCTTCCATAACGCGCAAGCTGGGTGCTCCCCTTCAATGGAGACTCTTTTGCTCAAATGGCGTGTAAGGGTTGATGTTTAAAGAATTGGTACAAAACATTATTGAAACATTATCATGTTTGATGTCTATGCAAGTTGTGACATGATGCAATCTTTTCTAACTTGTACAAAAAGAGGGAGGATCAAAATTACAAAAGCCGCACCAAATAAATTGGTCCATCATTCTTAAAGTTGAAATATATGCCTAAGTTATCATGCAAATATATGTATATGTCTTGTCAATCATTTCAATTGGTTTCAAAAAGTCGTTGTTGGATTTTTCAACCTTGCAATTTTTTATTTTTTTCTAAAATCCTGGTAAGTACTAGGGAGGTATGTGCAAAAACAAAAGGGGGGAAATGGTAACAAAGATAGCAACATGTTTCAAAAATAGAAACTAAAAACTAATTTCATGAAAAGCTATCATTTTTTTCCTCTTAATTTCAACTAATTTTTCTTTTGGTTGAAAAATTTGCCAATTTTTTGACCTTAATTTTTTTTTCAAAACTTCCTAGTAGGTAATTAGGTGAAAAAAAAGAGGGGAAAAAGGATGGCAATGATACATAAGTGCATGTAAAAATAAAAAGTAAAAAGTGATTTAGTATAATTTTCTTTTGTTCCAGTGTA
>Ga0209208_10008078_pt1 | contig 14120 bp, 8 predicted proteins | sample S1TSphfallax_3_FD_187694 | JGI IMG/M metagenome (GOLD analysis project Ga0209208, IMG submission 187694) | Host-associated microbial communities from peat moss isolated from Minnesota, USA - S1T2_Fd - Sphagnum fallax MG (SPAdes) (version 2) | ecosystem: Host-associated > Plants > Peat moss >...
GTATGTTTACAAATTATTATTCCAATCTTATTGGGATGGCAATTCCTCTCATGTGTACCCCTTTAATCTTAGAACTCTAGCATTATTGTAATGAATAATTATAAGTTTTTCTTGTACTTGGTAGCATATTGAACATATTCTGACAAACCCCATTTAGTGACAAATTGTTCAACATTTAGTTTTAAGACCAACTAGTCATAAGAAGTTCAATAGATAAATCATTCATGGAAGGATGAATTCATCTATGCCAAAAGGTGTTATTTTGTGATTATTTGATAAGTTGGCTTGTCTTCAAAGGGAATAATATTAGATGGACACCATGGTAAACAAAAGGGCAATGAAGTTTAGGCTAGCTAAAAAACCCTACAAATAGAAATGATGTTGCATAAGGATTGTGATTATGTATGCAAGAACAATGTTCTATGTAACAAATGTTCAAACATTTTATTCATGGCACTCCTCATACTAATAGAGTAGGCTTTGGCACATTCCTTGATATTGCCTTTTGTTAAAAAAACTAATTATTAGGAACATAGTGTGAATATATTATGTATTATGAGTTCCTTTTATTTAGTCCCATATTTTGAAAAATGTTCACCAAGCAAAGGTTTTCCTCATATGAAATGTTGAGAATTATTCATTTTTGGGGGGAACTTCATGGAGCATGTCCTTTTCCAATTGTTGTTGGTTTGAACTTGTCACAAGGGCTTGTTTTGTAAGTTTCATAATTATATTCCTAATAATCTAACATGTAAAATTTTACTAGATTTTTTTATCAAGCCTCATGATAAATTTATGTCGTGAAGAAAAAGACCCAAAGACAAAAAACACTAAAAAAAACACTTCAATAGCCTCTTTTTTAGGGGTTTGAAAAGTTCCCCATAAAATCACACACAAAACAAAATAAAAGTTGCTATTGATTTATTGCAATTTTTTAAAAAATCTATATATATATATAGTTTTTTTAAAAGAACAACTTAAAAAATTCTTGGATAATCACCCAATGGATTTTAATAAATTGTGAAACCCCCAATATCTTAAAAATATAACTTTCAAATTGTAATGTCACCATGATGAAGAGGCATACATGACAAATGTCATCAAATGGCCATTAATGGGAACTTTTTATGTTGTTAAAGGCACATTTCCTTTTAATATCAATCATTAGGATTTGTTTTGTTGATTTTACAACTATAAACCCCACATTTTGTCCATTTTTTTTTCTATTTACAACGATGTCACAACACTCTTTTACATTAAGAATAGTATGTTCTATGTACAATGCACATGCTACAACCATTCTGGTTGTGAAGTGTGCATAGCCACAATTGTTGTCATAGTTTAGAACTTTTTAGTCCTACAAGGGTCATATATTACATAATATTGAAACTTGGAGCAAGTTAAGAACTTGACCTTAAACCTTGAATGATTCACATCTTTATACATTGATGATTTTGGTGATTGATCGATTTGTGAATTGTCTTGTTTGAATGCTAATGATGCCTCCAGATTCTAAGTTTTGATCTAAGTTCAAAATTGTTTTGCTTCAATGTGCATTGGAGCTTGGAAGGAGCTTGAATGTTGTGTGATCCATTGATTACACATTGATGATTTTTATAATCACTAGATTCATGATTTTTATTGATGATTGTTGATGGCATCTCAAGAATTTAAACTTTTGAAGCTCAAACTTATTATTGCCTTGATGTGTATTGACCAAGCTTCAAATTTCAAAGGTTCTTCACTTTTAAAGAGGTCCTTCCACCCTTTATATTAAGGCATTGAATATCAACCGAAATCATGCCCACTATGTTCATATTTTTATTGTTGTGTGATCAAGTTGTTGAAGTTTTTATTGTGGACAATTGGTTTCTTGCAATTTAAAGATTCCCATTGCAAGTAGATTTTACATGGGGGGGGGTTAAAGGTTTAAGGTAGAAATTTTGAATTTTTTCAAATTTGGTAATTATTGGACTACCAAATTGGAATTTTTTTTAAAAAATTTCTTACAATGGATTTAGGTAAATGTTTGGATGGTGATTTCTTAAGACTCACTAGAGATTTGGTAGGGGTACTAACCAATATTAAGATTAGCATTATTTCTATTGAAGACCTTTTGAAGCTTTGGTCTATTATGATCATGTTTAATTTTTTGTTAAACTTCTATAATATGATTTTTGAAGAACTATTAACATAAGAATTGTTGATGTGAATATTTTTCATTGATTTACCAAATCACTATTTAATTTAGAAGTCTTAAAATCTTTTTGGTTATTACAATAATCCTATTTGGAATTTGGAATTCATAACTCCTTACAATTAATCTTTGTTTCCACAAAAAATAAAATAAAAATTGTGATCTCAAAACCTTTTAGTAGAAATTATTAAAAAATTGAATTACAAAACTTTAGTCTCCCTTTAACTATCTTACAAAGTGGTTTCACCAAAGGGTAAAAACTCAACCTAATTTTTTCATTTCATCTTGGACCTTTTTTTTTCATGCAATGACTTCATGCATTGATGTGGGTTTTTGTGTTTTATGTGTGCATATTGTGTGTACAATGCATTCTGTGATTTTGCACATGTATTTAATGTTCAATGTTTATTATTCATTGTCTGGTGGTGAAAACATATATTATTATATTGTCATGATTCTTGAAGCTTATTCACCATTTCAAATTCAATCATTTTTTTGAAGCATTACACCAATATGTTCTCGTTCACTTTATATTTCCTTAAATTTTGAATGAACTTGGACAAATTTATCATGGCATAAATGGTAAACCCCTTAATGAATAAGGATTAATTATTTATAGAACAAGTTAATTGATTAATAGCTGGTCAAATTGATTAATAGTTAATTCAATAGGTTAGGAACTTAATTTATTCACCTAACCCACCAACTTAAAGTGCAAGCATGAAGGTTTAATGAACCTTTCACCTCCCCTCACCTCTATGTTTAAAGAACAAATCCTTAATCACTATTTAAATAAACGAAGTGATTTGTCACCACATATTAGTATGCATATTCTTTATGGTAACCTATGTGTAGGGTTTAGGGTTTATGTGTAGGTTACCATAAACTAGGTTCCTACATTAATCCTAGGCTATTATTAAGTTAGTGTAGACTATTATAGGTTACTCCAAAGCTATTTTTAATTATTTAAGGTTATTTTACTTTAATTTATTTTAGACTATATAACATTAAGTTGTTATGGTTAGGTTATTATATGTTATATTTTAAAACAACATAATGTATAACATAATAAATTATAATAATATAAAATAGAATAACTAATAATAACTTAAGGTAAAATAACTTTAAATAATTAAAGGTGGAATAGTTTAAAATAACCTAAGGTGGAATAACTTTGATAAACTTATAATGCATTAGCTGAAAGTAATTGAAAATAATATGGAATAAATTAGAATAAATTAATAAAAAAATAACCACAAATTGTTTAAGTTCGAATAATTTAGAATAACCAAAGAAAAACCTAATGTAGAATAACCTATAATAACTTAGGGTGTCAAGGACACAAAAAACAATGAAAACAGAGGTTAAAGAAAGGTCTAAGTCTAACTTCCAAACAAGGAACAAAACAAGATTATGTGATTAAAAAATAAGAACAAGGGAACTAAAAACAAGAATACAAAATGTATTAAACAAATGTGAAAACAAATATTTATTATGTTAATATATGCAAACATGAATATGAAAAGAACATGACAAGGTTATGGTGGAAGACCATACGTAAGATTGGTGTTAAACATATTAAAAGAAAAGAAAGGTATTACTCCTATTTATACCCCTTTAAAGATTTAGCTAAAGGAAGTTTCGATGTGTGCATCAAGTAAGGAAGCTTTTTAAAAACCTTTCTAATTAGGAATCGACTATGAGTTAACTGATATTTAACTGAAAGTTAATTTGGACTTAATTAGGAGTCGACTAGGATTTAATTAAAAGTTAACTCAAAGTTAATTTAGATTTAATTAGGAGTTAACTAAAACTTAACTAGGACTTAATTGGGACTTTAACTGAAAATTATTTGGTACTTAACTAAAAGTTATAACTAAGAGCTAACTGGAATTTAATTAAAGTGAACTAAGATTTAACTTAAAATTATGGATGAATTTAATCTATAAGAAGATGGTGTTTAATGTTCACATCTATCACATAAGGTATAATTTAAAGTACAATAACCTAAGGTATTTGAAACAATGTAAAAAAAAAAACATATTTATTATAATGAATTATTTTAATTAATAATGTATTATGTCAACTAGTAATGAAACATGATAGTGACCTTATAATGACATGACATTAAACAACGCAACAAGACTAAGGTGAAGTGAACCTATTTCATTTGTAAGGTCCAATAATATTTTGGATTAATGAATTGCACTTCATTTTTGGACTACAATCAATCTACGTTCACTAGGGGGTTGGCCAATTTTGCCATGATAAATTTGTCCAAATTCACTCAAAATCTAGTGAAAATAGAATAAATTAAAACACATTCATGTAATGACATCATTTTGTTTTTAAAAGATCCCAATTGTAGGCCACAAAAATGTAAAAATATCTCCAAGTTGATTTAATCACAAATTGCAAAATGTTTGGCCTCTTAAAATGTCATGGGCAAAATCTATTCTAAAATGAAACAAGTCACTTTACTTTTTGTCAAGTGTTCTATATGCACAAAAAATGATAGAAAAAAATGATGCTTATGGCTAATGGGAGTCAATAGATAATTAACATTTAAGGAAAAGGAAAAATGTTTATTGGTAAGTGGATCATGGATCCAAAATATATCCATGTAAAAAATGAAATTGCTTATGCTCAACTTGTTGCAACCATTATTTTTTAGTAATCGAATAATGGTCAAGGTTTAAAAGACCAATGGAGACTAGTGCAATTTGCAATTGTCTTCCATTTGTTGAACAATTTGCAATTGTTTTCCATTTGTTGAATTAAGGTCTTAGCCTATGATTGATTATGAGGATGGTAGAAAGTGAAAGCACACGAGGGGGGGGGAGAAGATTGTTGTCACATTATAGTATTTTTTAAAGTACCCATGTTTGAACTTCAACTATGTCATTATTAAAAAGCATTTTCACAATGTTTTTTTGCGTATTATGGTATGTCAAAACACAAAGAAGTCAAACGCCAAAAGAATTACAACTTTATTTCATATGATGTGATGTTAAAATATATTTGTACAAGAAAAATGTCATCACAATGTTTAAAAAAATACAAATATACTCAAGAAATGATTGAAATGATCTTTAATATTTATGAAAGTTATAATATTTATTAAACATTGTGATTCCATATGACTAAAATAGAGTTGTGAGCCATGTGAACAATTTGATAATTATCATATCACAAATGAGTTTTTTTTTAAAGCGATGACCATAAGTATGTGGTAAATTAAAATTTTGATAAACAACCAATTTTAAATAGAAGATGACAAGAAATGTGAAGTGGGCCATTTAAAAAATTTCCATTTCAAACATTTTTTGATTGTTTAATTTGAACAAAAAACTAATGCAATTTAAAACAAGAAACATGTTACATTATATCGTGCATACCATAAATATTCCCATTATTCCTTGAATTTATTTTTAAAGATTTTTTTCAAGTAATATTTTATAGCATTAACTATGTGAAAATCAAAAAATAATGCCCAAACACCAAAAGTGAAAATTGAAATTAAATGCAACATATTTTGAAGATATATACTTTCCATACATGTAATGAAATTGCCCAAACTGGTCTCCTTATAGTGTGCCTTTACCCCAGAGAACATTGAAAAAAAAAATTAACCGCCATCAAATCTACCATCCAAAATGTCAATTTTTGACTTGTGATGAAATTAGTTCCATGGACAATGCAAGTTGGGCACATATACATGCTTATGTTGTTGTGCAATACAATTGTTAAGTTTCTTTGCTATTGAATTTGTGGCATGTGTTACAAAAGATTTGGAGCTAATAATTTGACATTCTTAATAATGTATTTTGTGATTGTACAAGGGGGCTTAAAGGATGAGCATGTTTCCCAAAGGTTAAATTTGGGTGCTAATGGGGTTATCATTTTCCAAGTTTTAGAATTGGAAAACAATTTAGATATAGTGGCAATATGTTCCATTTGTCATAGGTGTGCATTGCATGGTTCACTAAACAAATTTTGCAATACAAACTTTTCTAACCTATCCTTGGTATCTTACATTGAAAATCTTTTGCAATGTTTACATTGTTATTTTAGCCATAGCCTTAAAAGTTATTTGGAATTCACCAAATTGGTAGAGAACATGGAACTACTTGTGTAACACAATTTTATGAAATATCAAGACTAGACATGGTTACCTATGCTTAGTCTTATGAAACATTGTAGCTTGATTGAATACCACACCCTCCTCATGAAAATGGCATTGAATGCACCCATAATACCTAGTACATTATATCTAACTTGTCTTTGTTCATTGATGTGGAAACATTGCTATGGTTGACTGCCATCATGTCACTTTTAGATGCAATGCATTCTTTAATACAATTTTCATAACTAAAATATGCTTTTGTATGTGATTTTGTAATTAAAATAAAATTTCTAGATTGCCAAATTGTGTGGGGACCAAAAACACTGCACATAAAAACTATGTATTTCTTTTTAGTTACATCATGTTTACCTTCTTCATAAAACAAGTGTATAATCACCTCATCTAGTAACAATAGTTCAATACTTTCAATGCATTAACATTTGAAAAACACCTAATTATGAAACACATGCCATCTCCTTTTATGATGAAAAGATTTATTTCATTTTGATGTTTTGTGCAAGAAAATGAACATGGAGGGTGTGAGGCCCTAAATGTTGCTCCTATGCAAATGGAGGTAATTATTCCCATAATTTAATTTTTTACATTCTTCTTTGTGTATAGGTCTTGAAGTTGATGTTGTATATTATGTTGTTTTGTGGTTTCATTTATTCAAAGTAAGGTTTTATTTCCATTCTTGTCATTCATGTTTTTAAAACAACAAAAATAATTTCTGTTGTTGATGATGGATTCTAAAATGACATGTTCAAGACTGAAGCTTGGATCTTATTCATGGTCATCTGCCATGTATATATTTGGATGTCAAGACTATTGCTAGTTATGTTTCCAATAATTTGTAAATTTGTCCAATTACCATCACATATTTTGTTGATCCAAAGACCTCTCCTTATGTGGCACCAAGTTCTCCAAAGGCATGTTGATTCTTTTAACAAGTTATTGATGTCTTCAAATTTTAGTTTGACATTCATGATTGTTTTTATTTGATTTAGATTGTAATGGACAAATTGACAACGCTTTTGCAAACATTTATTTGATCCAAGTTGTACATTTTATAACACAAAGTCTATAGTTTTAGAAAACATTGATTTATTTGAACTTTTCAACTCAATTTCTACATAATTCATACATTCTTTGATAGTGATTTAGTTTGATAACTACATTTTTTTTTTAATCAAATTTTTATCAATAAAAGTGTCTTCAATTTCAAAGGTTTGTGCTTTTCAAAGTTTTGTTTATTGTAAAGTAACATAAAATAAATAAAAAATAGAGAAAAATGCACAAATAATGTGTAAAAACCATGTTTTTAAATAATTATTACACATTGAACTATAAGTTCACTCAAAACAATTTTAAAAATAAATTCAACCACCAAATCCAACAATCTCATTGGCCTAAAAAAATTCTTCAAGCCTACATATAACCTTATTTTGTTGAACATTGAAAATAATTGTCCCTTTATATCATTTCCATTGGTCTTCTAAAATTCTCACAAACCTACCAAACTCTATTACATATTTCATTGTTAGTTCATTTAAAATAAATAAATTCAAATCACCAAATTCGGCAATTTCATTTGCCATAACATTTTTTCTTCACACTTACATGTACAAGCCTAGTCAACACCCTTTATATAATAGTACATTAATATTATCACATAGCCTTGTCTGTATATAGACATGCTTAAAACAAGTATTGTGCATGTATATGATTTACAACTTGCACAAAATCCTAAATTTTTTAATGCCATAATGAAATTTATTTTCGCTTTGTGTATAAAGCATAAGTGTATAAAGTTCATTTACATCCATGTAAGTGGAAGTGTAAAACAAATACACTTAGAATGATTTTATGCTACTATGTAAAGCAATGTAAAAAAATGTCACTTCTATTTAGAAAGGGTGGGGGGGATAGGCGGTGGTAAATTTTCGAAAATGTTTTTGATGATGGGCCAATCAAAGTGGTCTATTATAAGTTTTAGAAAATTAAAAAAGAAAGAAAAAAGAACCTTTAATTACATTTGTGGTTTGAGATCCATCATAACCAATTAAATTAATTAATACGAATCATGAATAAATACCCAAGCTCTTCTTGTAAAAGCCTAAGCCAAAAATGATGATAAACAAAGTTAAGAATATAAATTCTACTCAAGCAATGAGGTGATGCAAGATGCATGCACAATTAATTAATTAATATGGATTGCAAGTAGTTATAATCATTAAGGATATATATATATATATATATATATATGCAATTACATTTACACGTCCCAAAACATAAACATATAAATGACATTGTGAGTGTATTTGACAAATGTTTACACTATTCATGTGTAAAATGTAAACACAAAATTATACACGACAATGATATAAGTGTAAAAAGTTTGAGCATATAAGTGTAAATGATTAACACTTGAGATTTACCCACCATATATACAACTATTGACACTTACATACACAACACTAGTTAAACAAACACGGGTAAGTTATTAGAGACCCAATCATGGCCGGGTATTTGTCTACATGACAAAACAGAATAATTCTCTTCTAAACCCTAAACCCTAAATTATGCAAATGCATGTATCACCCTTCCCAACAGAAAGATCGTCATCTCTGCTGCAAGTGCGTGTGGAAGGAGCATCTGCGGGATGTACTAGACTTCAAATACACTTCTCTGAGATCACCACAGAGAGAGAGAGAGAGAGAGGGAGAGAAAATTCTACACTAAACCCTTTTATTGGTAACTACCCATTGTGAAATAGTTCCAGCAAAGAACAGAAAATGGATATGACAACAATTCAATGTGATCGTAACCTTATGAGCACCATCACAAAGTACAAGACCCATCGCCATCATCATGAATAGCAGGACTGATGAGCTGCTTTGACTCCCCACTAACTTCATCAGTTCCCGACAGCAGGAACTGTAGATGAGCAAAACATTTGACAGAATCTGCATCCTGAGCTGAGTTTCTGTTTCTATTTCTGGAAGCAACAAGAAGAAACAAATGCTCACAATCTTGACTAGAACTTGAGAGAACTTAGTAGTGCTAATTGCAAAAGTCAATAGTACCCTCATTCAAGCTGCAACAAGCAGCTTGTGGACTCATAAGTTTGCCCTCTGTTTACAGTACTTTTCTTTGGGTCCTTCATAGCACCCATTGTCACTTTCTTAGCACACAAGTTCCAACCCATTATCGCTTCTTCGCACACAAGTCTACTGATCAAATTGGCAATTCTATGGCAGACAAAATCATAATAAGTGAACAATGGTGTCTAGATTTCCTATAATGAAGTTCTCAATTGATTGAATGCTGCTGCATGCATATTCAAAGCTGAAGTTAAGAGGCCCTGCCCTGATGAAAACACTTGCTAATAAATATTTAGACAAATGTGACCAACCAGCTACCTACCTTACAGAGGTGGTCACAATACTTTAGTAACAACCCAGTTTGCATATGTAATATACAACAAAATCAGAGCTAACTGACAGTGGGTATGTGAAAACATTGTAGGCAATTTTGCTTGTGTCCTGCAGCTTTCTGGGTGCCAGGATTTTGGGCGAGTTGATGTGTTGACCCAAAAGATGTCCACACAGAGTATGCACTGCTTGACAACAAACAATTAGTTGAGTACATAGGTCTACATCATGTGTACACCAACAAGAACTTGTTCATACTTGTGTTTTGAGATGAACTGAAAAAACAGATTCTGAAATAGTGCTGAAACAATCTGGAGATGATTTTCAAGAGTCAGTGTAAGCAGAAATGGTCCGGATACAAAAAAACTCTCAACAATTGGGTATCGAGGTCACCACACTTGTTGGAAGGAAGCAGCTTCCAACATATACCTTGGCAAGTGATAGAATTCGTACAGATACTAACATACCACAAAGCTTTCAAATCAGAGAATGCTCTAAAGCCAAGTCTTTTTTCCTATCAACTTGAAAGATGAGTGTGGCAGTGTCAGAGACCATAATCTAGTCTTCTCCATTTGATCTGGAGTGAAAACCATGTAAAAGAAAGCTGATGAGGAGGAGGATGATCTCAAGGATGAAACAAGCAAAGCAGAGGAAACGTGGCAGATAAATGCAAGCCATACACTCTTTTCAAGGGTTACCTTTTAAAGTCAAGTGTCAGGTGCAATCCCCTTGTTGCGATTGTTTTCAGGTGTGTTGCTGCATCCTGTACACATGTACTTCTCTGTGGTAATAACCTGCTCTGTGCTCAAGTTCACACAGTGGCCATGAAACCTAAAATCATCCATTTCCCACAGTTTGTCAGCTACATTGGTGGAGGGGAGGTGTCAGGACACTGTAACCAAGAAGAAACCAAGCTTCCAATATCAGTGCTTCTAGACAAATGAAACTGCAGGCAGGAGCTAAGAAACAAACAAAGCTTCTAGTCTTATGGACATGATCAAGAAGTCCAGGGCACGAGCAGGACTCTCATTATCAATAGAATCAAGTGGAACAACAATGTGGCAGCAGCAGCTCCTTGGCTAAATAAAACAGAAATCTACAATCAAAGCTAATTCACCAATCAATCTGTAATACCCTTGTCACCTTTCACAAGAATACACTACTTGAGTTCAAGCACTTTTACAGCACCAAATTCTGCTCAGCATTCTACTCTTGGTTCCAAGAGATGTGAATAGTGAAGGCAACAAAATGGTGGTACCAAATGAAGTACCTCCTCTAGTCAGCATTGTTGTGAAAAGAAGAGAAGAGAAGAGAAGAGAAGGTGAGAGAGCCCTATTTCTTAATGGCACACTGGATTTCTTCTCTTTCAAAGGTAGAAAGAAAGCTTGAGGAGCAACAACGAAAAGAGAGCTTGGTTGCAAGAAACACTTGCAGAAACAAATCCTTGGAATTGATTGGTGGTGGGGATATAAAAAGAGATGACAACTTTTTCCTCAATGCCAGCATCAGGAAGATAGATTTCTTCCTACCTTTGAAAGGTAGATAGAAAGCTCGAAGAAGAGTGACATAAAAAACAGATTGGGTTGCAGACTGACTTGCAGAAACCCATTTCTAGGGCATCTCAGGAGGCACAACTATGACCAGCATTTTCTCTCTCCATACAGCAGCCATCACAATTACATATGTACAATTGGGTGATGGCACTGAGCTTGAAGAGTGACAAAACAGATTAGGTTGCAGACCAATTTGCAGAACAAAATTTCTACAGCATCTTGGGAGCCACAACTATGACCAGCATTTTCTCTCTCAAAACAGCAGCCATCACTACTATGTTTGTACAATTGGGTGGTGGGTGGTGGGGGTGGTGATGAAAGAGAGAGCTTTTGGAGCTTACCAATCCTTGCAAGCTTCACACTGAATCATGAGATTGTCAGGATTGTAGGGAAGCCCGCATGTACAATATCTGTAAGAAAAACCCAGCAGCAGCAGCAGCAGCAGAGGAGTTTAGGAAGCAACACAGAATTGCTGGTTGTGAGGACTGATTACTGCAATGTGCAGAGAGCAAGAAGAAGAAGAAGAAGAAGAAGAGGCTTACTTACACTGCAACTCTGTCTGGAGTGAAATCTCCAGTGGCAGCTTGGTACTCAAAGCGGCAGAAGAAATCCTCAGCTCTGACAGTCTCCAGCTTGATGTAGTTGCGGAAGGTGTGCACAGTGCAGGTGCCTTCAATGGTATCAGCACTTTGAATGTCATAGTGGTCAGAGAGGAAGAGCTCTCTGGCACCATGGAATGGTCTCCGTCCACACTTGGACTCTTCAGGTCGATAGTACCAGCGCACACGCAGCTTGATGTTATTCCTGCTGTCTGCTTCAATCTTCTCTATCTTGGCTACATAGGGAGGCTTCTCACTATCCTCTGCGCGCATCAAGACAGTGTCACCCACTGCCAACAAAACAAAAACAATTGGACAAAGACTCAATCAAGCACATCATCAAATGCTGCAGAAAACAACATTTCTTCTTCTTCCTCCTTCCTCCTCCTGCTGCAAACAAACAAAGTGAGTCCAGAAGAAGAAAAAAACCCACTCACTACATTTTCAAACCAGCTTTCAAACCAGCACCTTTCTTCTTCCCACCACCACAACAAAACAAAACAAAACAATTGGAGAAGACTCAATCAAGCAAATCATCATCATCATCATCAAATGCTGCAAAAACAACACTTCTTCTCTTCTTCTTCTTCTTCTCCTTCCCACCACCACAACAAACCAAACAATTGGCAAAAACTCAATCAAGAATATCATCATCAACATCATCAAATGCTGCAAAAAACAACACTTCTTCTCTTCTTCTTCTTCTTCCCACCAACACAACAAAACTATCAATTGGAGAAAACTCCATCAAGAACATCATCATCATCATCATCATCAAATGCTGCAAAAACACTTCTTCTTTCTTCTTCCTTCTTCCGCCTGCTGCAAACAAACAAAATGAGTCCAGAAGGGGAAAAAAACACCCCACCCACTACATTTTTCGAACCAGCACCTTTCTTCTTCTTCTCATCACCACCACCACCACTCCCATTTTTTGAACCACCAACCATCACCAAGTCCTAGACCTGGAATTGATTGAGTTGTCCACCCACAAATTACTTAAGATCCAGATCCACTAGTGGTAAACTTGAGAAAAAGCTTAACCACGTACCTCGGACGCTTTTGTCTGTTCCTTTCACCAGAAATGAGTCCAGAACTTTTTTCGCCGATTTCGCCTTTGTCATCTCTCACAGTTCTCTCTCTCTCGCGAGATTTGTACTCAAATCCTGATGAGCGAGAAGCAGCTCTTGTGAAGTGTGTCTTTGGTCTAGTGCCAGGAGAAGGAGGAGGAGCTGGAGCTGCTTTTGTTTGTGAATGGGTTTGCGACCAACTGGCCATAGCTAGGGCTATTGGGTACCTCTCTTCTCTCTTCCCACTTCTTCTCATCATCTCACTCCACTCTTCTTCTCTCTTACAGAATCGGAGCTCCGCAAAGCTCAAATCTGTTTTGTATTCTGTTTTCTTTCTTTCTGTTTTTTTTCTTTTCTCTGATCATTGTCTCTCCTTTGTTTTCTCCCTCGTCGTCTTCTTCTTCTTCATCTCTTTTCGAACAACGTTACCAGCTTCTGGTTGTGGTTCTTCTTCTACTTTATTTTTGCAGGTACCAATAACAGTTTTTTTGTGTGTTGTATCTTCTCTATTCTTTGATTCTGTTTTTGCTTTCTCTGATGAGTCTGTTAGTGTTGTTTTCTCCCCTTTCTTCTTCTTCTCTTTTCCAACAATGTTGCCAGCTTCTTAGTCTTCTTCTTCTTCTTCTTCTTCTTTTTTCTTGCAGGTACTCATAACATTTGTCTGTGTTTTATTCTCTAGTCTTTGATTCTTTTCCCCTTTCCCTCTTCTTCTTCATCTCCTTCCTTGCAACCTAGGGCAAGCTTTTCAGCCCACAAGATTCTACCACCACAAAACCCTTGATGTGTATGTGTGTGTGTACACAGAGCTTCCTTTTTGCTCCCACAAAACCAAAAAAAAAACTCTTGCAAGTTGTGGAGTTGAGGGGATTTCTATCCCCCATCATGTGTGGAGATTTTCGGGCTGTCAGGTGGGTGGGTGCCAAATCTGTTTCAGGTAAAAAGATTGGATTCAATGCTCAATTCCTGATTTTTCCTCTTCAATCCAATACTCACTGATTCTTCCTTCCTTCTTTGAGGAGCAAAAATCAGGAATTGAGCATTGAATCCAAGGTAGAAATTAGTGAGCACTGTGAATCCAAGCTTTCTTTCAAGCTTTCAAGCATCCAATTCTTCCTTCTCCTCAACAAGGAAGAATGAGACA
>Ga0209208_10008079_pt1 | contig 14119 bp, 12 predicted proteins | sample S1TSphfallax_3_FD_187694 | JGI IMG/M metagenome (GOLD analysis project Ga0209208, IMG submission 187694) | Host-associated microbial communities from peat moss isolated from Minnesota, USA - S1T2_Fd - Sphagnum fallax MG (SPAdes) (version 2) | ecosystem: Host-associated > Plants > Peat moss >...
TCGACATTTTATACGTATTCAATTAAGTCAAATGTGCCCGCATGGTAAGCCTCGTTGATTGCCACTAGTTTATTCATTTGCCAGTTAAGTCAAACCGCATGGTAAGGCTCGTTTACTATGCTCGGGCAGTACTTTCAACCATGTCGACATTTTATACGTATTCAATTAAGTCAAATGTGCCCGCATGGTAAGCCTCGTTGATTGCCACTAGTTTATTCATTTGCCAGTTAAGTCAAACCGCATGGTAAGGCTCGTTTACTATGCTCGGGCCGTATCTTGAATCAGGTCCACCTTCCATTCTTACGCCAAGTAAGTCAAATGTGCGCTCCTTAACTGCCCCCATGCTGGGACAATAGACTCACACTTTTTGGCATGGCCACTTGGCCTTGGACTCTGGAGACAAAAGTTTATTCCATGGAAGGCACATTTTATTTTGTACTAAGCAAGAACAATGTCTTTACATCTGATTGCCAACTAGACCTAGGGGAGGGCTTACCACTTGGAATCCACAATAGAGGGCCCCTTGCCTAGTTTTGTCGTTGGAACCTAAAACCAGTGATCCATTAATTAGCAAACTTCGTCGTAGAGGGCCTTTCCCTAGTGTTAAAGTCAGGGGTATGGACGAGTGTTGGGCAGGTATCATAATTTTCTGATACCCACAGCTGTATTCGGTTTTCACAAGATAACTTATAAAAAGGTTTTGGTTTTCTTGATTTTTTATCAACTCCAAACATAACAAGAGTAAGTTATATAAATGGTATGTTCACAAGCAACAAAATCCCATAGGAAGCCCACCACACCATTACTATCTTAGTCAACAATCAAAAAGCCCATTTTTTATGTAAAGTGATGAAAACCATTGCCTAAAAATAGGTAGGATGACAACAAAAGGGGATTGTTTGTACATTTGGTGTCCCAAACCTTTTTGGTAATTCAATTATGCAACAAGTCATCAACATTTTTGTGTAAACAACCTAAAATTTACATGGGCAATGTTAAAATCAATATGTTTTGATTTGATTTTCATATTGCCTAACTTTAGCTTTTTAAACCATACAACCATGAGTGCAAATGAGTTGAAATAAATGCACTTGCTTGCTAGTTAATATTCATAATGCCCTTATGCTATGTCACAAAGTCAAGAGTGCAACAAATTTGTATGCTTTCTTTTGTTAATGACTTTAAATTCCATCCAAACCATGTGCACATTTTTTGGTACAAGGATCCATTCAACACTTTCCTAAGAAAATCGTAAATTTTTCATAATATTTCCAACTTTCTTTTCCAATAAATGACTCATTTAGATTTGTGGCCAAAAAATGAGAGCACCTCTAAATGGTATTATTGAAAATAATGGATGTGTTTATCATAATGTTAAAATCTAACATTGATTTAGCTTCTTAAGCAATTCAAAGGTGAATGAACTATTATCTCAAAAAAATTGTTCATATAAAGGTAAAACTTTGTCACATTTATATGAGCTAATTCAACTCAATCAAATAAGTGTATATGAAAATACTTTCTATTCATGTAAAATGGGACCCCAAATCCAAGTTAATTGGTTCTAGAGGGTGAATTAGATGTGGGTTATAAATTTGGGTCATCCCTTGCCCTTCTTGATTGAATCCAATCAAAAAATACATTGTCATATTATAAGAACAATAAGTGTCATATATTGAATAACTCACAAATTTTGGAATGATTATAACGACAAAATTTATAAGTATCAATTTACAAATGAATAGCATGAATGGAAAGTGTATGACTAATGAATCATTACAAACGTTATAAGCCAAATGGAGGTGATGTTAAAATGTTCAATATTTGAAATTAATTCAATATATTTGGGTCCAAGCATGGTAAAGTGGACCAAAAAGTACATCAACCCAAATCTAAGTTTTAAATATAATAGTTTTTCAACATAAAAATAAGAAACTAAGTTCAATTTTTTTTTGAAGTCTTATTATTGAAGCCCTCATGCTTCCATTGAGTTCTATGAGTTGAATACAAAATTTGAAAAACTTTAATACAATAAAAGTAAATGACAAGTAAATATGAAACTAATAGGTTAATATTATGTTCATTCCTATTTCTACATTAGATGTTAAATATGTTTTGACTTTATTATGAAAAATTTCAAAGTCCACTAGTATATTTAGCATGTGATTGACTTAAAAATAAAATAGATCTAATATTTGATCTACTTGTGCTTGAATTTTAATCTATTTTGCAGGTTGTGACATCTACTTGATTTTGATGAATATATACAAACCTATTTTAAACATGTGGTTTTTACATATAATTATAGTAGCAAAGTCAAAGAACTTCATATAATTAAACATTAAAGTAAATAATATTTCTAAATTCAATATACCAAGGCCCATTTGATGGCCACTTTCCATTTATGTTGCAAGGTAATTCTTTGATCTACTTTACCATGCTTTTGCCCATTCATAATATGCTAGTTCATATATGTAATCAAATCAACAATAACAATTTGCATCAATTATTTTATTTCCCATATAAATCACAAGTATGGATTGGCATATGAACATATTGTACTTTTAGCTCCATAACTTTACAAACTGACCTTAATCAACCCACCACATTTTCATATCAAGGTGTTTGCACACTACATTGACCTTATATGGACATCACAATGGTAGTTTTTTTGTATTTCTTAAATACAAGAAAATAAATAAAATAAAATTCATTGAAATAATGAAAAAGGGGACTCATTTATCTAAAATTATTATAATCAACTTTCCAAGAATGAAAAAATCAAATCAAAATTGTGGATAGTCAATGAATAATGGACTTATAAAAATTTGTCCACATTTTTTTCACTTTTAAAATTCAAGGATATGGACTTTTATCTTACAATGTGTTAGTCTTATGTATTTGAAACTTTGGTATATTGAATGAATTATGTGTAATAAACTAAAAATCCATTGAATGAATGGAATGTGATTTTAATTTATTATGTTATGGACTTTTTTAAATCCCAAAAACTATAATTATTTAAAAACCACTTTTAAACATTTTAAAAAATTATTTTAAAAACTTTTTTTTTGGTGATATTTTTTGTATGTCTTATAGCATCATGATTTGAAATTGGAAATGGGAAAAAAAATTACTTTCAATATCGTCTAAATATTCATATTTTAAACCAATTTTCAACTACGTTAAAAAAGGACTTTGAAAAAGAGATTTTAATCTGTTGAAATTGTGACACCCTAGTGTGTTTTTGCCCATCATGGAAAGTAATGTTAATTAATAAATATATTTACAAACATGTCCAATTCAAAAAAAACCTTAATATACAAACTTTGATATTTTTTTCTATTCCATATTTTGTGCAAAATAAACAGCCCATGTGTGGAGGACATTCAAAAATATGGGGCTATTTATTCAACTACCAAGTCATCATAAGCCCTTTTATTTTTCAAATGGACCCACCTTAAGGCTTCATTTTACACATGATTATCCTTTTTTTTTTTAATGTTAAAATATTATGCCTATTCCTAAAGTGGGAGAGAGATTATGCCTATTTAAATTGTAGTATCACACCTAGTATTATCTTAGATGTGGCAAATCAATGGTAACCAAATTATTTTATCTTTGGGTTCACATATGTGATGTTGATAAACACAAAAGTAGATGTAGCATCCATGTTGGCAATTGTTGGTAAGTTAGTGCTAACTCAATGTTTATTTAATAGTACCCAATCTTGCTCAAATTGTAAATTTCACTAAAAACTTTTGTGGTAACTTAAAACACCTCAAAACAACCTTATAACTTGGTGGTAACATATCATTGCTTATTCCCACCCCTAATCCTCCTCCCCCATTCCCAATGTTCATAGCCCTTTTTAACATTATCCCCTTGAATTACCAATTTATGGTGTTTAAATGCAATAGGGGTGCAAACAAAATATCATGAGCCACACCCACCCCCTTGGGTGATTGTTTATTGGGTGTTTATTCTAGAATGTTCTTGAAATAATTTGGACAAAAGTTTTTAAGAAAATCTTTCATCACATTATTATGTTATGGTTTATATCAAAAAATTGCTAAAAATATGTCATTGTCAAAAAAATTCAAGTCCTTTACAAGTCTTTTTATTACTTAAAATCATTGGTTACAACTACTTGTATACATGTTAGTGTGATTACACCCATAAATGGAATTAATATCAACAGACATTGAATGTTGTTATGCAACATAAACCCAAAGTGTACTAATGTCAAGATTATTCATGAAACAAAGGTGGAATAATAGGTTTAGAATGATTTTAGTGTGAATAGGTTTGGCATTTTTGGTTGGGACCCATTTTCTTGGGAGAAGCAAAAAGCTTCATCTTTGTGAAGTTGAATTTTTTACTCCTCTTTAGTTGTGTATGTGTTTTTTGTTTAAAGTTGTTTGTTAATACATGATTAAATTGGTGTGAGGAGTGGATTCTCCTTGGTGAAGTGTGTAGGATTTTGATTATGTTTGTGTGTATATGTTTATTGCAATGTGTTGTCTCAAATAGCTAAGGACCTACATGTAATAACACATGATAGTGAACACATGGGATGATGATGTTAGATATGATATGAAAAGTGATGGTAAGTCAACCATGTGGCATTTAAAGGGATGGTAACTAAGAGTTAAGGAAGAAAACAATTAATCATTCTAACACTAGGTGTGGTATAAGATTGTTCCCATTCATAAGGAACTATTGGTGTAAGAACCCTTTCCCATTCCTAAGCCTTGTGATCTACATATGTTTAGGTTCATGATAAATTTTCCTTTTGCTTTACAATGGGTAAAGCACATGAGTGGAGGACATTCCCAAAATGCAAGGTTAGATTCAATTGGTGCCATCATATTGGGTTATTATTGCATGATCTTTTAAAAGATTCTAGTGATGATAATAATCAGAGTTGGTATAGATGAAACGAGTATAAGGTCCAAATGTATGGTTGTCAACTTGACAATTAAAAGCATTCCATTTGGAATTCCAAGTTTATTTATTTCATCAATGCATTTACATGGATATGAAAAAGAAAATTAACAAGTGCATTTTCATAATTGAATTTTATAATCTGATTTCATAATTGAATTTTATAATCTAATTCAATGTGAATTCAATGCAATCAAATTATGAAAAAAAATCAATTTGGTTCAAATTGGTTTCAATTGAATTGAATTTGATTCAATTTTTTAAAAAATCAATTCAATTAAAATTTCAATGAGAGCACTAACCTTAGTCTAGAGGAGAAATTTTTTGTGTTCAATTCGATTTATTCAATCTAAAAATTTGAATTCAATTCAATCAAATTTGAAATTAGTAAAAGAAAAAATTTCATTTTGTGACTTGTCTTAGGTGACTAAAAGTGTCAAGTAAAATCCTTGGAATGGACTTTAATTTTTGCACCCATAAGATTTGATGAAGTGTTTAACATTTGCTGGAATGTCCATAAATTTCATTTAAAATGTATGTATTTTTATTGCCCCATTTTAGATTTTGGGTGCACCCATCCAATTGATGGGCTATTTTGAAGTCTACCCATCTACTTGATGGGTTTCTTCTCAAAATATGAATGTCGGGTAATTGATTTAAACATGCCTCTATATCATTTTATTTTTTTGGGTTGTCACTTGCCTTTTTGTATCATGAGATTTCATATCACTATGAAGTGTAAAAAACAATTCATATGACTAATTTTTAAAATGAAATTTGTTTGATAAACATACAAATAATTAGCTTCAATTCCTTTAAATCTTATTAAACATTGGAATTTCTGTTGAAACCAGGGGATACATTGCACTCTCAAATTTGTACAGACAAATACAAGTCTCACCATCACTGAAACCCATTGAGTCATTGGGCTAATAGTATCAAAGGATTTTCATCCTGACAGTCTAAATGGCACTGAAGAAAAAAATCAAATTTTCATATTCTTTGTAGATAAAACTTGATATTGATTGGTGCTTGCTGTCCATATTTGATACTATTTTGTACAATGCAGTAGAGATTTTTAAGTCTAGCAGAATGTGGAGGCCACAATTGCATTCAAACACGATAGTGCTAAACTGTGAAAATCCAGGTTTCGGTCATTTTGGATGACATAAGGAATATGTTGATTCAAGTATTTATGCTCTCATGTCAAATAAATCTATAGTTCAAACCCTAAATAACATCATTTCTTCCCAATCTGAAGAAAGTGTATACAGAGTTCAGCTAATACAAATTGCATAAACAATCTTGGGTCCTCAAAGTGCCCTGTATTGAAGCTCTGGACATTTGCCTTGGACTTAAATAGTCAGCACAAGACCCATCCAAGGCCCACCAATTTGCACTTAGAGACCATTTGCAGTGATATCAACATGAGGTTTGGCACTCTCACACTCTGGGACCACATTAACCTTTACCCAGTATAGGAAGATCCAGCAAATGGAGAGGGAAAAAGCCAGCAGCACGAATGCTGCTGCACTGACAGATTGAAAACAAGAAATGATTTGAAGCATGTGCTTCTGGTTCATAAGGTTGCTGCTGAAGACAACATGGCTATGAGATTCTAGAGAAATCTCCACAAAAACAACGTGAAGTCAACATGACAATACAAGCAGTCATAACCTTGTGAGAGTTGCACACAAAGAGTCAGACCATGAATAGCAGTGATGAGCTGCCATGACTACTGACTCCATCAGCTCCCAATGGTAGGCGTAGATAAGTACACAATAATCTGCCCAAAATTCAGGCAAATGATTGTGCAAAATGTACATCCTGAGTTTCTCTTGCAGTTCTTTTGCTTGTTGCTGCTAAAAGACAACACAATTGGAGCATAATCCAATAAACCAAGAAAAAAAGAAAAAGGATAGTAGAGAGTTGATTGTCTCCAGAATTGCAGATCTGATTTATTTTTTTGGCAAGAATACTGCTACTCCTGTTCAGAAAAGGTTAAAGAAAAAGAGCACCAACCTGTCCTCCCTCCTCTATCCACGCAAGTATGTCCTCCATAGCAAGAACTGCAACCTGCACATTATGTGCGGAGAAACCAGGGTGAGAAAATGCGCACACACACACACACACACAAGGGGGCAAGATATGATTGATGGTTCTCATGATAGGTTTCCAAAATCCTTTTATGGGGTTTAGAGTTTAGGGTTCGGTGAAGTTCACACCCAATTTGACAGCCAATTCTACTGCAGATGAACACAGAAGAGGGCCGCAGCATGCAGACCTCATTCCTGGCGTCAATGCCCTCTTTGTTATCACCCCTGAAGAAGTCTGCAGACTGCAAACCACCCACCAAGCAATTTTTTTCTTCAGGAATAAATTGGAGCAAGTGACATGTTCCCTGCTGCCTCCTTCATCTGGTTTTCCAATCCACCAAAGATGAATGCTTTCTTCAATAGCCCAAGTTCAAATCATATCTGCCACTTTGATTTTCCATTTTTGCATACCACACAGGACTCCCAAGTCCTTAGTTGAGAAAAACCTGGTTTCTTCAAAAGCATAGAAGAAACACTGACCTGACTGGAGCCAAGCTTCAAATGCCGATACTGCACAGATGTTTTGCAAAATCAATTGCCTGGTCAGAAAATATGAAGTACCCATCACTCTACAAACTCTATAGAGCCAAAAATCACACATTGATTTACACTCTTCAGTAGCAATCTAGCTTTTTTTTAGCAGTAGAAAACAGCAGTTGTGCACATGAACACAGAGTCAAGAAACTCCACACTGTAAGAACTATGGGAACTTACATTGAGCAAGTTCAAGTTGCAGACACATTGACTCAGGTTTAGGGTTTCAGGTTTAGAGGTTTAGGACAGCTCAACTGAAAATCAGTCTGTTTTTCAATGGAACTTACTTTGCCAACGTTGAAGTGCTTGGTGTCATGACCAAACCAGCACAAGTATCTAGTGAGCTTGGCTGCAGTAAATGTCTTTCCGCATTCAGGCAAACCGACCTAGAGACCAAAGAACACAGATTCAGCAAACCAGGAGGCTTCAACTACACTACAGTACTCATGTATTCTGTGAGTGGGTACACATCAGTCTTGGCTAACCTTTTGTGTGCAAGAAGAACAAAAGACAAGCATTATCCATTGAGTATAATGCAATCAGAACAAAAAGACTTTGTCATTCCAGCCTGTACATACATGTTCTATGGGATATCGGGGAATTACCCTACCAGAATGATTGCAAGCTGTCGTTGCTCTCTTGGCCCCAAAAGCTGGTCAGCCACAGCACCAGCTGCAACAGCTCCAGCAGCTTCTGGCATTGTCTGGACACACATATAAAGAACTGCCTCCAACACTCCATCCTCATGTGAGACCCTAGACTTGAGTTCTTCTGCAAACTTATTATTTTTTCCTTAGCCAGCAAAAAGAAAACCCTTGCAAACAACAAAACTGTGCTTGCCCAGCCAGTGCTGAAGAACATTCCAGATGGAACAAGGATCACAAAAGGAAAGAAGATAACAAGAATATTTATCTGTGAACACAGAGGAATATTTACTAACACAAATGCATGCATACCTGAGCATTGGAGTTCAATTGGAGCTGTATCTCAATCAGAGTGACATCACTACTTGGTCTAATAAGTTTTGGTGAGTGTCCCACTCCTTTGTCCACACCACCTGGTGAGAGAGAACTCACTGAGAAACTCTTTGGTTGTTCTCCAACAAGTCCAGGAGCAGCAAGTTCCATGTTTGAGCTCCCTGGTGGCACCATGAGGTCCTGCAGTAGTGTAGAGCACATGTGGGGTGTCTGAAATGGATTAGAATCAAAAAGCATCTTTCTTTCTGACAAAGTTCTGATGAAATAGATACAGAGACTGAAAACGACATCAAAGGCAGTTTCCAAATCTGATATTAACATGTCATGGGTATATACATGGTGTTGGCACCTTGGTAGAAACAGATCGATCTTTGGAGACACCAGTGTCACTGCCCTGCAAGAGCTGATATCTATGACTCTCACCATAAAAAGGAGCAGGCTCAGAGGCTGCATGTTGCAGCTAACGTGGATTTTCAGCTATGTTGGCTGCATATTGAATACCTGAATTTAAGCTCGATGTTGGAGGAGGCACTTCAGAGTGCTCCAAATCTAGCTCTAAAGCTTGCAAGTTACTATGCATATGCTGCTGCTGCACAGGCAGAATTTGATGATCGAGCAAAACATCAGGAATACCCATGATGGCCCTCCTTGAAGCATGAGGTCTGAGGTTCTTCTTGAGAGCCCGCCAGCTTGCCACTAATGCAAATGGTGACACTGGGTCTGTTGATATGCTAACTGCTAGCTCCAGACTCTGCACACCAAATCCCTTGGGAAGCTCAAACTTTGCAATATGGGAGCCACCTGGTCCTCCAAGCATTTTTCCGGCCTTCAGCACCCTATTGGAACCCTCCTCAATTATGACTAGTACTTCATTGTCATCCATCAGTTTCAGAACAAACTTGAACTCCAAGGATTCTATCAACAAGCCCCCAAGCACCACCCACCCACCCAACACAACAAAGCCTCAAGAGAATGTAGAATCTCTTGCATAGCATACAAAATTCATCACACACAGCAACAGATCTGCCTAGCAAATCATTGATCAGAAGACATGATGTGAGTGCATACCATGGTCAGAAGGAACAACAAAACTCAGCTCCCAAACTTCTGCCAACTCTCGCTCCATGGCAACCTGTTGAATGCAAGCAAAAAAGCACTGGCAGTTTTATTCAACCTTTGTATTAAACCCTAAACCTTCTGTGCATTTAATGCTGATCTTGTCAAAGCAGGGGAATATATACTAGAAGTGCAAATGACTGTGAAGAGCTGTGAAGAGTTTCAAAGTAGAAAAAATTGCACGCTTTTCTCTAGTAGAGAGAAACAAGGGTTTAGGATTTATGGGTATGGATGAGAGAGCTTACTGCTTTTGATATCTCCCAAAATCCAACAATTGGTATTGATCCCGTGACTCAGGGTACAGAATCAAGTGGCAAGGTCTCACCATCCGGCTTACTGTGCAACCTGAGTGAAACAAAGAGCTGACTCCCTCCTGAGCTGCTGCTACTGCTGCTGTCAGTTCCACTGACCGTGAATTGCCCATCTGATGGCCTGCCTTAACCCTCTCTCTCTCTCTCTCTCTCGATTGAATGGGAACTTGACAATGTTTTTGGAAAGACAGCCTCCAGAGCAAGCTAGTCCTCTTGGTTTGACATTCCCACCCACATTCTGGAAGCCTCTATACATACATACAAAAGTGAGTAAAGTTCAGTTCTCCTCCCATTGGCAATTTTTTTGTCCCAACCCTTCAAACCCTTCATAATAACATTTGGAAAAATCCTTTTGATTCCAAGCCTAAGCCCACTGTGTAAGGGTTTAGGGTTTAAGGTTTGTCATGCTCGCAATGAGATGGGTCTTCTTCGATGATCTAAAGATCACTTGATTTGGAATTGTTGTCCACTTGTAACAAGACATTGGTCTTCTTCTTTTTTCCCTTCTTCTTTTTCATTGGATTTCAAGAAGTAAAATCTCAGAACCCTAAACCCTAAACCTTACCGACAAATAGGAATGTCCAGAGCTTCTGAGCACACCCATCTTCAGCGCATCATCAATCTCATCCTGCTGCTGGCTGGCAATGTCTGAACAGCAGCATACCAAAAAAAATAAAAATCTGTAATTTAAGAATACCCAAATGACAACAAAAGAAGATTCATTTATAAACAACACCCAATCACCCAAAACACAAAAAAAATTGTGAAAACAACAGGCTTCATATGACAACAAGAAAATTGCCAAAGAGATTTGTTAGCAACATCCATATCATCCGGACTAGAAACCCAAAGAGGATCAAACAGCAAGCAGCAACAGAAAAAGCCTGGTAAAGTTCTCATCCCTTTTGTTGGCTCTTCCTGTCAACAAAAGGATGGACAGAGACTACCAGGTACCTATCCTCTTAGGCAGGGGGTATCCATCAGAGTGAGTCGGGTATTAGAAATTGCACCCAAAACCCTCACCGGGTATCAATCCCAGTATCCAAGTTGATAACTGTGATTATCAAAAAATAATATACCTGGTTTATATATATAACCAAAATTATCAAAAAAAATTAAATACCTGGTTATTATATATAACCAAAGTTCTCGATTCCTTAAAATAAATCAAACATCCACCTAAAACTGCTGGGTCTTTTCCGGTTCTTTCATGAACCCCAACGGTTCTTTGAAGTTTTTGAAATACCCAGAACTGGTGCTTCTGTGATTTTGATTTTTGTTTTCAAATACCCTAACCCAGTGATTCTTTTGATTCCGAAAATTTTCAAATACCCAGAACCAATGGTTCTGTCATTCTGTTTTTTTTTTTTCCAAATATTCAGAACATTTGGGTATTACAAAATATCAGATACCCACCCCCACACTGGTATTCTTTTGTCCACAAAAACAACAGTTTCTGAAACCAACCAATTGTGCGCTAAATATGTTCCCATAGGTTCCCCAAACTGTTGTTCCCAAAAGCACCGCACGTGATACCCTTATGTTAGTTCAAAGGTATGTACTTGTAACCTCTGAATACCTAGACCAAAGGCAAAATGCTCTAACTAATAATCTTCTAAATTTTTGGCGTGTCCAAATTATGTGGGGCATTTCTTTTTTGGGTTATGGACGAATCAAAGAGGCCCATCACAAAAACAAAATAAAGAAAAAATCAATTCAGACACACAAATTCCCGCCCACCTCCCCCCGCTATTTCTCCCCCCATGTTCTTCACAACTAATTAATACAACTAACAACACATACTTAGTTGCTTTGATGAACGTTTGATATGCTTTAAATGGCTTCTCAAGTAATTTTGACGGAGAAACATGTGGCTCTTTGGTCCCTTGTGAACTCTATTTTGAGCACCCTAATTAAGATTGCATTCACACTTAATGTTAAGTTAGTGCTAAGTGAAAATCTAGGTGGCAGCCAATGTTAAATGGGTCATTGATTGTTTAATACTGAGTGAATGTTAAACTTAACATAAAATCTTCATGCTAAAGAGACTTAGGTCCTAAATGACTAGCTATAGCTAGCTTGGTGTTAGGGGACTTAATACTGGAGTCCTTAACACCAAGTGTGAATGCACCTTTAGGTGTTAAAAACCCTAATCTCAACCTGAAATAAATGTATTTATTGTATTAATTATTCTCAAATTCCAATCTGAACCCCTTGTGTTTGGAGACCCTTGGATCTGGCTCCTCCATCCCCAGCCATCTATGGTTGAGGTGGGTTTGGCCGTTTTGGGATGAACCCAAATCAATTAACCTAATCCGATCCAAATGTTGAGGTGGGTTTTTGGGTTTTTCTTTTTCTTCTTTTTCTCTTTTGTTTTTTCTTTGTTTTTCTTCTTTTCCACCATGGTTTCTTTCTTTTCCATTGTTGTTGTAATTTTGAATAACTATGAAATACCAATTTGTAAACAATGTCATTCAACTCCAATTGTATCATTATCAACTTTACACTCATCAACATGCTACTAAGGTGATTACAACAATAAGAACTTATTGATGAACACATGGCATGGTGGCTAATGAAAATAATTTTACAAAGCAGTCTCTTGAAGTTAGAGAATAACATCTAGATATATTGCATGGGTTTCTTTGACATAAACAATGGCATGGAATTCATATTTTTCATTTTTTGAACATTTTTTAGAGTTTTGATAGATCTGATATTTGCATCAATACATACAAGTTTTGTCTTATTGCAATTGTAACCTCACAATTGTAATATGTTTGCATGCTTTGAAAATGAACATTGCACTAATATTTTGTTAAAATTTTCCCTAAAAATATGAATTTTAAACATATTGTAATGTTACATTATTGCATTACAAGCACTTCAAAACATAAAGTTCAATGTGAATTACTTGCACAAGGATCAAAAAATAAACATTACTTTAGTTTGATTGATTTTGCAATACCCACATTTGAAGCATAAAATGTCAACTAGTTTTTTTGGATGATTTGTTAATACCCAAATCTTGAACATAAAATATGCATGTTTGATGAAGAAAAAGATGATGATAAAAAATTCAAAATTAGAATTAAAATTAGAATTATGATAAATAATAGAACAAAATAAAAATTTAGAAGGAGAAAAAGTAAAAGAAATTTTTAAAAAAAAATGTTCAAAGAAACATATAAAAATAATTTTCAAAAAGATTATGAATTCAAAAGGAAAAAAAATGCTTGCATTTTGGTCACAAAATATGTAATAATTATTGAAGTGTATTGTATTTGAAATGACATTGTTATCATATGTGGGTATTGCATTTTGTGATTAGATCTTCAACTATTTTAACTTCTAACAATAATTATTAAAATATGCAATACTTATGTGTGGGTCACAAAAGGTGATTGAATGTGCAATACCAACATTCAGGGTTATTGTTTATTGACATCAAGGGGTCAAATATGATTAAAATGGTTGTTAGTTCATTTAATGCAATACCTTTATATTTTGTATGGTAGACATTAACATCATGTTATTGATAAGTAGGTAGGTGAATAGGTGCAAGGTGGGTAGGTAGGAAAATAAATAAATAGATGATATAAGTGAGTGGGTGGCTAAGTAAGTAAGCATGTATGTAGTAGGTAGGTTGGTGGTTAAACAAGTAGGTATGTACACAAATAAAAAGCAAGTTAGGTTAGTAATGTAATTAGGTCAGTAAAATAGCTAAGTCAATAAGGTAACCAAAAGTTTTGTTAAAAGATTTTGTTGAAAGAATAGTTTTTAAGTTTATTTTTAAAAATATAAAATTTTTGTCAAAAGTTAGAAGTTTTTCAATAGATATAAGTTTAAGCATGTAGAAATAGAGATTTTTCAAAAGATAAAAATTTAGTGCGAGCGCGGCGTGCGGTAGCACCAGTGGGCCTGCCTCGAGGCTGGATAGCGTCGGGTTCTCGTATCTATAGGCGTGGGTCAAGCAGAGGAAGGGTGGCAATCGGTTGAAGGTGCCATTGAAGGTGGAAGTCGGTGACCTGCAGAGAACCAGCGTTGACACGAAGGTACGTATCGATGACATGCACGCATGGTAAGCCCATAGAGTCCTTCATCGTATTCGTACAGGGAGGTTCGTACAGGGAGGAAG
>Ga0209208_10008080_pt1 | contig 14119 bp, 7 predicted proteins | sample S1TSphfallax_3_FD_187694 | JGI IMG/M metagenome (GOLD analysis project Ga0209208, IMG submission 187694) | Host-associated microbial communities from peat moss isolated from Minnesota, USA - S1T2_Fd - Sphagnum fallax MG (SPAdes) (version 2) | ecosystem: Host-associated > Plants > Peat moss >...
GTTTGCACACATCTAGTTGAAGGGGAGTTTAACCCTAATCCCAAATTAGGGATTTTTCCCACTACAACTCGAGCATTAACTACATCCACACCCATGTTAAACATGCATAAGAAAAGCAAAAAATCAATTATCTTTTAGTCCATGAGCAAATTTGTGAAATTGCTACACTTGACAACTAGACACCCTAATGTGCTTTCAAAACAAGTGCACAATAACAAAACACATGCATCATCATAACCCTTTTTTATTCATTGTGGGCTTATAAGCATTATGATATTATTCTAGTATGAAACCAACAAGTTTAATTCCATTAGTAACCCATTGTAATGCATCCAATTAGTAACCTTGGTACAACCTAACCCACACTAATACTCCACCCCATATCAAATTTGATAAGCACTCCATTCACATATGGTTTTGTAGAAAAGAAAGCTCTCTAATGAATAAAAGGTTTGTGAATAAATTTTTCCAATCAGTTTTAAGTAGGTAGTGAAGCAATTTTGAAACTTGTTTTGAATGATGAAAACAAGGTTAGAAATGTCCATTCATCTTGCATATCAGCCAAAACCATAACCGTGCATATATTCATAACTTTAACCATTCATAAATGTGATGGTTCATAATGGCACTTGATTTAAATTGTTTTTAGAAACATGTGGTTGGGTTGCAATCATGGGAAATAGGATGGTATCCTTATATTGATTTTGCATTATTAGTATAAAAAAGGATGACTATTGATCCAAAAGAATAGGGTTCAACAAAGGCCCCACAAAAGATCCAAAAGTACCCAAGGCCGCCTTTGGGTGCCCAAAATGCATTTGAATAATGGTCGAGTGCCTTGGAAATGCAATTTTATCCTTTGGAGAAAACCAATATTGAAAATAGATAATCTCGCATCATAAACTTACAATATCATAAAATTTCAATAGAATTTGTGCAAAAATCATAAAAATAAGTCCCTGCAAATTCATGAGCTTCAAAATGTAAAAATGGCATGAAAGATATACATATTATTTTTATATAAATGATATGTCTTTTCTACTTGTGATGTTTTGATGTCAAGTATTTACAATTTACATTTTAACTAAATCCATGGAATTATTGTGATGCGATTTTGGATAAAACTATGTGGTGTACTAAAGATGAACATTTACATATGTCATTCAAAAATAATGTTTCATTCATTTGAATATTTAAGATATCAAATACATAAAAATATCATTCATAGTAACCATAACATGAAATTCATGTGATATTTGTACAAACCTATGAAGCCTAGTAAGTTTGTGATGCAGTGGCAGTCAACAATTATTGTGTAGGGGATGTGTTTTTCAAAATTAATTATCAAACCTATAGTAGCTAAAGGACATTATTTCATCCACAATTATAACCCAAGCCTCCTTGTCTATAAGGCCCATAATCTTAATGATAGGATTTGTTTGATGGAACATATAATCTCCCACAAAGAAAGGTAGCATATTTGATTTGGGAAGCAAGTTCTTTCCACCGAATCAAACATAATGCATCATTGAAGTGGTCAACAAGCTCAAGGAACAAAGAAAAATGATCAAGTGAATATATCTTTTTGATGTCACAATACATATTAAACAAGTTTGAAAGCTTGACAAATTTAAACCCTTGATCACAAATGAATGTATCACACCCTTGTGCAAAACGTGAACAACCTTTACATTGTTTCCAAAAGTGGCAACACGAAAGCCAAACCTAACAAAGTTTCCACATCACATTGTTTGTTTTTGCATTGTCAATGGTGGCACTATCAATATCCATCTTAATAATCAAAATTTTGTACTCAACCAAAACCCTTTTCAGTCTAAAGTGATAACATAGATATCCAATGTGTTTTTATGTTCTTCAAAATCTTGTTGCCTTTGGCTTTGAACAATTAAACCAATTTGCACAACTCAAGATGTCATTTAGGGTTATGAGCAAAAAAATTATCCATACCAACAAAGAGATTTTCGATTTTTTTGTACCAACCTCAAAGAACTCAAGGTTTGAATAACCAAGTTTTGTGCAATGTGCCATGTAGTGCACATCGTTCAAATATGGAGCACGTTTCTACATTAGTTGTGTGATGACCCCCAATTTTTACACCTTGGAAAATTGTCATTCCATCAACTCCAAAACATACAAGCTTACTCTCATTCAAGCCTCCAAATCCAATAAAACTTTCCATAATCATGGTTGTTAGTTCAAGTATGTAATGGTTCCCTTTAGGTTGGGATTCTCTTCCAAGCATCTACCACATAAACATGCATAAACAACTAACTTTGGTTGTCAAAAAGTGGTGACCTCGTCAAAATTCATTGATATGAATTATGTTTTATGCACATCAATTTTGATGGCCTTAAGAACAATGTTGTGCATGACTAAAAATGGTCTACCCTATGGAAATTGACCAATGTTCTTAGGGGCAGTTTTCAACCTTCAAAAATTGGAAAAGAAATTTAAAGGATTTGAAATCAATCATAAGGTGGCCTTATTTTAACAAATGTTAAATTGTGCAACAAATTGCAAATACTTCCTTTTTCTTCTCTACTTTGCTTCCATTTGCAAGTAAAAAAAATCAACAATATCATGCCTTGTGGAACCATGTACATTTTTTCATTTTTTACATGTGCATTAATAAGGTTGAAGGGTCAAAACATGTAACTAGGAGCCAGGAGCCAAAGAGGGCATTGGATGTTAAACATAATTAGTCAGAATTATTACATTTAAAAAAATAAAGGTTTGGTTTTAATTTAGGACATTTGAAAATGTACACCTACTGCATCAGATGGAGTCAATTTTGCAAAGGACTATCAAATGGACTCATATAATCAAATAATTTTCATTGAAAAAATACAAATGATAAGAACATATTAGCCACACTCAAAAAACAATCATATTTTTAAAAATGTGGAATTCAAAAACTTTAAAAATCAAAGAATATTTCAAAATTGCTTCAGAATTTCAAAGCTTCAAAAGTCATTTACCACATATAAATGAGTTATAATGTACATGATGTATGAAGAAAAGTTATAGGCTATAATATAATAAAACTAAATAACGTGAAATTTTTATTTTTGGTGATGATTTAAAAGTTTCATCATTTTTCAAAATGAAACGTTGAATTTGTAAAGAATATGTACATTTAAAAATATTTATATTTCAATAATATTCAACAAAAAAAAATGTGGTTCATTGGGGAAACATTTAAAACAAATTACAAAAATTTCATTCAAAAATTCATTTGCATGTAAAAGGTTTTTTGGGGAAAAAGGATGTGTTGTCCTTTTCCAAAGTAATTCCTTTGGCTCCTAGTTATAAGTTTTGACCCTAAAAAAAATTCCCCAATAACAATTCCTTGTCTAGTTATTATGCACTTATTCAGTAGAATGCTTTATGAAGGAATCCAATTTTGGCACCATGAAAATTTCCTTCCTTTTCAATGTTTGTGCAAATCTTGCACCTCACCATTTTCATCTTCTCATTAGTCCAACATACTCGTTCCAACCAATTAAACGCCCAACAATCTTGGTAAACTTTGTTCAACTCCCATTCACATTTATTTGGTTTTTTTATATATAAATGGGAAATTGGATCTACATTATACAACAATATTAGGTTCAAATGGGGTTTCAATAATAGTCATAAAAGGACTGGCATGCGTGTTAAATGATGAAGGTAGTTTAAACAAAAATGATAATCTTTGGAGGAAGTTCCACATCAATTTTTGTAGAAGTTGAACCAGAAAATAAGAATTGAAAAGTTTGCAAGTGGTTGCAAGGGTGCCATAGCCCAAAAAATCACAAACAATTGTACAACAAAACTTGTGAAAGCAAAAGAAAATGTTGAACCTCCAACATGATAAAAAAATTGTGTAATTGAAACCAAAATGATGCATGTGGCCAAGACTTAGTGTACATTATGTACATAAGAAATTTGCAACAAAAATTGAATAAAAAAACTTTGAAAATTTTGAAATTTTCAAACCTCAAACATAATACATCAAATGACCAAGACTTGTTATGTGAATAACAAAGTTGCAAGAAAAGAAAAGAAAATGCTTGGATAAATTCCTAAATGACAAACCTCAAAAACAATTGTGTTCATGAACAAGATTTATTTTGTGTGTAAAAAAAAATTTAAATTTTGTCAAAATTAAAAAGTGGCAGACCTCAAACCTTGTGCTTGCGATTAGGACTTACTATGCACATAGGAAATCCAAAAGAAACAACATTAAAACAATTTCAATTCAGATTTGGAAATGGTAAACCTCAAACATATATAGATGTGCATGATTGAAACTAATTATCACATAAGAAATCTGCAACAAAAAAAAAAAAACTCAAATAAATTTTGAAATGATCAATTGATTTCACGTGCATTTAAAAATCTGACAACCAAAAGAAAAAAACTTACTTTATGAATCATAATTGGGTTCAACAACACAAGATCAAACATAACTTTTGATCTACACTCAACTTTACAACACAATCAAAACAAAAAAAACTCCAAACACATAAAAATGCAATCAATAATGGAAAAAAATCCCAATTTAATGAAAAGTTCGACTTTATAATAAATCCAAAATGCATTTCCAAAAACAAATTTTGATTGAAAGTGGGATCAAAAAAATGCCTAAGCATTTGTCGTAAATTGCAAAAGTTTATAACATCTTACTCTTTCGTTCTTTTGATGTGTTAATCTCCTAATGTTTCAATATTTTTGAATCCCACACCCTTATTAAATGCATTTAGCAAGTTGAAACTTCCAACTTCCAATATTATAACAAAAGAATGCCAAAATAAAAAACTTTGTAAACCATCAAACATCAAAGATGACCATACCTTGAAGTCCAACATTTCTCCTTCATTTTTTTTTCCCACATGATTCTACATTCAATAGCCCATAAGTACAAACTTGAAAACAAGTTGCAACAAATGTAGGATGCAAGGACATTTGCAATAAGATCAACCTACAAGATATTCATATAGATCTCATATTTAAATTTCTTGCATCCATAGATCATTAGGCATTTACCCTTGTTGAAGTTCCATTCATGTCTAGAATTCATCCTACAAGAGGTTCTCCACAAATTTGTGTTGTTTCTACACATGTAGTTATCACTGTGTTGAGGTTCCATAATGGAAGGCAAGCAAAAAATGTCTTGAATCTAAACATGGGTGAAAACTATTCTTATAAACTCACATAAGAACCTTGCAACTACTACAAACACAAATGAAGGTAATGAATGAAAGGGTTTGTGGCATTAGTCGGTCAAGTTTCATCTTCCATGCCATCACTAAATCTAAACCAACCATCAAGCAAATGGCTCCAAACCTTGTCCAAGTCATTGATATATGGTGGCAATATGCAAATTCATTCATTTGATTTCCTATATGTAATTCATTGGGCCTTATGGACATTCACCAAATTATGAAATTTTGTCCTCCCAAAAAAAACAATGACAATGATTGTAGAACTTTTAACTCGTTGAAAAAATGACAAGATGTTCATGAATACACCCTATTGGCAATTAGAAATTGAATTTCCATTTACCAGCAACCATATGGAAATGTTATAATTAATAAACCAAATCAATGATGAGTGTAAAATTTGAATATAACCCCGAATCATCTAATGTAATTCTTTAGGAGATTTGATCGAAACAAATTAGACCTAGTATGATTTTGATGATGATGTAGGCTCTATTAATCATCCATTTCTTTCATAGTTCATCCATAATTAGTCTTTCATCCCTAAGTTTTCAAAGGTTTGCAATCCTCCATTTTGGGCTTGAAATCCAAATTTCAACATCAAATCATGTGTGATTACAACTTTTTGATTTTATGCTTCATCCATATGTTTCAAAATATACACATTTTTGTTCATTTCAAAATTACCTTGTTAATGTACAAGGTGGTTTTCATAGCGGGTATTGCAAACCAAACCCTTAGGCCTCATACATGATGCGTAAATGGTTAATGTAATATGTGTTGTGCATACAAGTGTAATGATTTAAAAAGACACATAGTTTTACATTTAGCAAGTATATGTTTTTACATTTACATCAATATGGTGGGCCTTATACTATTACACAAAGTATAAATAAATTTCATTATATCATTTACACTAACATAATGCAAGTCGTAAATTATATACACATGCACAATAATGGAATTGTGTGGTTGATCAATGTTATTTCAAGGTCCATTAGGCTATCCTAGTTATGGTTTGATACATACTATCCCCTTCTAATTCAACAATTGAATAAAATGTTGATACCAATTCTTATTGAAAATTAATTATTTTAGTTTAGTTTCCAAGTAACCTAAAATCCAAGCCTAATCCAAAATCAATGGATAACCAATGTTGTTGTCATTAACCTTTGAACAATGTCATAATACACCAATTTTGGAAATGTCTCCTTTTTTCAAAGAAAGGACAAGCTAGATAAGGATCAAATATATATGAACCTTTGACCAATGGTTTTCAAAACATCAAATAATTGATTTTCATTAAGAACTAGTTGGTCCCTTTCGGGACTTGGAGTGGAAGTAGGCCCAATATTATGAAAGGTATTAATGTTTTCCCCTTTTAATTGTTGGGTTCAATTTTTTTCTTTTGTTTTACAAGTAAATTGGATGTGCAATGCATGGTCACAACCAAGAAAGATCAAGCACGATTTTGTTTCAAAACCTTCTTAAATTGATGTTCAATAAATATATTAAACAATGTTTTGCATTTAGTAGGTGAAGGGCATCTCAATTCATATTTTTATAAAAAATTGAAATCCTATAAGGTGTGTAATTGGTCTAAAAGTAAGGTGTGTTTTAATGTTGTGGTTGGGTTTGGAAAATGAAACACCAAAATCTAACCAACATTCATTGGAATTTGGAACCACATTCATGCAATGTTAATTATTTATTAATTAGATGTGGGTACATCTCATATTATTTTTTAAAAATTTAAATTTTGAAACAATCACTCAAATAAAAGTTCAAATGAATTACAAAATGATCTATATATGAGGGAAGGTTTTTTGTTTGTTTTGTTCTAATGGTTCATGGAACCAAGGTCATAATGACAAAAGGAAAGCTGTTAAATTTGAAATTTTTATTTTTAAAAATAAAAATAAAAACAAATAGTTCTAGAAGGCCACAAGTTGTCAACATGAAAGGCATGTAGTTAGAATACATGATAGAATGTGCATAATATTATTTAACCTTGATGGAAATTTTGTTAAAAAATATCATACTAAATATTAACATATTAGATTCCAATTGTCTATGTATCAATTATCAATTTTTTTTACCCAATTACAAATATGTTTTAATGATAAATGCAATTAACACTTTATATTTATTAAACATTCCATATATTAATTATAATAACTAAAAATGTAAGTATAATATTTGGTATATATGTGTTATTTTCATAAAAAATGACATCTTAAATTGTTTTGAAGTATAACTCAATCTAGGATTTGAATTGAAAGAAATATGCCCAATTTGCGCATTAAGTGGAAAGGAGATTAATAAAACCAATCATAAGAATTACACATAATGCATACTAAATTACAATGATACATGTGTTAGTATCTCAATTTACAACAATGTTCACATTTTCTAGAAACCATGGCAACATAGGTTATATGTCCAAGGGTTGAAAATTGTTAACAATTTTTTTTATAAATCAACTTGTGACTCTAGATAGCATTACATACACTAATCCTTGTGCAAAATATTCATGAATATGTATCATCACTCTAGATGATATTGTTGCACCTTGGGATTTGTGCCCTATAATTGCATGACCTAGCATTAGAGGAAATGATGTTTTGTAAAAATGTTATCGAGAATCATATTTGTTTTGAGTTGATTTTTTCCAAAAAAATTCCACATCATGATGGATTAAGTGCAATGGAAATGTTGCAAACATTATCTTCATTATGAGAAATTGCGTTTGTCAAAACCACACCACCTTACAACTAAAACTCAAAACAATCTCATATACAACTATTGTGCAACTATCTCTTGGGTATTATAACTATTGTGTAACTACTATCTCCCTGGAAATATGAGTGTATTAATAAATAAATTGCCACATTAAGAAATTAGTTAATTATATTATAGTTGCAAGTGAGTTGAAAATGGGTCTTCTATATAGTAATTTATACACATCGTACATACATATGTAGTCAACCATGTTTGACTTTTTCAGGAATTACATTATAGTTGCATGTGGCAATTACTTTTTAAATGTTGTAAATGTGCCACTAAAGTAACAACTATGTTGCAACTAGGTACAATGTACATACATGTGATCATGCCACATGTTCACATTTCCACCACCCATTATGGAATACAAATTTGTAACTAGTTTTCGATTATGATTCCCATTGATATAATTAGTACATCCACTAGTGCGCCACTACTAAAGTTTTTCCAATGTGTGCAAAGTATTTCTATTTTATCGTCAATGTATTATTCTACTAGTGATTCATCAGTGTAGCAAGTGTTCCAAATTGATGAAATTTTTTCTTCTATTGGTACTTGACATGAACATATTATGTTAGAAAAATATATTTAGTTTAGATCTTCAACATGTTTAATTGAAGTTTTCAAAGTATATAACACTACAAAATTCTAATCAATTACATTATAAACATTTTTTTTTGTGTTTGATAGATGGCAATCACATATTGCTAGAAGTTGTGTATGATTGCTAGCCAAAATCACTAATTTAGAATGATATTGTTCATTTGTATCAGTTTCAATTTGGCGTAATTTTGTTTCAATGTTTTGTAATAATGTACTTGTCAACATTGACATTTCATCAATAATGATGATGTGAGTTTCTTTGAAAATTTGAAATTTAACATTTAATTCTTGTAATGGTCGAACATATCTTTTGCATTGTATATGAAACATGTTGTGGACAATTCAAGCTTTTGAATTAAGCCTTGATGTTGTACATCATGTTGTTGCAGTAAGGATAACGTTCTTCAATAACATATAATATTTGGTCAAATACCAAATGAAAATGTATTTCTAGTACTAGGAGTTCTTGACATAAATCATGTTCACAAATAATGAATAATTGACTATATAATTTAGTAAAGATGTAAGATATTTTGTAGAATTTGTGTTATATATATATAAACTACCATATTATATATTTCATACGTGCAATAGAAATATGCATAGCTTCTGGATGGTATTATTTTAATATTTGAGATGAAATTATATTTAATATTCACAAAAATCAAATAAGTTATGTATTTGAAATGACATGTTGAATATATGCATTTTTTCATGTGCCAAAGAATCACCAACATCATTGCATTTTTCAAAGAATCACCAACATCATGTATCCAATAATTTGGATCAATCAAAGGGCGAAAACACACTAAGGTGGTATCAAAAGTGGCACATGTGGAGTCCATAGTTTTATTTTTTCAAAAAAAAATTCAAATGTTTAATGTTTTGTCAATGTAAAATTGTCCATTTGAAAGTGGGAGGCAAGTGGAATACCTAAAACTTAAACTTACAAGTTTATAAATTGTGACACATGTTTCAATTTGATGAACTAGGGGAAAAAGTTATAAGCAAAAACATGGGTTTTTTCAATTTTTATAATTGGCAATTGTTACATAAGGTAATAATGTCCTTTTTTACAAAACAAAAATTCTCAAATTTTCCATTTTAATAAATCATGGACTTTATAGGCTATTGTTAATCTTACGAAATTTTGATAAATTAAAATTAAACTTGCTTGTAAGCCCTTATTTTAACATTAAAATATAATCACAATCATACAAAAAAACATTTCACACCTGTTTATTATGTAATATAATTTCATAAATGTTTTCATGGATTGTTACAAAAGATGTTGCATCGTTTTAAATGTTCACCTTGTAATGAAATGATGGCAAATAACTAGCTAAGAAATAGAAGACATTTATATAAATGTTATTTGTAAAAAAATTTAAATCATATTATATAGTAGTATTGTTGCTTGATTGGGTTTGACTTCCTTTCATCCCTTTAGGAAGGTGGTATTAATGTTATTAATAGTTGTATTTAGGTCATTGTTGGTTGGTGCCATAGACGAAAGTTAGTAAAGTTGTATCTATAATCTATTGTAGACATGTGGACATATGGACCAATCCTATTGTTGGCATACATCAAGTTCAACACAAGCAATGGTGTTTGATTAGGAAATATAGGGTGAAAAAAAATAAAAATCATCTTCAGACATTTCTTAGTTCACCAGGGTCTATTTAGATAATATCCAAATGAGTTTTGCCTGTTTTTAATGTGATTATTTAAGACATATTTGGAGTGATCTTTCACTTGTCTTTTGATTCATCTTCATGTAATCAATATTCTTGAAGAAGATTGCCAAGTTTATGAAATGTCAAACAAACCCAATTTTTGGTAGACATTGCTAGTATGTAGAACTTGTTTAGTTGATAGGAAAATCATCAATATAACAAAAATTTCATCATCTTGACTAAGTTTTCCATATCTAAAAATCCAACGAATTGAACAATTTGCAATCACTTTAAAACATGCAATAAATGAGAAAACATTCAATAACAATAAATAAATAAATAAAGATCTACTTGAACCACAATATCATTTCCATAATTGCAATTGAAATGTATACATGAGCAAAACAAATATGTCAAACCTTGCAAGGAATAGATCAAAAAGTTATTATACAAATCTAGTACTTGATTGTCATTCGATGTGTTTTAGGTCCCAAATAAACACATTTAATTTGTTACTTTTAACAATGGTCAATGTTTTCTTTTTTTAAAAGAATGTTATGGCAAATGATTGTGAATAACAAGCTTACATGTCATTTTAATTGATCAAATTTGGGGTTTTAAAAAATAAGCTTTGACTTACAATGCAACATGTTCCCAAACCTAGTATGTTTACCAAACTTCTTGACATCAAAACCACTAATCACATTCTCATGGAATTGCTTTAAGATATTTATGTCAAAATTGCAATTTAATGTATCAAATTTTGATCGGAGCTATTTCTTCAATCTTTGGGCAATGCCACAAAGAAGCATTGGGCATTAACGTTAAGATATCCACTCGCACTTATGTGTTTGTTTACTTCCCAATGGTCTACAAACTCCTATGTAGGCAAGGTTTAGAGATTTAGGTGAAACAAAGTGTTGGATCAAAGTTTGTTTTAAGGTTTTTTTCACAAAAAAATATAGGAGATGACATGAGAAGATGTCAAGAGAAAGTAGCTTGTGAACCTTGAGGCACATGTCAAACTTAAAAACCACAACAATCATGCACCCCAAAAAAAGATCAATGGATTTGACAACACAAAGCTAAAATGGTGAACACCATTTTACATTACTCTATCGTTAGAACAACAATTTGTGTTTTGGAGCAACCCACATTCACACCTTGGGTAATATCTCAGGACTCACCTTTCTTACCTTGGAAAACAACCCTACTAGTGTCAATGATGGTGAAATTGGGGCAAAACACATATTATGCTTACATCACTATTGGTTTTATCAATATCTTAAAACATTTTTAGACTCTTCAATTCTCACTTGGATTCTTCCAACTATTATTGAAACAAACATGATGACTAGATTTTAGTCATGTGAGTCTTCCCTGGAAATTAGGAATGTAACCACTTTTAGAATCAACAATAATTGGCAAGGTGGCCATAAGCCTATACTAGTATCCTTAAAACTCAATGTTCAACTACAAGGTGACAAATGTTGAAGTAATTAAAGCACAAAAAAAAACACAACTATGATTCCAATAGTTTGGATTTGGAAACTTTGCTTACTTAGAGAGAATAACAAAGCTCCAAAAGACAAGTATTGTGCAAAGGCCCCAAATAGAGGAAATTTCAAATCTAGAGGCACAAATCATGAGATTGAATTTGAAAACAAGCTTGATGGGTGTGTACATCCTCCACAATGGGACAAAAATGTTTTTCAATTAACAAGTTTTCAATGCTTCAAACAACACTGTTAACTCCTATGGAACTTTGTTTTGACACACTATTGGTGGCATTGTTCCATTCAAATGGGAGGTGGAGCTTGACAAACCATTGTAAGTGGATCTATCATCTTCTAATTATGAAGCCAACTTTATTTTTCTCCGTTTATTACTTTAAAATATAGCCATGAACATTTTTTCTACTTTGGCCATCAATTTCACATTTATGCTAAATTAATTTTGGGACCTAATGAATCCACATCGCAAACCCATGATCAACATCCATTTGGTTTATGTAACGAGCAGGTGTTGCTACTATATTCTTCCTCTCACATAATTTTCAACATTAGGTTTGAACAATGGGGAAAAAAAAAGGTCTTTATTTCAAACAACATCACCTATTTTTGTCCACAAGTTCAAAACCAAGCTCATGATTGAGTTCAAAACTAAGTTCACAAATCAATTAATGATTATGTGTCAAAGAAATATTATGATGACCCAATAATTAAATCATAAATTTTTGCCATAGACACCTCAAATTTCCCAAATTTTGACATTATGGGTAATCACTAAAGTCATTCGTAAAATACCTTATATAGGGGAGGGGATGGAATAGCTCATTAGGGGTCCAAAATAGGTCAAAATCATAGGTGAACATTAAATTGCTTAATTAATTCACATTGGGTATCATAATCAAAATCAAATTGTTTTTTACATTTTCATAAGTGCTAAAAATAGTTTGATCTTGGATGTGGTTTCCAATAAAAATCTTGAGATAGGCAATTAACAAATGGTTGCCAACACAATTGCATTAAATGCAAATCATAGTAGAATTGAACAATTTCATGTTAAGGTTTAATATTTGATCAAAACTTTTTAAACTTTATGAATAACAACAAAGAAGAATGACAAAATGAACAGGGTACCCAAAAAAAAATTTAAGGTTAAACTGGGTATAACTTGAAGGATAACTCTAATATCTAAAAAAAGAATTCAACAATTAAAAAAATAAAATTGAAGTAGTTCCCAATCCATTTGGGTAGACTACCAATTTACTCCTTAAGAGCAAGAGGATCTTACACCTACTATAGTAGGTGTAAGGGTTTAGGGTTTAGGATCTTATACCTACTATAGTAGGTGTAAGACCCTTCTATTTCAAGGAGTCAATGTAAGGTCCCCTCTCACTCTTATGGAGTAGGTGTAAGAATACGTGTCTTGTGATTTTGCATATGTTTTGGATTCGTGATAATGTTTGCCTTGTGTTTTATGATGGTGTGAAGCCCTTGGGTGGGGGCGGGCAACATTCTCAAAAATTTAGGGTTGGACTTTGGCTTACCACCTTTGTCCTAAGCCCCTTGCTTTGGAATGTGCCCATCCGGTCCGTGGCTTTACCCTATTTTATTCAAGTAGGGCAAAGGGTTTTCTCCCCTTTGGCCTACTTGAATAAAATAGGTAGGTTACAAAAGTGAAGGATGATGTTCTATTAAGTGGAGTACTACTTAAGAACAACTTGGGGAAAATATATGGGAACTTGGGGAACAAATTGGGAACTTCATTCATTATTAGTAGGAGCTTGGTGGGAACAGATTGAGAAGAGATTGGGAACCATATGGAACATATGGGGAACTTCAGAAATCTATAAGAACAAAACCAATATAAAAAAAACGCCCTTTGGGGTGGGGATGAATGTGTCATATGTGTCAGATGAATGTGCCATCAATTTGCACACATGATCTAGTAACATTGGTTTACCACTTAATTCCATTTCCTTAGAGGCCTGGTAGTTAGTAGTTACCACACCAACTTGCCAGCTTTCACAGTAAGTAATTATTAGGTCTATTATTATTATTATTATTATTATTATTATTTCTGGAAAATGTTGAAATTCCCCCCCCCCAAATTGCAATTTTTTTTCCCAAACAAAAAAATTTTGTGAAGGAAAAAAAATAGAGAAATCTTTTTTTAGCAAATTTAATAATTATTTGGTTTTTCAACATGATGGAATCTTCAAAAATCAATTAATTAATTTGACACACATGTGTTGAAGATTGCCCCTGTCCTACCGTGTGTATGTATGTATTTATGTATGTATGTATGTACACATACATACATACA
>Ga0209208_10008081_pt1 | contig 14119 bp, 10 predicted proteins | sample S1TSphfallax_3_FD_187694 | JGI IMG/M metagenome (GOLD analysis project Ga0209208, IMG submission 187694) | Host-associated microbial communities from peat moss isolated from Minnesota, USA - S1T2_Fd - Sphagnum fallax MG (SPAdes) (version 2) | ecosystem: Host-associated > Plants > Peat moss >...
CAGAGCTCTCTTCTTGCTTCTCATGATTGATGACTGAGAATGCTTCTGAGTTATCTAGACTCTCCATCAACACAGCTGAATCATTACTGTCAGCTGACACAAATGTGGGTTGCTCCTCAAGAGACCTCTGCTCCTGATAATCAGCCTCACTCTCAAATCCGTCATCCTCTAGCATCTCCAAAGTGTCTGCACAGCTCTCTTCTTGCTTCTCAAGATTAGCAACTGAGAATCCCTCCAAGTTATCTAGACTCCCCATCAACACATCTGAATCATTACTGTCAGCTGCGGAAAACATGGGTTGTTCCTCAAAAGACCTCTGCTCTTGCTCCTTAAGTGCAGTGTCAGATCTGTCATCTTCTAGTATCTCCAGAACTTCTGCAGAGCTCTCTTCTCGCTTCTCCTGATTGGTCATGGGTAATGCTTCTGAGCTGTCCAGACTTTCCATTGATACAGCTGAATCATTACTGCCAGCAGCAACAAACATGTATTGTTCGTCAAGAGACCACTGCTCATCCTGCTTAACATTACTTTCAGATCTCTCATCCTTTAGCATCTCCAGAATAGACTGTTGGAGGTGTCTCTCAAAATTGTCTTGTGTTGCCACTGACACCATGGTGTCACTCTCATTCGCTTCATGAGATGTAGGAAGTTTATTGAGACAGCTCAGATTTTCCTCATTCCCAGGTGTTTCCACAGGATGGGCCTCCAGGTAGACCTCTCTTGCAAAAGGATCTACCCCTTTCCCTACAATATCTTCCACCATTGACTCTTCTGGATGAGATCCAGAGTTATCCTGTAGGGTTGGAGCATGTCTAGTCTCAAGAGGAGGGGTCATATGGGCAGCAACTTCACCAGCTATGTCCTCTTCCTGCTTACAGAGATTGACTTCTGAAATATCTGGTTTCTGGGATTCTCCAAGGCACAGAGGATCTGAGTGATGTTCTCCCCTCTCTCCATTGTCAGGAATTGAAGAGACAACCATTGAAGTTTTAGTTGCAACAGTACCAACCACAAGTGTTGGGTCTCTATCCATCACTGGTCCCTGTGGGGTAATTGCAGAGCTGTTCTCTATAGTTGGATCATGTTCAGTGCTGAGATGCAGGACCACATCAGCAACTCTACCAGCTTCTGGCACATCCAGACTTGCCTCAGACATGTTGGATGTGTCTGACTTTTCAGCTATCTCAGATGTAAAATCGGCATGATCATTGAGAGATACAAGACCTGCAAGAAACAGTGCCATTGACTGCAAACAATGAGGGCTGCTGAAAGGTTTTTTGTTTAAAACCTGCATGCAGAGACTCCTGAAGAACTGTGCAGGTACATTATCTTGGGTGCAACTTAACAACCATAGTGAAAAAACTTCTGCAATATTATTCAAGCTGGGAGCTCATTTCTATTCAAATCCCATGCAGATCTGTGATTGCACAATAACACCTTCATAAAAAACCAGCACAAATATATATGCTTTGCGCATATCCAAGTCTTTGAAGACCACAGTTGAAATCACCTATCTGGGGAGCAAGTGTCAAAGAGACATAGCATTCAAATGAAAAAAAACTTACCTTGAAAACTTGCTAGATCATTCTGTAACAGACTTGATCCCGAGCTCTCATCATCCTTCAAGTTACCTGGATCCTCCTCTGTTGAAAGCTCTGGATCAAGAGACTCCATAGAATCCAGTCTCTCTATCTGTCCTTCATCTGTATCTTCTGCTGCACTTCCAAACATACAATCCATGCTTACAGGGCTTTCACCTGCTTCCATCCCAAATACTGTATCCAATCCTGCCACTGTTGTCGGCCTTGTCTCCACAGGCTTCATTGGTGATGGTGCAACACCGGGGTCAGCAGCCATCCCAAGATCTCCAAGCACATTATCCGTGTCCCTTAAAACTTCACATGCAAGAAGATCCTGTGCTGTTGTTGAACTCACCTGCCACATGCCAAGAAACTGAGTTCAAATTCCAATGATATCATCAATTTCTTTATGGATTCCAACTGCCCAAGCAGGAACCACCAGAAAAGGGCACAGCATATTCATCACATGTCAAAGGTCTCAGTTACCAATCTCTCAGATCTATATTCTGATGGACAGAAACCATCATCAGTGATCTCCTCACAGTGTGCAGAAAGGATGTTTGACATGGACATTGATTACAATATGGAGATCTTCACCACTCTTCAACAGCGGGATAAGGTATGCTGCTTTCAAAAGTTAAAATAGGATTCCAATAGGTTCCCAGTATTTTATGGCAAAGAAATAGTTTCTCACCTTTTCATCACCACCCAGTTCTTGATGGAGGACAACCCCTACAGCTTCAGCCTGGGTGTCAACATGCAAAGGCTGTACATTTCCTGCTGCAGGAGCTGGAGCCTTTACATCTCCTGTGGCATGTGGCACCTCCTTGGTGGGTTCTCCACCATCAGCTGGGATCAGGTCCTTCTGGACTGCTGACCCAGTCTCTCTAAATATGTCCTCAGCAAATACTACTGGTGCCCCAACTCCCATCTCCACAGGAATCAAACTTGATTCCTTAAGCAGAGATGTTGTGCTTCCTACATCCACACCATGTGCAGTCTCTGGTGCACAGTTGCCATTCTCAAGAGTGATGGTCACTCCTTCTGATACTTCCTGAGATTCTAGTGTAATGTTGTTTCCAGATTTTTGGCAATGCAGCTGTTCCTGAAGCAGACAGGGTGTGATCCCTTCACCGACACTGTCTATAGCTTCCTCTGCACATGTACCTTTTTCAGGAGTGCTGATTACCCCTTCTTCTGATACTTCTTTGATTTTCGGTGAAGTGCCATTTCTAGAATCCAGTAGTTCCTGAACCAGACCTGCTTTTCTCCCTTCATTCACACCATGTCTAGCTTCATCTGCATGTGCACCATTCTCAGCAATGTTGGCCAACCCGTTGTCTGATACTTCTTGGATATTTTTTGAAGTGGCATTTTCCGACTTTGGGTAATCCAGTGGTTCCAGAAGCAGAGAAAGTGTGCTCCCTTCATCCACAGTTTGTCTAGCTTTCTCTGCACATGCAACTGCTTTGTCTGGAATACATGTCAATCCTTCTGATAATTCTTGGAGTTCTAGTGAAGTACAATTCTCTAGGCAATTGAGAGGTTCCTGAAGCAGACTGTGAGTGATCCCTCCATCCAACCTGTGTCTAGCTTTCTCTGCACATGCACCCTTGTCAGGAATGTTGGTCAACCCTTCTTCTGATATCTCTTGGATTTTTGGTGAAGTCTCATTCTCAGATTTTGGGCACTTCAGTGGTTTCAGAAGCAGACAATCGGTGCTCTCTTCATCCACATTGTGAGTGGCTTCCTCTGCAAATTTACAATTCTCAGGATCATTGGTCAATCCTTCTTCTAATACTTCTTGGACTCTTGATGAGTTGCCTTTTTCAGATTTCGGGCAATCCAGGAGTTCCACACTTCTGTTCAGATCCATCACCCTAGTGACAGAGTCCTGACAACTTTCATCTTGGATGTCTGCAGCCTCTTCATGATCCTCGTTGGCAGTTTCACCAGAAAAAGTGAGGAAGTTGGCACCCCCAGCATCTGATGCAAAAGAGGTTAGCTCCTTGCTGATCTTAGCTGCCCCTTCATCATCAGATGAACTCCATGTCTCCTTGAAAAATGATGCAGCTGAGTCCGAAGTAGCTTCACACTCTTGTTTAGGAGAAGGCACAGGAGATGCATTACAAAGCTCGGGAGATGTGTCCAAAGCAGGTGATATATTGAACATGATGGGGGTCATCCCCATATTTGCACTCAGTTCCTGATTGGCATTGGTGATAGATGGTGCTTCCTCCAGACCCAGCTCAGGTTGTTGTGCCAAAACAGAATTTCCAGCTTGAATGCCAGTTTCCTGGGTACAAATAGAAGAAGCTGTTGTCTGTTCTGAAGTAACATCATGAAAACCATCAAGTGAATCTATCGAAGTTCCTGAGTGAAAAGTGTACAGCTGGTTCTTGTAAGTTTCCTGGTCATTATCAAGAGGTAAAATGACTTCATGAAAAGCATCAAGAGGAAATGCTGTAGTGCCAGTCCTCAATTCATGTGAATCCTGCTCCAGGAGATCCACATCTGTATGAGATTCTACATCTTTACTTGGGTAAAGCAAGTCATTCTGCCTTGTGGCTGCAGTCAAATTCTGGTTAACATCACCCCCACATCCACTGTCCTCAGCTGAATGGCACACCAAATTTGGCATCAATGCCACACATAAAGAACCTGCTTTATTAAGGTCTCTACTCATATCATGATCCTCATCAGCATCAAGTGTAGTTGACCATTCAAGAGATGTGTCTGAAGGTAACCCCACCACTTCTTGCTGGAAAGTGGCTACTGCATTGTTGCTGGCATCTATCTTGCCAAATCCCTGCTGGGTTATGGGAGTATGAGATACCTCAGGAGAACTTAAGACTTCAGAGGAGAACCCAGTTAGGATGTCCTTGTTTCTGCTCACTCTCAACTCCTCTGAGATGGCTGGTCTGCTGAACACCTCTTCCTGTGCACCAGCCAGCTTAAAAGCTGATGACTCTGAAGAGATTGCACAAGTTGATGCACTTCTCATAGTGTCTGCAACATGTAGGTCAACTTGGTGTTCCTGTGCACTGCTGGCATTATCAGGGAGCTCGCAAGTTGAGAGATGATTCATTGTACTGACAACTGCATTCTCAATATCAGTATCATTCAAACCTTGCTTCTGACCAGACAGGTCCGAAGGGATTGACTGTAAAGTTTGGAGAGTGAACTTGCTTTCATCAGTGTCTTCACTCTCCAGACCTTCCTGGATTTCTTCAAACTTTGTGACTTCCTCTGAGGGTGGGCAACCTGCAAAGTCATAATCTGGTCTGGCCACTTGTCCCTCTTGCTCCACATCAATCCCTTGGAAAGAAGGTGGCATCAAAGAAGTCAGGGATGCTGAAGTAAGTTCTGTATCTGAACTATGCAGAGCCTCAAGATTCACCTGTGGATTGCTTTCTTCCTCTGAGGACAAGTAATTTGGGATATCGTTGTCTTGTCCAAAACTTGTCTCTGACTTCAACCTATGCACAGAGGGTTCCTCCTGTGCATACTCAAGGCTTGGTTGCAAGTTTGTAGAAACTGCTGCAGTTTTCTCTGCTGTGTCCAATATAGGCAGGTGCAGCTGGTCATCTTCAGCATGGTCAACTTCCATGGATGTCAATTCCTCAGGCTCACCTTCACTATAAACTGGCACCTCTACTGACTCCATGATCTCTGGCCTTGTTGAGTCTTCACTTGCCAAGGGTTCAGAAATCAAGCTCCCTCCGAGGTCTGTGAAGAATGCAAACATTTTGTGAGTCTCCAGGTTAAGTTGTACATAGGGCTGGGAGGTATTCACCAGCTATAATGAATACTACAAAGAGAGTAAACAAGAGCTACTTGCAAAGACAAGATCTGCAAAGTGAATGTGAGATTCAAATAGTACAAGCCTTCTCAATCTCTCAGAGTCCATTCATCATTACTACAGAGACTTTCCCTTCCAAAGCATCAACAGTTTTGTTGACCTCCATAACCTGAAAAGCACAGTTCTTACCATTGCTTAGGATTCTCCAGCTCACAAATACAAAGCCATACAACACAAACCAGGTGGACACAGGCAACTGACCAGGTTTCGATGAAGTCAACATATCACTGGATGTGGGAAGGCAGCTGTTATCTCCAGCAACCAATTTTCGTGTTGCATGAAGCTTCACACTCTGGTTCTGTTTAGGTCTTCCAATTGCAACTGAATCACCCTGCACTTTAACAGATTTGGCTGTTGCACTCTTTGTCAAAGATACTTCTTTGTCTGCTTTTTTGCTGTTCATGTCTAGTTTTTTTGGTGAATAAGTCGAGGCTGATGCAACCCGTCCTAGAGCAGTCTTCTCTTTACTAGGTGGTGTAGTTATGCGTGGTTTCACTGTCTGAGATTGCAGTGGCTGAGAAGGACTGCCAGATCGGATGCCATTCCTGCCAATCCCTCCTGAACCAATGGTAATCCACATTGAATCAGTGCACTGCAGCTCTAAACATGTGCAGGAATAGAACAAATGACATTGTGTACTCTGATAGAATTTTGAGTGTGCATATGTTTCTCCACCCAAAACTCACAAAAAAAGGCCTGTGAGATCATTCCAGCATTCCACCTTCACAAGGCCAAGAAATTGTTACCAAAATCTGGTTTGCTGTCAAATGTAACATGTGTTTCATGGTCAAGGAGAACTAAAGACGAGCAGCAAAAACCAGTCCATTTCTTTGTTCAAAACTGGTTACCATGAGGTTAGTATGCATTTCTAAGGCTTCAACAAAGGGATCCATCGAGTGACATTGGGGATCATACCTCGAGCAAGGAGAAAGGGATGTTTCTTCTCTTCCATAGGTGGAGGAGTGCTTTTCTTCTCTTCAGCAGGAGAAGTGATTCTCTTCTCTTCAGCAGGAGTGCCTGCATTATTGAAGTCATCACCTAGCACAAAATCTTCTGAACCTCCCAAAGAAGACCTGATCCTCCTCCTCAGTTTAGAATCTTTTGCAGCAGGTGAAATGCCCTTCTCCCCAGAGCCACCTGCAGAGCTCGGAGTGCTAGCTACAGACCTTCCAGCTCCATTGCTTTTTTCAGGAGAAGCCACATCTTTTCCAATACTATGATCAAGTGAGAGACTGGTCACTAAAGGTGCACGCCGATGAATCGTCTTTGGGGGGGGTGTTGTGGTCTTCTTCAGTTTGGAGCCTGGGGAAGGATTCCCCATGTCCGCTGTGAATGAATCAACCACAAATGCACCTTTTTGTATCAGTACTTGCTACAGGCTAGGAAGCCACCTGAATTGTTACAACCTGTAGTCTGGTTGTGGCTTGATGACTTCCTCAGTAGGAGATACTGAATCATTCCTTGGCTCCAGATGTGTAGCAGCAAAGTGAGGTTGCTCCAGATTGCTATAGCTCTGGAAATGTGCTTTTTGCAGATTCAATTTTGACTACACTCACACCTGTGTGTGAAGGTGATTCCCATGTGTTGAAAGCTGGATTTCAGAAACTCTGCTTGTTGGTGGTGTGCATTCAGTATCAAGTTCATCTGCAGCCAGCCAGTGAATCAAATTAGGAGATCTCAGTTCTCAGTAGGAAGAATCAGAGCAGTTCAGTGATCAGCAGACAAGAGGGAGCATAGCCGCTGAAGAGAGCATAAAGTCCTTGAACATTTATTTTCCTCTATCCACGGATACCCCCTTCATGGATCTCAATGTGTTTTCCCACCTTTCACTAACATGTCAAGCAGCTTCCAAATGCATTCGCAGAAAGGGAGCTGCTGTGAATATAAGGAAAACGAAAGGGAAGCACGCTCTCCTTAGTCGTCACAGCAAAGCTGAGTATACTCAAGAATTTTGGAAGACACAGACGATTGCTAGACGAAGAAGTACAACCGATAATCTTCCTTATCGAGGCATTGTGTGGAAAGCGAGGAAGAAAACAAGCAAACTGGTGAATCTACACTGTATTACATACTGACTGTCTGCATGCACTGGATAACAACGAGATCAAGCGTTCATCTGCGAAAATATAGACAATGCAAGTGTGAGAATTTGGAAAACAAGCTCATGGATCCAATTGATAACTACATGTACCAAGTTCTAGGCGGTCACAGACAGGCACAACGTCGACACCGAAAAAGGCAAACCAAACGCAAGAGAAAAAGCAAAGAGACAGGAGCAGGAAACAAACTTGAGCAATCCAGGAGGAGCATCCACGGATCCAAGAGCACAACAACAGAGATTCACGAACGAAGAAAGGAAAACAGACCTCTCTCCCTGTTGTCGAGCTCAGCTCCCTGTAGTGCGATCTAGAACAGAAGTTGCTGCAGAGGCTGCTTCCACGCTGCATCATCATTCCTCATAATACAAGATTGCAGAGCTGGAAGCTGCACAATGCAAGTTCAAATACAGGTACGTGAAATGCTGCCACTGCAGCGCACACAAGGCAATAACGAGATGAAACTTGCTGCATTGATCCAGGAAGTGACATCTAAAACCAAAACCACAAACACGCACAGTTAATCTTCTCTTCTCATCTCATCCTATGCCAATCATCGCCACACCAAAATGCAAACTACTAAAAGAATCAAAAGCCGAAACAAAGAAACAAAAACAAAAAAAACAAGCACAAACAAACACAGAGAAAATAACACAAAAGTAGCAGCAGCCGAAAACACACACACACACACACACTTTACTGCAACAACAACAACAACAACAAGATCGTCACGATCGCTCTGAGACAAACGGACAGAACATAACAGAAAACGACGATTCAAAAGGACAAAAAAGTTCAGGTTCAAGTGCAAATTACCACGCAGCAGAGAGCATGATTTGCGATCTTGTACTGATCAGCTGCTCGTAACGACATCGATTCTTGCTCGCATTGCAACATCAACAAGCAGAACACAGCTGCCTGAGAGAGACGACGAGAGAAAGAGCGCCCGAGAGACCCGACTCGCGCGAGCAACGAGGAGGGAGTGACGGAGGGACGAGGAGGAATGCGCGACGCTCTGAGAGAGAGAGAGAGAGAGGCAAGAGGAGTGGAAACATTTTCAACGGGCAGATTGAAGGGCAGGCACCACTGAAAAACTTTGTGCCTGACTACGTACCACCATTATTGCTGACACCACTGCCCCCCCCCCACCCCACGAAATCTGTCTGTGTGTGTATCTGTCTATCCAACGGTCAACAGTATATCATCCATTCCGTATCTCTATCCAACGGTCACCAGTACATCATCCATTAGCTCTCTCTATCCAATGGTTACCAGTGCATCATTCTCTCTCTCTCTCTCTCTCTCTCTCTATCCAATGGTCACAAGTGCATCATCCATTCATTCTCAATATCCAACGGGTCACTAGTTGCATCATCTATTTCTCTATCCAATGGTCACCAATGCACCATCCATTCTCACCCTCTCTAAATCCAACAGTCACCAATGCATCAACCAACCATTGTCACACTCTCTCTCTCTCTCTCTAATCCAATGGTTACCAATAATGAATGCATCCATCCACTCCCTCTGTCTGGCAGTTACCAGCATATAATCATCCATTCTCTCTCTATCCAATGGTCATCAATACATCATCCATTCACTCTCTCTCTCTCTCTCTCTCTCTCTCTCTCTAAATCTGACTATTACCGATGCATCATCATCCATTCACTTTTTCTCTCTATCCACCACCAGTCACCAATGCATCCATCACCCATCCATTCAAAGCTTGGTAGGGCTTAGTTGTGAATGGATGAACTCGCCTAGTTACATGGGTTACAATAGGTACATAGACTACTAGGGTAAGTAGATCATGGGTGTAGTTTGGTTGGTAGGTAGGTAGGAAGGATAATAGGTGGCTACTAAGTAAGTAGATGCATGTAGATGGTTGGTTGGTAGGTTGGTAGGTAGGTAGGTAGATAGGATAATAAGAGAGGAAGAAGCCCAACTGAGTTGCCATTGGGTTTCATTGTGGTAAGACAATTAGGTGAATATTAGGTAATGAGATAGCCACTAGCCTTTAACTATGGTTTAGCACATAGGTAAAGCTTAGTGAGTTCTTACTAGGTAGATAGATAGGTAGGTAAGTAAGTAGGTAGGTAGGTAGGTAGGTAAGTATGTGTGTCTAGAATTGATCAAAAACCTTCTTCATGAAATCAAGCCTTGTTGGAATCAGATCCTGCAAAGTTTGTAAACTGGGCACCAGTTTCATGAAACTGGTGCCCAATTTTGGTCCCCCAACTTTTATGCATTCTGTCAAAATTGGGGATGAAAGAGGGTTTGGAGCGCCAAAGTACGTCCCGACACAGGGCAACTTTAGGCACAGAGTACCCCCCCACCATCCACATGCATCTACGTACCTAGTAGCCCACCCAAGTGGTTCACCTACTTTAGATATAGCTGCATAGTAGGTACTTGTAATGACACATTCACACTCGATGTTAAGTCGGTGTTAAATGGAAAATCTAGGTGGCATCCTAGGTGGCACCAAATGTTCAATTGGGCCATAGGCTCAATGCTAAGTGAATGCTAGATTAACATAAAAAAAAGATTCATCACAACTAGGTTTTTTAAGTCCTAAATGGCTAGCATGATGTTAGGGGACTCTAACCCTAGAGTCCCTAACACCAAGTGTGAATGCGCCTTTGTTGAGTCCCCTAACACCATGCTAGCCATTTAGGACTTAAACCTAATTACCATGAAGATTTTATGTTAAGCTAATGTTCACTTAACATTAAGCTATGGCCCATTTAACAATGGGTGCCACCTAGAATGCCACCTAGATTTTCATTTAACACTGATTTAATATCAAGTGTGAATGCACCATAAAAGTCACTAGGGTGGTTTTAAAATTAATAAGCTTTTTTAATACCTACCTATTTCTTATACCAAAAGCCAAAAACAATTACGTGGCAATAATTCTCTTGTTAATTTCCTAAACTTTATTTACATCACGAACTTATAGTGACATTTTTATTTTATTTTATTGAAAGTTTTGGTCATCACACCCTTCTTTTCATACACCACAATCACAAATTTTTCATTTCATACTTAATTTTAAATCAATTTGAGTCAATAATGTCACGAATAATATTGTCATGACTCTTACACCATTCTTTTGATACGGTAACAATAACATAATTTATATTTCCACCTTAAACAAAACTATTGAATTTTTTATGGTGGGATTTTTTTTTAATCTAACCACCATTTTTGAAGCATGATTACTTCAACATTTTCGTACATGTTCACAAATTTAATTTTGTAATTTTTTGTTCATTTTTTTTTTTCCAAATCAATTTTTTTCAATCTCTATTCGTGGGCCACCTTATCATCTTATGTCATATTGCATGTACTTAACATGCCCCATTCCACACAATTACCCCCGCCCCCCCCCCATCAATAAAAATTTGTTTATATTAACCATAAAAACAAATGAACAATATCTTCATCTACAAGAGGAAAAACATTGATTATAACCACGACAAAATGAACAATACCTTCGTTGATGAAGGTTTAGGATCATTGTTAGAAGAATCAACAATGCAATATTTTTATTACATTAATAATCCATGATTGTTCCTATAATGCAATACCCAACTTGTGCACAATAATTTCAAGCAAATAATGTATTGCAATACTTGCATACAATTTTATCATGTACCTTCATCATCAAGGGGCCCCCATTGGTAAGTGGTAGGGTTTGAACATATAGATATTGCAAAATTTTACTCCTCCATCACCTAAGGTTTATTTAATTACATCTAATTCATAAAATGCAATACCCACATCCATTCATTTAGAATCGTTAAAACTCTTTTTTTTTCCACCCCAACATGCAAGAATTGCAAAGACTTAATCTTTTGTTTCATGTAAATTTTACAATAGGTGCCCCATGTCAACATGGCCTCATATGAAAATATTGCAAAAACTTGGTCCATTGTCGTGTAAATTTGCATTATATTATGATGATCGGTCAATTATATGCAATATTTGCATGAATGTTATTTCATGTATTTTCATAAAGGGGTAAAAGGAGGGCATCATTAAATGAAGCTAAGGGGGATGATTATGTAATGCATACATATATCATCATGTGCATCATGAACTTGGTGGGTGGCTAGGTAAAGTGAAGGAGGTGCTCAAGCAAATATAGACCGACCTCTTGTGTATTGCAATCTTTTGATCGATCACCAATGGAATCGCAACCTTGGTGAGTCTTTGAAGTAGGTAGGTTGGTTGGTAGGCAAATGAAAGGAATATGTTTGTAGCTTTAAAAGTAGGCTAGGGTGGTAGGTGTGCTAGTTCATAAGTAGGGGCAAGGTGGTAGGTAGTTACTAATAAATGCTAAACTTTATGGCCTTGAAAAACCCCAAAAAAAATCCAAAAAATCCAAAAAATCCAAAAAAAAGAAGAATTCCTTTCTAATTTGGAAATATCTTTGTGAAAAATAAATTTTGGTTGGTGTTGAAACTTTGAGATTAGTTAATATAGAGTTATAAATATCTTGAAGGATTTTGGTTTCTTTGAGAGGATTTTATTGTTTTTGAAGATTAATATATTTTTGCATGGTGAAATATTTGAGTTTCCATAATTCTTCTTTTGCCTTAAGATATACTTTTCAATTCAATGGAAATGACAAGGCCAAAGTGTAATGCACCAACCCATGTTATCATATGAACATACATACTTTAAACAACTTTAATCCCTTGGCAAGGTTGTCATTCGGCAATTATTCTTGAACCAAGAGAGCAAAAGAAATGAAGTTTTAAACGATTTTTTTTATCTCAATTAAAATTTGAATTTTTTTCTTTTTAAAAAAATAAAAATAAAATAGGGTTTAATAAGAACTTCTTTGACATTAAGCCACATTTTTTAGTATAATATTATTGGGTTAAGTCCATTTGGAGTAGAATAATATTGAGATGGGGTGACGACATATATGGTTACATTACATTGGGAAGTTTAATTAATATATTTGAGCCAACGGGCACAAGGGGGGGCCCACTAGTCTCTCTCTATAGTTTCTGAAATCCCATGCAGCTGCAAGTTTCCATGTGCCCACCACAGCCCACTCCAGAGCTCAGAGGGGGGCTCCACCACAAACCAGCTCATGATGTAGGATGGATGATATGTGGATAGGAAGCATTCGTTCGTTCGTTTGTCGTATTCCTATCCAATAGCCAACCAAGGTGGTTAGCTATGTAACTATGGTGCATTCACACTTGATGTTAACTCAGTGTCAAATGAAAATCTAGGTGGCATCTTAGGTGGCACCCAATGTTAGTTTAATGCACTATAGTTTAACTAATCTCAGGTTTCAACACAAGCCAAAATATCATCTTTCAAAAATCCTCAGATAAAAATAGACCTATTATTATTATTATTACCTAGGGGCCAAAATCCCTTAAGCTACTATATACTCTATAATGAATCTAAACACAAATTCCTTGCCTTGGTATGCAAGGCCAACAAACATGCCCTAATTTTCAATGGATGTGTTGCTTCCATTTTGTAAGATCCTAGAAGATCGTCACCGCCTTGCTTGCAAAAGATAAAGGTCATCTAAATACACAACAAAAACAATTAGGGTAGGCTTTTTGCTTAAATGATAAGTGAGTAGGACGGTGAGAAGGCACTTGGTACCACATTACTCATGGGTGTTGTTGGTTCACTTTGGCGAATGATATACAACCCATATGTCTCAAGAGGAAAGCAAACTTACTGAAGATCCACCTATTCATCCATCCATCCATCCAACCAACCAACCACCCAATCATCCATCCAACCAACCAACCACCCAATCATCCATCCAACCAACCAACCACACAATCATCCATCTACACCATCAGATGGCAAAATTCAGGATGGAAATCTACTACTGTCAAAGAAAAGTAAGAAAATCTTGATGTTTGAAAGAAATTTTGGGGTCTTTTTTTTTCCCTTCTCCTTTTAGAAATCTAATTAGAAAATGTAATTAATTAATTAATTAATTAATTATTATTTTTTAAATTTAAAAAAAACTTGCATGATAACCCAGAATATGAGCCTAGAAGATTTGTTGTGTAAGTACACACACTAGTATTACAGACACAAAAGTGTCTTTTAGTTGGGTAGGTAGCCAGCCCCCCACAATGAATGTGAAGAAGGTGAGACCAAAAACAAGGCAGGCAGTAAGCACTGACAACTACTGACCTGACCCACCCTTTCCCCTTTCCCCTTCCCCCTTCCCCTCACCCTCACCCTCCTCCACCTTTCTCCAGCCTTTGTTTGGCAGAGCTTGGGAGTCTTCTGTCTGTGGGGAAGACTTATTGAATGTACTAGTAGTAGTGCTAGTAGGACCCACATGAAGAAGAAGAAAGAGAAGTATATAACCAAGCAAGGAAGGTAGCCCAGCAGCACCACCACCAGCTTACTTGTAATCCAACTGGAACCCTACTTGCAAAAAGCATGCACTCCTTAGTAACTAAGAGCATCTCCACCAGTGCTTTGCTCAATATGTGACACTCCACATTAAAATTGGCTTGCTTTTACGAGAATGGTAACAAGTATTTTTAAGTACAACTCTCACTCTCCTCCTTTGC
>Ga0209208_10008082_pt1 | contig 14119 bp, 15 predicted proteins | sample S1TSphfallax_3_FD_187694 | JGI IMG/M metagenome (GOLD analysis project Ga0209208, IMG submission 187694) | Host-associated microbial communities from peat moss isolated from Minnesota, USA - S1T2_Fd - Sphagnum fallax MG (SPAdes) (version 2) | ecosystem: Host-associated > Plants > Peat moss >...
AAAACATCCTCAACATCATCAACAGCAACATTCCCAAGAGTAACATTCCCATGAGTAACATTATCAGGAGTTTGTAGTGTTCTATTTTTTTTTAGTAACATTTGAACATTCATGCTGCTATTAAACCATGTCAAAATTGGGGTGTATACATTAAGATTGGTATCCTTAGTGCTCAAGAAAAGTTGACTTGAAGAAGCCATGAATATTAGTTAAGGAAATAATTGCAAATGTAACTAACTCAAACAAATAGGAATGGGACAAAAAAATCAAACAATCAAACTTGTAATGACACACCTCCAAATTCTTTGACAAACTCAATTGCGAGTCCAAAGGTGAAAACAATGAAAGGATAATGAGTTGGGGTACATTATTTGGCTTATAACATTTTAGGGGTAGAAGGGTGTGTTGGAGCTTTGGGATGGGGACTAGAACGAGTGACAAGTGGGTTAATTATTCACACAAACCTTCTTCACAAACCAAACAATAAGTTGGTTAATGCTTAGTTGGAACATTTTTAATGCATGGATGAGCCATGGGTAATGTCGCAACCATAACCTTGGGCTCGCGACCAAGGTAAGGGGTTGCAAGGTTGTGGGCCAAGAGGGAAGCCTGGGAGTTATGCTGCATGCTCCTAGGAATGCAAGAGAGTGGGAGGGAATAGACCTTCACACTCCCAAAGGAATTCCCACATTGGGAGTTGGAGTTCCGGTGGACACCCGAATGTTTAGAGAGCGATTGTAAGGGTCAAAACCCAATGGATTGATGAGTTCTTTATACCATTGGAAAGATATTGAAACGTAAATGTTTAAAATGGGCTCGCATGACCCATTTGGACATCTAAAACACAAGTTATGCCCAAAAGAAGGGTTGGGAGTCAAATTGGCAATTTGACTTTCGACCACTAAAAGTTGAGAATCGACCTAACTTACTCATGTTCATGTGGCGTGCCATATACCGTTGAAAAGCTCTCGACGAGGAATTTTCTTCAGACTTCATCTCAATCTAAGGTTTGCATGCGAAGTTATGGGCCCCAAAAGTCACAATAATCCTAATTTTGGCAATTTCGGGACTCCCACTTGGGAGTCCTGGGACAAAATGCCATTTGGATGTGGGCCTCTTGAAGAGGCACAAAGTATATTATAAGGGGGAAGGTGATGGCTTCCCCCAAGTCTAGGCCGTGGTGAGTCTTGTGAGTCCAAATTGCTCATGGTTTGTCCTAACACCAAAAGTGTTCCAACTATGCATTAACCACCTTGTGTTGGTTTTGTGCAGGCCTATGTGAGTAAGTGAAACTTATCAATTCTTCCTAGTCCCATCCTAGAGCTTCAGCACGCCCTCTACCCCTCCAAAGTGCTACAAGCCAGGGAACGTGCCTCGAGTCCTTGTTCTTCCGCTATTTTCTGTTTGGGACTCACATTTGAGTCCCTCAAGGAGTTGGGAGCGCGTCAGGTAAACACGGATTCACAAGACTCACCATGGCCCGGATTGGAGGAAGCCACCACCTTCCCCCTTATAATATTTTATGTGCCTGGCCATGGGGTATACGCCTAAATGTCGTTTTGTCTTTAGACTCCCAAAATTTTAAGTTGGGAGTTTTGAAATTCTCAAAATTGGGTTTCTTGCAACTTTGGAGGCCCATAACTTTTTGTGCAGATTTTCAATTGAAGTGAGGTTTTAAGTAAAGTTGTAACCTTCATCAAGAGCTTTCCAACAATATTTAGCACGCCACCTGCATGTAAGTAATCAGGACCATTTTCGACTTTTAGTCCTGACTTTTCTTTTGGCCATAACTTATGTTTTAAGTACCCAAGTGGGTTATGTGAGTTCATATTAAACACTTACGTTCCAAGAGCTTTTCAATGATATAATGAACTCTTTAATCCAATGAGTTTTGACCTTTGCAATTTTTTCCTAAAAATTTGAGAGTCCATCGAAACTTTAATTCCCAAAGTGGGAGTTCACTTGGGAGTGTGGGGGTTCATTCCCTCACACTTTCCTACACTTTTAGGAGCATGAAATGTGATTTTCAAGCTTCATGCTTGGTTTTCATCTTTGCAAGCCCTTGCCTTGGTTGCGAACCCAAGGTTAGGGTTGTAACAACTTGACCAAACAGTATATGTGTCATTAATTCATTAATGTTCAAATTTTGAATGATGGACAAAATAATATTCTACTATTTAATCACACAATCTAAAATGAACAATCAATCAAATTATAAATGTACAATACGACTATGCAAATGACATTTAGAACAAGGAGAATTAAATTACAAGCTATATAAATGACATGTCTGATTTGACACTATAATCATGGAATTATATTTTAATTTTATACAACAAGGAGACCTATCATCGACTTGTCATAATTATCAAGTTTTGGTGTGGTGAATGTGAGATTAAAAAAATTATGATTATGGGCAAAGTTGCCTATGTTTGCCCATCGTACAATTGACAATGGTAACATGTGGTCAATCATGATGCCACACCACTTGTGACATGCGTTTTGAATCCCAAATGTAACCATAATGAGACCCTCAAGTTGTGACACCAAATCATATGCCTATTGCAACAAGTTGACTGGTGCTACATTGGTGCATAACCACCATAATCAATGAGCACAAGATCCATTGATGCAACATCCACCAAAATTTGTGTGCCTAACCAAACATGGACTTTGTGAATGTGAATCACTTAATAGAAGAACATTCTCCAAAAGGTAAATAAAAGGTAGTTTTTTAATGTGTTGTAAACATAATGACACATAATAACTCCTGAATATTTGTGAATATGTATACTTTCTTGAAGCATTATAACCAAACCATTGCTTATGCCTCCAAATAATTTCAATAAACATATATACCATTTTTTCATGAGGTTGCAATAAAATAGGCATGGCCTATAATAGAATATATTTTGTGGGCCATCCACTGGCAATAATGTCATCTTTGCTATGGGTGTTGGTGGTAAACTTTGCCATGCTTGTAAGACATGCCAATCTATCACCTTCTCCAATTGATCCAAAATTCCCCACATTGGTGGTGGTTTACATGTGGACAAGGTAACATGGGATGAGTCGTCTTGCATCATGTCCTCAAATGGAGGTGGGACATCATTTACATCCAAGTTTCCTTCTAGTAGCCTCAACCCCCAAGGTAATATTGTTGGCAAATCCAACCAACATGGTAACACAATTATTTGATCTAACACCTTGTGCAAAATATTGGATAGGGAGTTAAACTTAACACTCGTCTCTAATGTTACATTGTATGATGTGTTGGTTGGAGGCATTGTATTGTATCCTATGAGAGTTGTATTAGATTTTTGGGAGGAGGCTACTTCCTACAAACATGGGTTTGCAACTTGTGCATTGGGATTGCAATCAAAACTAGGGTAAAACAAGATGAAATGAGTCAAGAACAAGGTCAAGTTATAAAGCGAGTGACATGAACTCACAAATTGAATGAGAAATGTGTGGGAGTCAAAATGTAGGCACTACAAGTTGCAATCTCACTTCAAGAGTTCAAACTCCCCAAGACTCTCACTCTACAATAGTGAGCTTGCATGCCAACAAAAGAGATTTTCCATTATTGCTATGAATGTATAATAATCTGAAACACAAAGTGCCAAAAAAGGACTCCATATCACTCACTACCACATGATTCTCTTTTGGTGGTGGCTGCATAACTGCAAAAGTGCTGCACTCTCAATCTGTCCACCACCTCTACTAGTCTTTGGACCCTCTTCTATCAACTGGGAAAGTGATAAAAGTATCCAACAAATGCTAACCAGGCATCCGCAACCACAGAATAGAAGCTCAAATAGGTCATCAATTTCAGTCAGTCTAAAGATGATCTATGAAGCATATTTTCTATCTAACTGAAATTAGGGTTGAAATCCCTAGTGGTTTCAAGACCTCTCTCTACAGTTTTGTAGTGGTTCCAAAGAATTTCAAAACCATCTTCAAATTCTTGGAGCTGCTTTGTAAGCATTTCACTTACATGCTGGGTGTTGGACATAACTTACAAGTGTTGTGTTGTTGTCAAGCATGTACATGATGAATTTATGGGTGTTGGGCATTGACTCATTCGGACAGATTCACTATAAAATTGTGGCACTGGAATGTCACTGCGTGCGTGCACACACACACACACACACAAATGTTGTCAATACATAAGAAGGATAGTCACAGGAGGCTTCAAAAGAAAACAACATATCTGTGCACTGCTCATCACAAGTCAGAGACATGTATTTAAAAGGATAGAAAGAACAACCTGTGATGGCTGAACTTGGTCTGTTGATGGCTGAAGTCTGAAAAATCATCATCTACTCCCCCAATTCCTAAAAAATAATCTTCCAAGAACCTGATGCACCACCAAGAGCAGCTATCATGTGTGCTTAACTCTAGAGATCTTGGAGACAATTACACATGCAAAGAGGAGCTTATCATGTGTGCTGAACTCTAGAGATCTGGGATACAAGACATACATGCACATCATTGTCTGAAATGTCTGAAATTTGCTGCTCCCGGAAAACGAAAAATACCTGAATGTCTGTGATACTGTCATGTGCTTGCCAGGTTCCAAACAAGAAATCGCATCTCTAGTCGGACACCTCCTCCTCCTACACTGCAGCAGCAGCAACAATAACGAGGTTTCAAGAGAAACTAAGCCTGGCTGTCGCCTCTTTTGGCTCGATCTTGGTCTCTAGAAGAAGAAGAAGATGATGATGATGATGATGAATATCCTGCGCTCACAATCATTCTTGTGGGATGAGGTTGGGATTGCATGAGTTGACAGCCGACGAACGACACTCTAGAGAGATGGATCCGTCGCAGGAAAAGTGTCGCAGGTATTCGTCGGCGACGCATCGTAGCAACTCGGACGTCTCGCGTCCGTCGGCCGGCGACGCAGATAAACTCGGAAGTCTTTTGTATCCGACGGCGGGTGACGCAGAGCAACGCGTCGAAGGTTGATTGGATTGAGATAGATTGCGGTGCCAGAGAGGGAGGGCCCAGGGAGGAAGAGAAGAGTGGACGAATCGAAGAAGATTGTCGTCGTTTGTTGTTGTGGCAGTAATCCGGACATGGAGCACAGCAGGGAACAACAACAAAAACAACAGCAACAGCAGGCAGCTGCTGCTGCGGCGTTGCACAGAAGAGTAGCCACAATCGTCCGCCACATTAGTATGCCCATCAGCAGCAGCAGCAGCTACTGCCAGAAGCAACAACAACGTCCTTGTTCAAAACAACTGTTGCCAGTCTCCGACCAGCAACAGATTCATGTAGAGCTCTGTTCATGCTCCTCCTCCGGATCCGAGACTTCAGAACGCCGCAGACCATTCAACAAGTATGAGCGATTGCATGGCTCGGTATCCAGAGAGCTGCCTGTATGGACGCAGCCTGTCATGCTGTCCGGGCCCCCGTTCGAGGACATCTTGTACGAGAAAGCGCAGGACGAAGCCATAGCCAAGGTAACAATGTGTGTGTTTGTGCGCTTGTCAAAAACTCTTGTCTAGAGTTGTGTGTGTGTGTGTGTGTGTCGGCGAGGGACTTTGGTTTCTTTTTTTGCGCGAGGTAGCTGGGATTCACAGTCTGTCTGCGTTGAATTCATTGCTCTGACGTCGTCGTCGAAGAGAGAGAGAGAACAGATAACTATCAACAGGCCGGAGAGACGAAATGCTTTCAGGCCTCTGACGGTGATGGAACTGAAGCGAGCTTTCGATTACGCGCGGGATGATCCAGAAGTCGGGGTTGTGATCTTCACAGGCAAGGTGCTCGCAAAGTCTTGCTCATCATTTCCAATCCTGCACTCTCTGCTGCAGCCCTCGCCACTCTCCCTGTGTCTTTCTGACCCTCTGTCTCTGTTTCTATCTTTGTCTCTCTCGTATCTCTCTTTTGTCTTGGACAAAGCAGTCAGTCAGTCAGTCACAGAAGTGCTGCAGCTCAATACTCTTCTTTCCTTTTCTCTTTTTTTTGATTGCAGGTGTCTCTAGGACAAGACACACATACACAAAAAAAAAAAACAAAACAAAAAACAAGACTTTTTTGTTGAAAATCCTTAGGACTGTTTGCAGGGAACAGAAGCATTTTGTAGTGGGGGAGATCAAGCAGTGCGAGGAAAGCATGGTTATGTTGGCAGTGATAACATTGGCCGGCTGAATATTCTGGATGTCCAGGTAATTAGTTGAGGATACCTTCGATTGCTTGCTGCTCTATCATCATCTTCCCTTATTATTACTAATCTCCTTATTAAGAATCCAACAAGCTAGTCTTTTTATTTCTCACAGACTATTAAAATGAGATCTCTTCTTGTGAATTTGCAGGTACAAATACGCAGGTTGCCAAAGCCAGTCATCGCAATGGTACTACTAAAAGCTTGAAAACCCCACTTTTTAGTCTTCTCAGAAAAGGTTTCAATTGTTTGAGTACTTAGTATTCTCGAATAATTTGCTGCTCTAACTTTCTCGCACCCCCAACATGCTGGCTTTCAACTTTGTAGTAGCATTTTAGCATTGCTAATGCTAAAGATCTACTACAGTTTTGGGGTGTATGTATGTGTTCATGTGCAAATACAGAGCTTGGGTGTATTGACAAGCTTCCCAATTTATTCTCACCCATGTGATCTGATGGGGTTTTGGGCTTTAAAAGCACAGTTTTCTCACTAATGCAACCTCTGAGCCACAATGAATGAAATGTCTCTCTATTCCAGTGTTGTTAATTGAAGTCATACTTCCTTTCCGTCTTGTGGCTTTCTATTTTTGAAATCTTGCTCTCTGTGAGAAGAACAATGGTGGAACTGCCCCTTTTTTTGAAAATGCAGGTAGCAGGGTATGCTGTGGGTGGAGGTCATGTACTCCACATGGTGTGTGATCTCACCATTGCTGCAGACAATGCCGTTTTTGGTCAAACTGGACCAAAGGTAGATCTCATCTCACTCTCTTCCTGGATTGCCTGAGCCTGCTGCAACCTAGTAGTAGGTATTATCCAATGTCCATCTATCTGAAGTGTTTAGACGCTTCTTCAATTTGAACTTTCAAAAGTGATATACTTGTAGTCAATAATTATCTAGTGGGCTTCCTGGAAGAAACCTTTTCTTTTGTGAAGGAGGCACAAATGATGGTTCCATTACACTGTCATGCCTTCTTACTACTGTCAAAAGTCTCATTTTCAATTCCAAGTTGAGAGTTTTGAAGGGCTCCTACTATTTTAGTGCTGGAATCTTTTTTCTCCAGGAAAAGGGCGATTCTCATCATGTATTCTTTGAAGGATGAAGGTGTCTGATCTACTTACTCCTGGTATCACATCTTGGGTGTCCTTTCAATGTCAGGTTGGAAGCTTTGATGCTGGCTATGGTTGTAGCATGATGGCACGACTGGTATGTCTTTCACTAATTCCAATGGTATCATGAATTGGATTGAAGGAATATATGAACCTCAAAATAAGGGATGGCAAGTTACAAATGGATTGGCTATTCTTCTCAATTACAGACAGGTTATGACAGTTTTCAATGTCGTATTGTGACGTGAGTAAAGATGGAACCTTATTTGAGAAGCCTTCCTTCAGAATGTGGCAATGTAATACATAGGAACACTGATTCACTGTTTTTTGCTTCACAGATAGGCCAGAAACGGGCACGGGAGATGTGGTTTTTAGCACGGTTTTACTCTGCGCAAGAAGCTATGAACATGGGTCTCATTAATACAGTTGTGCCTGTAAGCTGCTAATTTCAAGCCTTCAAGCAAAGCTGGACATGTGGATATCTGTTTTTTTTTCTTCCACAGTTGCATCCATCATCTGTGGATCTTTCTAGATACATGTGTAATTTAAATGTGTGTTCCAAGTCTGGTGCATTTGTCTGCATTGTGTTTGGCTTTAGGTCTAATAGCAGCACATGACCCAATATTATTGAGCATTGATTTAGGCCATCAAGAATCACACAATGGGTTGATTGAATGCAGCTAGAGAAGCTGGAGGAGGAAACAGTGGTGTGGTGCCGTAAAATACTTCAAAACAGCCCCATGGCTATTCGCCTCCTGAAGTCTGCCCTCAATGCTGTTGAAGATGGGCATGCTGGTCTTCAGGTGAACACAACATGTCCAGGGCTTAAAATATACAAGGATGCTGGCAGCTTTTTCAAATTTTCCTTGGACTACGGTTCAGACATCTTGGGAGCTTGTACTACCCACTGTTTTCAGATTATAATTTCTTCTGGTCTTTCTTTGTTTATGCTCATGCTGGCATTTCTTTGACCATCCAAATCATGGACTTGCAGGAGCTGGCTGGGAATGCAACACTACTTTTCTATGGCTCAGATGAGGCTATTGAAGGGAAGACAGCCTATTTAGAGGGGCGCAAGCCGGATTTTTCCAAATTCCCTAGGCTTCCATGAAGAGTAAGAATCAAACTCTTGATGAAAGTCAGTCAACTTGATTGTTGAAAAATTGAGATAAAAAGTTTATGAAAGATATGTTCCACTTTTCCAATGAATAAATGCAGGCATATAGGTATATCTTGTAACTTGACTTTGTGACCACATGGTGGGAAATACATGGAGGGGAGATGTGGGGGAGGAGGTGAGCTAAAGCCTAAGGGTATCCTCAACAGCAACCAAATGCAAATATCAGTTATGGTTGCAGTAAGGATTTCCGATAACCTTGAAATGTTTGCTGTGAAAGTCAGGGTCGTAAACAAAAGATACAAATGAGGGTTGTTGCAGTTCGTAGGTATTTCAGTGTCCAGCATAAGGGGTCTTGTTCTCAGTGTTGAAGGTTCAATATAATGAACCAAATGGAAGGCAGGCAAGCAGGAAGGCAAGGTAGAAGAAGAAAATTCTACAGCACTCGTGAGTAATTCAACAAGCAGTAAATTTGAATTGTTGCTGGGTCTTATGGGTTGCACCTCATCGTGTACCCAAAAAAAATCCTAAGCCACCCAGTCTGTCCTAATGAAAGAAACTCAGCTTTAAAGGAGGCAACTGATTGCTTATGTGTAGCAAAGCAAAGAGAGCCATGTGTTTGCAGGGTTTGAAACATAGCAGAATATAAGAGTGGAGATAGAAAAAGATCACCAAACTGAATGTTGATTTGCAAAGAAAACAAACAACCTGGTTTGTTGTCTGTCATAGCTCTTGTCTAAACAGAATACTACTCAATTGGTATGCTTCAAATTATGTTTGCAGGATTTGCCTCATAATTTGCATAGCATGAGAGTGAGTGTACTACAAATTACGTTTCCAGGAATTTTGCATTACTTTATTTTCTTTCACTCCTTTTGACAAATGTTGGCACAAGGTTCTTATGTCCAAGCCTGACCCAGTCTTTGTGAACCCAGAGCAAGGCATACAGGGATAGATGCAGGCCAGCCTGCTGTAACAAATGCTTTTGTTACAAGGCAGACAGAGTCTTGCTACATAGGAGCTTGCTGTTGACTCCTGCAGCAAAAATAACTCCTATGAGAATCAAGAAATCTCCGTACTCAAAATTACAAGAGTCAGAACAAGGTTTTAAACTCTGAAACTTTTTCTGGAAGCAAAGGACTTCCAGATAAGGACTGAAGAACATGGAATAAGAAAAACGTGGAAGGGTAGAACTAAACAAAATACAATAAAACTGGCAGTAAAAACAGAAGTTTACAGTCTCTGACTTGTTCAGGGACTGTCTACAGTAACATCAAGTTGTATGAATAGCAACTTATCTATCACAACTGACTCACTGACTTCATCAGCTCCTCACAGTGTGTGTTGGTAAGTGTAACCACTAGCCTGCATACTGAGTTTCTGTTGCAAGTCTGGATGCAATGGCAAGGCTATCCCATGACACTGGCTAGCACCTAACACCATAGATGCAGAAATCGTAGAGAAAAAAATGAGGAAGAAAACAGAAAACCGCTATCCCATGACACTGGCTAGCACCTAACACCATAGATGCAGAAATCATAGAGAAAAAAATGAGGAAGAAAACAGAAAACCAAAAAAATTGCAAAACAGGAAGAAAGAAACATACGAAAGGGAAAAAACAAATGAGGACCAAATATATAAAGCTGTACAATATGGAACACAAGTAGCAAAATATCACCTGCAACCATCCACCTTTTGCCCATAGCCCAAGCTCTTTGAGTCAGGGAACATATCAATACACTGTCATGCCAAAAGACACTATCCTAAGATTTTACACCTTGTGCTGAACATGCCTTACATGTTCCCATGCATTGTGATACATCTCCTCTCTACATGCCCTGAACAAAACTGAGCTGTTTTTCTTAACCTGCCTCATTAAACAGTCAACTACAAATTCAGACCAGACTATTATTGTGTCTGCTCCTTCTGAAGAACCATGGTGGTATCTTTGCTCCATTGTGATTTCCTGTGACACTGATTGTTTCTAAGACACAACTAAACTTGATGAAGCTTTCTAACTGCAGTGTATCACAAGAAGTGCTACTATGTGTGGTAAATCAAGTGTTACTGTCTACAGGAAAAGTTACATGTAGATCAAGTTCACAACAAAATGCTCCTGCTATCAAACAAAACCACCGCTCCCAAACACAGCCACCTCTGACCCATAGATTAAGAGGTTTTTAGTACGTGTCATTATCTTTGCAAAGCATTAGAGTACTTGTGTCAAAATTAAAGCAAGGTTTATGAGGGATTGGTTAGACATATGTCTTGCATTAGACCTTGGTAAAAGTCAGGTTCATTCCAACTCAATGATCTTGACCAGTGATGAATCACCAACTTTTTGGCATACAACAATTCGGTCATGTGACTTAACAATCCCAGCTGCTTTTCCATGATCCAGAGCAACCTGCAATGAGCCAGAATGACAGACAGCTTAGCTGCTACAATCCAAGCAATAAAGTCTCAACTGAAGCCCCTGGTCTTCACCTCAATGCAAAAATATGAGTTACACACCTAGCCAATCAGACAATTTGACTGCTCACAGTTGTAATGCAGCTTGTGCAAAAATCATGGAACTAGCCACTGGGGCATTCTGTCATACCTACCACATCCATCATAGATTCATTCAGTTAAGCTGATTCAAGAATTTCCAGTTCCACTGATAGGTTCTCATCCAATGGCATAGTCCTAATGGTCTGACAATGCCAAATCATGCCATTGTTCCATAGTAGGTTCTTCTTTGACACTCCTGCAGTTGGTAGTCCAGTCCCGAGGTGTCTAAGAGTCAATAATAAGTGCTCATTCATCAACCCATATACTACAAAGTTACAGCAAGTAGCATGAGCAACATTTCCATTGTAGACCGCCTTGTTCTCAAAATATGAGAGTCAGTCATAGATGACTGTTCTGTAGTAGGCACTCAATAAGCACACCTTGCAATATGAATACTTCAAGTGGTTCATCACACCTTCCAGTCAATCAAAGGTCATTCAAATCCTACCTTCAGCAAGATAAAACACAAACAATTGAAAGAGAAAATAATTTACCTTCAAGATAGACTCATTACTACTACCCCCTGAGTGACGGGGGTCAGCAAGCATGGGAAAGAGGCCTCGGACCACAAGACACTGCCTAGCCTGAAAAGCCCCTGTGAAACTCCACCGTAGATGGTCAGTGCGAAGCCTTGGAATGACAATGCAGATCACAGGCATAGTTGGCCGATACTTTGCAATCAAGCGGGCTGCTCGGCCTGATGATGTAAACACCACAATAACTGCTGCACTAACTTTTGTGGCAGTTCTAACAGCAGATGATGCAATTGATTCAAGGTGTTGCATGGGTTCCCCAATGCTTTTGATCATTCGCTTGAAGTAGACAGCCTGATTGAACACCTTGTCTGCCTCAGCAGCTATTCTGGACGCATAAAAACAACAGAAGGCAGTTGAGACAGTGTAAACAAGCCCACACAAACATCTGCTCCTCTTCTATTTGGTAGGTCCCTGCCATATTACCAATTGAGTAGCAAATCACAGTAGTGTGGGATGCCTTTCAACAATTGATGCCACTTCCTTGCTCCATTCTGATTTCCCAAATTGAAGCATTGCATATGCTATTGGTGCCTAAAATGCTTGCACTGGTATCAGAAATGGATCCAATCATCAGATCCCAACTGATAGGATAGGAGGCCATGGCAGCATCAATTTACAGCAGGGAATCACATTAAGATAGGACAGTATCTCCAACTTCCTCCTCTCTCACACCTCTGGAGCTCTGGATAAATCTGAAGATTCTTTCTTTTCAAGATGTTGACAAGTTGCAAATTGTTTAGGACATTCAAGTGTTGGTCTGGTAGTGTAGGCGGTACTATGACCCAAGTAGTTCTGTCAGCTGTTCTGGGAAAAGAAAAATGAGCCTGCCAACATGATACTCTTCAAAGACATGATACAAGTGAGAAGGCAACATTCAGACCTGCGAACAGTTGTGATGGTTTCAATAGGATACAACCCTCTGAGAGTCTCTGCCCCAAGTAGGACCGCATCTGTTCCATCAAGAACAGCATTTGCAACATCAGTTGCTTCTGCACGAGTAGGACAGGGGCTTTCAACCATCGAATCAACAACACGAGTTATAACTGCTGGTTTGCCTGCAAAATTACACTTATTGAGTGCAACTTTCTGGAACAAGAACACCTTCTCTGGAGGAAGATCAATGCCAAGGTTTCCACGTGAGAGAATGATCCCATCAGCCTCATTCAAGATCTCATCAAACTGGGCCAACCCTTCACAGTTTTCTATCTTGGCCAGGATTTGTGTCTGACAAAGGTCACCAAGTTTTGACAAATGGGAACGAGCTAACCGCACATCATCTGCATGTCGAGTGTACGAGAGGGACAAAAAATCAATTTGGTTGTGCACTCCCCAAGTTGACATGATCTTCAGGTCAGATGCACTCAGTGTCGGAAGTTCAATTCGTACTTGAGAAGCATGTGCTGTGAAGAGAGAACCTGTGCCAGAATTGCCACACCATGCCCATTCTCAAGACTCAAAAGCAAGTTCAAGGATGACAGAGCATATATTGAACCACCAGATAGATGTAGCCAGCAAACTCAATGACAAGAAGACCTTGAATCCAAAAAACATAGATTTTGCTACTGTTTCCATTCCATACAGATCCATCTGCAGATAGTCTAAGATGACAATTCACCCTGAGAAAGATGGAACAGAACACTGGTCATACCATTAACACACATGAAGTAGGCATTTGCCAGAAACCTGACGAAACAGTGCAGTTGCAGTTCTGGTTTTTGCCATGGTGAGATTCTAAAAAACTGTTGTCAAAGAGGACATGCCGGTGCAATGTACCAAACAGGGAAGAAACGAAAACGAAGAGGGAGTACCAGTGAGGGTTGCGGTGTTCTTGACCTTGCAAATGACATCAGGACCTTGAGTCTCAGTCACCTCAAGCCATACGGAAGTCTCTTCGCTTCCCGTGAACAGATACTGTCCGATGAAGATGGTATCCCCGGGCTTCACCGCGGGTGCGAGGGAGTCGTAATTCACAGGCAGCACTTTAGACGAAGCTTGCTTGTTCTTGTCGGGAGTGAGGATGACTTGCTCTCCTTCCACGAGTTCGATAGGTGTACCTTTCTCATTCACCACGTAGAGCTCCGGTCCGACTGTATCCAACATCACGGCGCACAGCCGGCGCGTGTTCTTGACAGCCTTCTTCAGATTCTCCAGAGTCTCTTGATGGTAATCCTCATCACCCCATGAGAAGTCGAAGCGAGCCACGGTCATCCCCGCATTCAGCATGGCCTCGATAGTCTCCACGGAACGCGACTTCGGTCCCAAAGTCCCGATTATCTTAGTCAGGGCAGAAAAACCTTGTGTGGAAGACGACTCTAAGATGGAAGCCAACCGCATCGGCTCCTCTAACAACAGCTGCGACACCTGCATTATTACTACACAATCCACCTCCACCTCTCTACCTACTTAAGCTCCTCAATGCACAAAACAAGGCTCACGAAGACGACAACGACGACGACGGCGAAAACAACAACGACAACAATAACAACAAAAAGGTTCACAAACTGCAACAAAATTGTTGATAAATTGACAGCAAAAGGATGGATTTTCTTGCTCGATGCAAAACAACTCGCGAGCTTCTGTTTTTGTGTTTGTTGTTTGTTGCCCTTCTCAGTGTCGCTGTTTTGAAAGGGAATGTGCG
>Ga0209208_10008083_pt1 | contig 14118 bp, 11 predicted proteins | sample S1TSphfallax_3_FD_187694 | JGI IMG/M metagenome (GOLD analysis project Ga0209208, IMG submission 187694) | Host-associated microbial communities from peat moss isolated from Minnesota, USA - S1T2_Fd - Sphagnum fallax MG (SPAdes) (version 2) | ecosystem: Host-associated > Plants > Peat moss >...
ATGATAGCCATCAAGATCACAAAATAAAAATTGGAGGTTCAAAAACTTAAAAAGAGATTATTTATGTAAGCCACAAATGATTAAAATTAAGGCCTAATGTAAAGGAACTCTAAGTATTAGATCCAAGAATTCATATACAAATTATACACAATGTATTGCATCAATTTGTGTCATTTGCACTCATGAAAAGGTTGTAGGTTTGGAAAGCCTAAAGAACATTGCATTAAAAAAACCCCCCCAAAAAAAAAACATAAATAAAACCTTTAGCATTAATGAAGTAAAAATAGATATGTGTTTCTATCACCCAAATGGATTATCCAAAATGTTTGAGAATATTACCACCAAAAACTCAAATTTTGTGGTGAGACCCTCCCCAAAAAAATCAAATTTTTATCACTTTTAGATGATTTTTTTTTTAATAAAAGGAGAATTTATGATAGGATATTATGTTTTCAACAAATTATGTTGGCAATTTTTTGGCAAAAGAATTGGTTGATTACAATACCATAATGGCCCAAAAAAAAAATGTTGCAATGGTTGTAAAATGGTATTTTATTTTCAAAACCATTAGAAGACACACTGGTAATGGCCACCATTAAAAGGTAGTTTGATTGATATATGTCAATTAATAGTAAAAATTTATAGTAGGATTTGCAATATGTTTAAGGTCACATTGATAATTTTATTTTTATATCATAATGCAATCATGTAAACATATTACAATTTTGGACTTGTACTAGTTATCTTTACATGCTACAAATTTGATTTATACTAGTTAGATTTACCAATTATATTTAATAGTCATTAGTTTTGAACTTTGAATAAGAAGTTTAAAAATAAGAGTTGTTGTACAGTTTTGAACATAAGCAAGTTATTTTGTTTTGAAGTTTTGGCAAGAAGAATGTATTCATTTGAGTTTAGATTTGCATAAATAATTTTGCACTTCAACTATGTTTTAGATTTGTTTGAATCTATGTATTTGTGGATAAGAAGTATACATATGAATTTTTTTATTAATAGAATAAGTTGTAAAAAACCAAATTTATGTGTAATTAAGATCCATAAAAAGAAGAATACAAGAAAACAATCTTTTTTCCATTCAGCAACCATCCCAAAGAATAATTTTGTTTGATCTTTAGTTATAACATTGATCAAATTTCATTGGTTCAATTTGTTTTCCATGGATTTTAAAATACAAATTTTAAATAATTTGTTAATACATATTTCATCTAATTTGTAAAAGAATTGAATTCTAACTATTGGGAGGTCAAAAATCTCAAGACATATCAATTATAATCTTCATGATCTTGTAATAAGATTTAAGATCTTTAGAATTGTAACAAGGAGTGCACATAAACAAATAAATCAAAAAATAGATTAGGATTTAAAAGGGTAGAGAAATAATGCATCAATAATGATACTTGTTGAAAGGTTTGACAAATAAATGGGCACTAATTAACCATAACAAGCAATTATTGTCATATCAAAAGGATAAATAAATAATGCATGTGGAATTGCAAGTCAAAGGACATTGGCCAATCCAAAAAACCAATCTAAAGATGTTAGAAGCTCATCAAATTGACAAGTAAATATTTATGGAATAAAAAGCACAATTGGGACAATATTGAAGACCCAAAGCAAAAATGACAAAGTTGGACTATCAACAAATATGGAATAAATGGTTTGAATGGAAATTTAAAGGAATTTTGACCTTTCATTAGGATTTGGGACCAAAAAGTTCTCAACATGGTATCAATGCAAAACATACAAATCAAGAAGAATTTGAGGATGAATTGCTTTTGCTATAAGTTATATAGGTTCATTAAGACCAAGAAGATCCACATAACCATAATGTTGTCATAGTCAATGTTGACTCTAAAAATTTAAATCAATTTGTTGTAAATCTAAATCAAATACCAATTTGGTTTGGAATTGTTCCAATGAACAATTCATCTATAAAATGTGTTATACTACTAAACATATTATCAAAGATTGTCCATATGTTGCAAAAGAACTCAGATAATTAATGTTCATTCAAGTATGGGAATTCATTATTCAAATAGTTGGTTTATAGGAAATATTGCAAATTTGATCACAATTTCGGTCCATCATGACCTACAATTAGTGCTAACACTATTGTTCAAGCTTTTACAAGTCGAATAAAAAATTATCAATGGTTGGTGAACCCAACAAAGGAACAATCGCCTTTAGTTGTGACGCCACCATATTGGTATGGGTCAAATCCATACACATTTCTAAAGGGAACACCAATGATGTTGATTGGCACACATTATGTAGCAACACAAGCAAACATGTGATATTCAATACACTAAACATCAATGACTCAAGAAGTGCTTCAAATGTAATTTCCAATCATTATTATATTGGTTATTGCACTTGAACCTATGACCATTCAATCATCGATCATGATAGTAAATCAAATAGCCCCAAGAGGAGGAGGTGGAGAATGTAATATGCCAAAATTGCCACCACTTAATTTTAAACTTGAACCAAATTAAGGTGACCTATACACCCGCTAATAGATCAAGTGGACATTAAGTTGGCTAGAACTAAATTTGGGGTGGGGACCATTTTTTTCCACTATGGTATCCACCTATACCCAGACCATCAAACTTAGTTGCATTCATCAAGCCTCTTATATAAAAGTATTGTTTTTCCAACATATGTCAAACACACTAATCGTGATATTCGTGTCAGTGTGTTTAAAAAGGTGATTAAAGTTTTAATGGTGGGATAGTTATTGATGACATTATTAATTTGTTTAGCTTTACATTAACATACAATATTTCTAAATGGGGGGAGAATTTTGTGGCAAACTCATCCTCAAGTGGTACCACTAGGAACATCACATTCCAAATATGTTCTTATCATTCAAATATAGATTGGCAAAAATATAGTATGTAGAAGATGTTATAGAAAACAGGGTTAGATGAAGTTAATAATATCACAAAGAAATTGAGGGTTAGTTTGGGATTACTTAAACCTTAACATGCACCTTATGGTTTGCAAATGGCAAATTAAACAACTACTAAACCTTTAGGGTTGATTCAAGATTTGTAAGTACTTATGCATGGTATTCTATATAATATCATTTTTATTGTTACGAAAAATAATGTATTAAAGTTTACCTATTATATGTGACTTGCTAGATTTTGGTTGAAAAATGCAAAGGTTTCACATGACTCGGGCAATAACATAGTCAAAATAATTCATATCCTTTGCCCTTAACCAATGAAGTCTTCAATATTATTGTAGGTTATGAAACATATTGTTTCTTTTATGATTTTTTAGGTTACCACCAAATATCAATTTCACTATAAAATCAATACAAATTTTATTTTGTTACCAGTTAGAGAACATTTGTATGGATTGTAATGTTATGCAAAATGAAAAATGAATCACCAACTTACTAATGTGCAATTAACAAATCTGCAAAAAATATATATCTTTTTGAATGATTTTATTTTTTTCAGCAATAAATGGATATCCATTTGGACAAATTATGACTACGTGCCATGACTTTGGTATTAATTTGAATTTGAAAAAGATTTAGATTATTTTGAATATTCTGATATTAATAACAATGTTTTCAATGGTATGGCCAAGTTCTACCAATGTTCTATTCAAAAAATTGTTTAGGGTTTTTATCATGGAGCCTATAACCAACTTGGTGCAAAAAATTTACAACCCAATTTTAACCTTTTATCTAGATCAATGATTTCAAATATCATGGAAATAAATTAAAAATTAATATGTGAAGGCACTAATTTTGATTAACCCAAATAATTGGGATTTAGAATTCCATGTTCATATAGATTATTCACATTTAGTAATAGGAGTTATTTTAATTCAAAATCAAATTAGAAATTTTGATTAGCTTATTGTTTATGCATCTTAATTATTGAATCTTGTATAAGATAATTATAAAACTACAAAGAGAGAAATCTAAATAATGGGTTTATGCACAACATAAATTTTAACACTACATCTTTTTAATGTTCAATTTCACTTGATGTTTCATTTGATTATAAATCATTGGCCATTTCAATTAGGATGATCATTTTTTTGTCCCACTTAACTAGATGCTTAATTTGATAGATAATCAAATAAGTTAGTATAATCAAGTTGATTTGTCAAAAAATACACATAACTTAAGCCCAAAATTTTTTAATCAAAATGCACATGTCCACTAATGAAGGAAGATTATTTAGTCAACTTGAAACATTAAAAAACTACGTTTTCTACTGTGTGAGCACCACACATGTTGCGGAAATGATTTATTATACACACAATTAACACAATCAATGTTCCAAACGTTACCAAATGGGCTAGTTTACAGAAAATTGAAATTTATACATGAAAAATAAAAGATTTCCAAATAGGGGAACACCATACCTGACAAGTAATTATTGTCTTTTTTAGACAATTTGCATGTTCCAAAGAAAATGAAATTATGAAGAGGACTATGGATGTTTCTGTATGAGGTATCAAAAAAACATTAGAAAAACAATGAAGTATGCCAAGAAAGGATTGAGTCTATGGTTGAGAGCATCTATTCATGCTTTTGTAATGATTCACAAGGGAATGTTTTGTTTGAATTTGAGGACTTTGCATCAAGTCCTCAATCTAATGGAACATAAAAGAACGAAGTTGGAAGCCTAGAGGCCCCAAGGTCTACTGCAATTACTAATTGGCCCAAATTCACATTCTTTCGAAAGTTAACAAAGTTTGGTCCAATCCAATCACATGTCTTGGGTGACTAAATTGAGTGCTTGATGTAGGTTTGACATGATGCCTGAGAGGACAAAAGCTATGTTTGATGTAGAAAATAATGTTTGAAAGGTTCAATGCCTGTCATTAGTTCACAACATGTTTTTAGCACATGCGACTTTTACCTTTTGCTTGGTGTGAAGTCCATTGAAAGTAAACTTGTGGGAGTTAGTAAAATGTGAATTCAAATTGCATTTAGTTGGTATGTGGCCATTGTGACTTCACTAACCAAACACTATTTAAGGGTTTATTTTTTTGGTAGTCATGAAGCTCAAGACTTGTCAAAGTCAATTTAATCTATTGTAATGTCTAATTCTTAGAATTGGGTTATGGATTCACATCATTTGCAAGGATGCAAGATTTCATTAGATAGTCGTAGATGAGATCAAATTTGGGGTTGTGATTGGAGTCCCATCTATTTGTTTAGGAATGTTAAGTTTATGGCCATACCAAATTTGGCATCAATTTTTGTACAATAGATTAGGAGTTTAAAATAAAACAATGTTGGATGTATGAGGTATAGTTTATGAGTAATGTGTTAGTAGGATTGTTTTCAAAATACTTTGAATATAATTTTACAAGGTTCTTGTGCACATCTTGTTTTTAAAATGGCAACAACTTTGGGTGTTGGCTTTGGGTGTTTGGATATGAATCTATGTTCATTGTTGTCCATTTTGTCCATCTATGTTCTTGTGCACTAAGGTAAGAGGTCAATGTGGCTTTCTTTGTTCTTACAATATAATTTATGTTTAGGATGTGGACAATAGATGCCTAATCAACATGAATTGGGATTTGGTTGTAAACAAATGTAAGGTACTTGGATTTCAAACATAAAAAGAAACAAGAAACACTTTGGTTTGAGAACCAATGAAACCCACCATTGGTTACACTAAAAATGGTGGCAATGGCACTAGGCACAATGCAATTGAATGTTTTTCATGGAATGAAAAAGCTTACAAAATATGTCAATGATGGGCAACTTGAGAAGGGAATACAACAAGAAGCAATGCATCCTAACATAGTCACTTTTGTTCAAGTGAAGTAGTTGGTTGATATGTGAGCAAGTGTAAGAGCATGGAAGGATGATGCTCAAAGTGTGTTCAATGAGATCCCATTTCAAGATGTGGTGACTTGGAATGCCATGATATTGGGACATGTGAAATGTGGGTAGGCTAGAAAGCATTGGAATTGTTTCAACAAATTAAACGAGAACCAATGAAATGGTTACAAACGGTTTTAGGATCATCTGATTTTGTTCAATTGATTGATGCATGTGCCAATGTAGTGGCCCTTGAAGAGGGTGGGAGTGTTCATGATCAAATCATTCAAAGTGGTTGTGAATCTAATGTCTTTGTGGGGTAATAGCCGGGTGGACTCATTCTAATGTGGGAGTCTTGAGCATTGCTTGGAGAGTGTTCAACAAGATGCCATCTCAAGATGGTTCCTTGGAGTACCATATTACAATTGTATGATTGTATTGAGCTACCATCCAGATGTAGTGGAAGGACATAACATCCTTACCCACCAAGGAGAAGCTCCATTAAGGTGCATGGACCTTAAAATCCTTGGACATAGCTTGTTTGCTTCTGGAGTTCAACGAGGGGATTGTAAAGCTCAAGTTGGTGCACCCATATCTTTTTCTTAGAGGTATTTAAAACCTCCACTTGATGCACCCATAGCCATGAAGATCATTTCAAAAGGACAAGAAATGAAGACAAACATTTGGTTCCCAATTTGTGTTTGGTGATGAGCATGCCTATCCTAGCAATAGTGTCCCAAAGTATTCACATTCTACCTCACTCCTCTTCATATCTCATCATCTCTTTATCAGTTTAACAAGCAAAAACACACATGCAAGTCCACTGGAAATCGTACAACTCATTCATTGAACCATATCATTACAACATTGACAGAATATTTTTTTCCTGGCAAACTTAATTCATCTAGTCAATGGTCAAGGGGGTGGTTGGGGAGGGTGGGTGGTGACCTAACTGGAAAATGAGAAATCCAAACAAAATGAGATTTACAGAATCAACATCTCTAACAATATCTCAAATAGAAGTTAGAAAAAAAAACTTAGCTACTATTGCGCCGTCTCTGAGAGCCTCGAGGAAGGGATGCTTCATAAGTGGAGTTGATTGATGTCCTGTTGTGGACACCAATAGAGGCTGTCAACTCATTGTGGATTCTGTCACGATTTAGGCTTCCAGTTTTTGCAGCCCTGGCATTTAGATCCTTTTGGTGTGCTGCTAGATAGTCTCTTCTTATATCCCACAAAACTTCTGCTGCCTTTTTCATACTTGGTCGGTCTCCCTTAGTGGGTGCTGAACAAGCAAAAGCCAACTCTGCTATACGCTCCATGACACTTACAGCTGCTGATGCCTTTTCTATTTTTGGATCCAGAATGTCAATCACCTTTCCTTCCACAAATTTCTTGAATGCCTGTGAAACACTCAACAGTCTCTTCTGTCAAAATTCTTTACTAGACAACTTGCAAATCACACTTGCTTCATGGCATTCTCATTAAATCCAGCTTGATTACTCCATTCATGAGAAGGTGGCAGACCCACCGAGAAGGGGCTCAAGGCACCTCTTACTCTCCTGGTTAGACAGAAACACCTCCGATATTCAACCAGACATTCCTGCTGGCATCTAATGGAAATGTCTTAATACAAAACTAACAGGAGAAGGAGGTAGGATGCTTTATCAGCAAAGTTTGCAGGAGTAATTAATTTGGAGAATGGAAGTGTCCTGAGTATTGAGAGGGAAGATGTGGGCTCTGCTAGCTGGATTGGCTAAGCTCACTAAGTCTGGTTACCTATTTGGAGTTAGCCCTTGGCCAAATACACAGAGGAGTACCCTTGAAATGGAGATTGGACCCTGCTACAATATCAGACACTGAACTGAAATTCAGATCAGATTTGTACAGAATTGCCTTCACGTTTGTTTCACTGAGATTCATTGTGCTCACTTCTAAGCATTACTTTCCATCTTTGTGAGCCCTAGGTGATCTCTCTCCAAGTCTTCGAGCAGGTTCAACTTAAAATATGTTCCAAGATTTTACTCAGTGAGTGTAATTATCTTCTTTCCCTATTTAGATCATGTTTGATGCTGGAATTGGCCAGACAATTCCAAACTGACCAGAAAGACAGAGACATAGTGAACTGAGTACTTACCCATCTGGTAGTGACACGCTCATCACTGACTCTCCTCACCTCTATGGGCCGCCTACCAGTGAAAATCTCAACTAGGAGAATACCAAATGAATAGACATCACTTTTCGTATTCAGCTGGTATGTGGTCAAATACTCTGGATCCAAGTACCCAGCAGTACCCTTCACTTGTGTGGAAACATGGGTGGCACCAACGTCAGTTGCAGGCCCCACACGGGAAAACCCAAAATCGGCCACCTTTGCACGGAATGTTTCCGTCAGAAGAATGTTGGATGACTTTACATCTCTATGTATTATTGGTCTGTCTGCACACACAAAATCCAAAGTCCTTGCTATTTTATCTCTAGGAAATGATATTCATTCACATTGCTTGGCGTCCATGTGATGTGACCAGGTTAGGGCCAAAACAGCATCCAAATCAGTTCTCATCTGACCCTTTAGGAACATCAAATGAGCTAATCTGAGGACAAGTAGACAGTCAAGGGTTCAGAGAAAAATGAGCTTACCAGCATAAAGATGTAAGTAAGTAAGAGCATGGGCAACATCAATAGCAATATCCAGTCGCGTACTCATATCCAGCACCCCTCCACAAGAGCCTGCATCCCCGGGCTTTGAGAGTAAGAATTTGACCACGTTGTACTTCTCTTTATCCTGCTATGTCTAAAACAAATAGATAGATTAAACATTTCCTCCTTTCTCTTGCCAAATTTTTAAGAATCACAAAATGAGTCACTTCAAGTGCCAAAATTGCAGCGCCTGCTTATGCATAATCTTGAATCGAGCCTCATCAGTGAATCCCAAAATCAATATCTCATTCTAAATAGCTATGATTGAAGTTGACCTGAATAGAATTGAGAAATGACCCAATAATAAGGTCTGAAGACTTCTTCAGATCAATATATTAAAAAACAGGAAAAGAGGAGACACCAATGCTAAAACTAGTGTGAAGAATAGTGGCACGCACGCACACCTTCAGTGACCTTGAACAGCACAATAGATACAAGATTGGAGAGAAAACTCCACAAGAGAAATTTGAAGGTAACTGTTCTGTCAGTTACAGCAAAATCAAATAAACATGACAAGAAGAAGTGGTCATAACCTTGTTAGTTTCACTCACAAAGTATCAGGCCACCACATGTTCATCATGACTGGCAAGTGACTAGCTGCCCTTTGTCCCCACTCACTTCTCCACTCCCAATGAGGGTGTAGATAATCGCCTGATCAATATTTTAGACAAAAGAAATTCCACAAAAATCTGTGTCTGAGTTTCTGTTGCATTTGGACAAGCAACAGGTTGACTCAGTCATGATATGGCATAGTGTCAACAACTACCATCACTGGCTCCACCTACTCCCAGCATTTGGTGGACAACAAGGTCAGGCATTGACTGATTTCCTGTCACAAGTTTTACCATAATAGGAAGATTCGGTCCTCATGCTGGCAAGCCCAACATATCTATGAGGTTGAAGAGAAAACTCTGCCATGATACTTTTTAGAGGATAACTGTTTTGTCAGCTTCAGCAAAACAAATACTAACATGACAGGAATGACTGAGGTGATGCTGGTCAGGAATGGGCATGACATTAGGACAGTGGTAAAGGCTCACATCAAACCATCATAAACCATTCATCATGAATAGCAGTGATGAGCTGCCATGACTGCCTACTGACTTCATCAGCTCCAGATGGTGGGTACAGATAATACAATACTCCACCCAAATTTGTGGGCACTCCTGAGTTCTGTCCCATTTCCAGAAGACTCAGGAAGACTCGGTCATGACATTGGCTAGCACCCAAGACATGGTCGATAAAAAAAAGGTAAGTAGTATCCTCTAAGGCAAAGATAGGCCTACATAGCACGTAGTCACTAGGGTCTCCTGCAACCTGAACATACACTTTGAGTGCATGAGACATAAAGAGATGGAGATAACAAAGGAAACAAAGAAGACAGGGGAACACAACAAAAACAAAAATGAAACAGAAATGAGTGAGGGAGACTCAAAGAAGAGAGATATAGCAGTGAAAGTTATATGAGCATGTTCTCTTAAGGAAAAAGTGGGTTTGAAAAAGCTCCCCACTTGGGACCATGAGCTCAGAATTCATTTTACATCATGCAATTCCAATTCAATCCCAACTCCCCAAATCAACTGGGTGCAGATTCCACTGAGATTGCATGACATAAAAATTTCAATGTTCAGGAAGGCATTGACTGCCTTGGTTAATGTGAAGCATTTGCTCCAAGAGTTGACCACCATAAACTGAGTTTTTGTCCCTAGATTTGGGGTTTTTAGGTGCATAAAATGGGAGAGGCTTAAGAAACTTATCATTTGTCCACTTCTTGAAAGCTAGAGAGCTACATAAACTGGGGCTCTGTTGCGTAAGATGTAGAGAGAACACTAAAGAAATGAAAAATTGTGGAAATGTGTCCGGATCCGTACGTATATATGTAGGGAGTGTACCATCAAGGTGTTCGCGGAGATTTCCATTGGGGACATACTCCACCACTAGTATACGCTCACTGTTTTCTTCCAAATAGCCTATTAACTTCACCAGATTCAAGTGGTCCACCTGTGACAGCATGTCCACTTCTGTCCTGAACTCGACTGACAACCTTTGCTCATAGACATCCTGTCCATAAATCCAAGAGCAGTTAGTTAGCTTGAAGACTACTGTCAGTTCCCTTGCATACCAAGACCCCCTTCTTTAAGATGAAAACACAACAATGCTGTTCCAGCAGTAAGTTATCAAAGATGCGTCTCCTTGAAACCAAGACTGCAGCCCTCCACCTACTCTCAGACTTGAGTAGCCTATTGCCTGAAGGAGGCAGTATGCTGAGGAAAAGATTTCCCAGGTGCAAGTCTGTCTCATTTTTGGGTTTAGGGGCCAAAGTTCTTGTGTTTTGTGAGCTTAGGGCACCCAAATTCTACTAGTGCTGATTGGGGTGGGGAAGAAAAGGGTGGTCTAGGGCATCCAACCCTACACCCTTCCATGGCCACAGAAGGAATTGCAGGTGTTCACTGGTATCCCCTTAAACAAGGGTAATTAAACTCATCTTCATATGGGTAGACTACTGTGGGAAACCTAAAGGCTTGTAAGCACAAGGGTGAAAATTGGGGTCATTTGATGGCTGGGATGCACAAACCTTGTTGAAGGAGTAATAAATTGCACTGCCAACAACTTTCCATCAATGTGGCCTTAGGTCCTCTTTCAACATAATTTACTCATTAACTCCTCTTTCCTTCTCCAACCAGTGTAATCCAATGGTCCTAGTGAAGTTATCTCTGTCAAAAGCCAGTTACTTGCTGGCATTTACATTTGCCACAATCAACCTTTTTCATGTTCCTTTCAATATCAAAAGGCCTCCTTCCTTTTCACATAGGAGCAATACTTGAGGGTGCTACATACACTAGGTTGATGCGAAAAAAGTGTACCTTTTTGCCTCGCTTGATTGCAACAATCCTACCATCCCTGAGCTTGCCTCTGTACACCAGCCCAAACCCTCCTTGCCCAATCTTATTTGATGGAGAAAAATTGCCTGTCCCTCTGCTTAGCTCGTCCATTGTGAATATCATTGCTCCTGTGGGTTTTTGCTGTAAACTGTTGTTGGATGAATAAGATTGAAACCCATGTGTGCTTGGGAACACAGAACCCCCACGAGCTGACGCTTCAGAATGCACTGCAAAAGAAAACAATAGCAGTCAGCCAGCTCATGGCAGAAAAAGCATTTCCAATTTCCAGAAAGCCAAAATCCTAGTGTAGAATTGCTTTTAAATCACAAGCACTCCTTCAGCACCAGCATTTGTGTTGATCCTACTGTTGTATGGAGTCATGTATTGTGAAAGGCTTTTCCTGCTTACCTGACGCATCTTTGAAATAGCTGTCAGTGCCAATCTCCTCATCTTTCGTACCAGTGCGCAGGCATGGGCGTACCAGTACACATCCCATCAGAAAAGTGGGTTCAATTAATGTCAAACCAATTCCCTATTGGCCTTTCTGCCAGATGCCAAGATACGCTCTCTTCTTGATCTGCTGGCGTCAATGCAATTGCAAATTACTCCAGAGAAAATGCATTCTGTTCACCTCATGGTAAAACCCAAATCTGTTTTCTCCTTTGCACACCTGTCAAGATAGAATATAAGGTACTCCAGTTATCAAACTTTATATCTTTGATTTGCATGTGCATTGTGCGTTCTCTATGTTGGTAGTTAAGCAGCACCATAACATCGCAGAATGTGGTACCTAGTAGCCTGCTGCAATGTAAAGATGAACCACAGAATTCCACACCAAAGCTGACTGCAAAGAGACTGTATAAATTATGTATAAACCAGCTTATCTCTCAAAATTAATTTGCAGAGCAACTAGTTCAATCTATTGTTTCAGTCTTGAGAACAGAAAAGCAAGGAGAGAACACAAAAATCTGAAGTCAAAATCTTACCGACTAGTACTGATGCAGTTCGGAAAGATCAGCAAGATCTCATGTTGTAAACTGTATTCTTCTTAGGTCAGATGATAGATCTCATAGCAAGTATGACTATGAAGCGGATTGTGACAAAAGGTAAATATATACATATATCCATGAGGCGATTGGTATGCAGTCTGGACTGGCCAATACCGTGACAAACTAGCAGCAGCAGACATGCTTAAGACCACGCTGATAATTACCAACAAAAACCCTCTCTCTCTCCTCACGTAGTGCTTTGCCACATGAGTCTAACAGTTTCAGCCATAGACTGATTATTACTTTTGTTTTGACACAAGAAAGAAAAATCAGACCCTAAGCTTAATAATCCCCAAGCATTCAAGGAGGGAAAACAGCGCCCAAGATCTCAATTACATGCTTCACAAACAAAGCAAAAAAAATTCCAAAACGATGCAACAACGCACAAAGGCTGGCAAGGAAGCAAGCAAGCTATCGGTTCAAGTTCTTCAAGTTCTCCGCGGACAACAACAATCCACATGCTACAAGCGAACCACGGGAATCAACTAACAACAACCAAAAGAGAACTAGAGAACGGAAATTTTGTAACCAGAGCAAAAGCTTTGATTCATACTCACCAGATTCTCATGATAGCACAGCACCTGGAACATCTACTAGATTCCGGCATGTCGCATTCTATTATTACTCTCCATTCTCGCGCACGACCCGGGGCTGCCAACCCTTGCAGGACTTCCTTCCGTCTGAGAAAAACGCGCTAAAAATTTGCATCCAGAGCCTGAGAAAGGAAGCACGGGGGTTTGAAATCGTGACTCTAGAAACCGTGAGAGCAACGGCACAGGTTTGGATTGGATCCGTGCTCGATTTCAACTCCCACGCGAGGAAAAGCTCTAGTGTAGCAGCACCGAGAGGAAGAGGCACAAAGCGCAGGAGTCCGGAAGAAGACGACGATGCCGACGAAGACGACGGAATCAAAAGACGGACGGACGGACGGACGGAAGAAGAATCCGACCCAATATTTTTACTGCCTCTTTTTACCGCTCTAGTTTCACCTCACAGTTACCTACTTGGTACCTACCAACCGACCATGGTTTTTTCGTTTTCTCACTTTTTGTCAAGTAGCCGGACTGGCGATCATCCACTAGAGGAATGAGCCATATATGGCTACAGGTTTAGACAGTAAAGAAGATTTTGGCAATAAAAAAATTTGAAAGTAAAAAAAAATCTAGCATCCTTGTATTTCTTTGACTACCTGCTGCTGGAACTTAGGATAGAATCTGGCCGTTTTTTTTTTTTAATTGGATTTTTTAATGAAATTTGGCTACTAAGAAACTCAAAAAAAAAAAACTAAAATTCAGCAATTCGAACCAAAAATAAACTACCCATTTCACAAAATTTCGCCCAAAAAAAAACCCCTACTGGGAAGGTTTTTATAAAATCTGGCTATAATAAACCAAATGTGGAGTACAAATGTTTAATCAACCTTGTATCTTCATATAGAAATTGGACACTTATTATTGGTATTTTCCTGAATTTTGGCGATGGAAACCCTGGAATAGTCCAAAATCACTTCGTCTACAAATTTCGAGTTTTTTTTTTTTTTTTTTTTTTTTTTTCCTTTTTGGCGAAACTTCGCCCATAAAAAAACAGCCTCCAAGATTGTGGCCTTTGACCACCAAAATCCAGCCTTTTCCATTTTTGTTGCGAGAATTCCTGCTGA
>Ga0209208_10008084_pt1 | contig 14118 bp, 6 predicted proteins | sample S1TSphfallax_3_FD_187694 | JGI IMG/M metagenome (GOLD analysis project Ga0209208, IMG submission 187694) | Host-associated microbial communities from peat moss isolated from Minnesota, USA - S1T2_Fd - Sphagnum fallax MG (SPAdes) (version 2) | ecosystem: Host-associated > Plants > Peat moss >...
TTTTCTTCAATATTTATAAGTTTTATTTTTTCTTATTTTTTATTCTTTATTTGGTTTCTTCATTTTTGGAAATTTTTTCTCTTTTAAAATTATTTTACTATATTTCCCTTTCCTTGTTTCATTTGTTTTCATTCCTTTTTTATAGTTTTTTGCGTTTTTACTTTTTTTTTGGTTTATGTTTGTTTCATGTTTTTATTTTTTCTATTCTTATTTTTTCTATCTTCATTTTTTTCTATTTTTATGTATTTATTTATTTTCTTTTTATTTTCTTTTTCAAAAAGATTCTAGTTTCTTTAATATGTTCTATAATGAAAATAATTTTTTTTTAAAATTGTATTATTGTTTGATTAGATGCAGGGACCCCGGTTTTCCCCAAGGATTTCTTTTATAGAAATAGCACCTCGCCTGGCCCCCGCAGCAGCTACCCTGGCTGCCCTGCCCTGTTTGTCATCACAAACAGATAGACACCACAGGGAACAGGCAATGATTGGAAGAATCTTCCAAGCACTGCTCACACAAACAGACACTGTTGCTTTAATATATAGGATTGGCAGTGCCCAGCGTGTTTGTTACGCTTTGTTTGGTTATTGGCAGTGCCCAGCATGTTTTTTACGCCTTGTTTGGTTCTTGTAGGAACCGAACGAGCTAGTCCTGTAAAACCCTTTACCGATGATCCCCAGCCTTTTGCCTTGTGTTGGTGGTTGTGCTTTGAACCAATGTTGGGTGGGGTAGCGTATCCATAAAACCATGAATTCAATTCTGGTTAATAAGAACCCCTAACCACCAGGCTTTATATTTTCTTAAAGAGTGAAAGAACCTAGCTGGAACCAGGTTTCCAGTTGTATTTAGGTGTGGAACCAGAATTGGAACTGAGATGAGATTTTTCAGAAAAAAATAAAAATTTGTGACTAGAAATCAAGGGTTGACTGATAGTTAATCGTTGGTTTTTGATTAAGAACCAGATTGGAATTGATGACTCTGATTTTCAAAACCAAAACCGGAATTTTAAAAAATTAAATTAAACCAGACCCAAAACTAGATTGTGGATTTCATTTACATGTGGGAAGCAAAACTGAGATAGTTTTTATTTATTTATTTAGAAACCAAAACCGGAGGTTCTTCATGAGGGTAAAGTACCGACCCAAACTAGTGTGATTGGGTAGTTAGCATAAACAGGAACAGAGACCCTTACAATTATCAAGGTGATTCTTAAGGTTCATAGCTGTGATTCTCAAGAATCTAAGAACTGAATCCAGAAATATTAGGGTTTTATAAACCACAATTCTCCAAAATTGGAAAAAAAGAAGATTTTTTTTTAGAAAAATCAGATAACCAACTGTCCTTTCCTGGTTCCTTTTGCATAAACTGTCGATTTTTTGAGGTTTCTGAAACAACCCAAACTGCTGGTCCTTTAATTCTAAAATATTTAAAAAAAAACCAGAATTGACAATAATTCACAAAATCAAATTCCCTTCCATCACCACTGGCTTTAAACTTTTAAACCAATAACTTGGAACACAAACAATAGCCTAGAAAGCAGCTATGGAATAGCAAAAAGGCCATGATTGTAGCAAGCTTTCGCTCATGATTTTCGTCCAATCAAAATTGTTTGGAATCTCAAAAACCCCGGGAGCACACATAACAATATGCTAGGTGATTTCAAACTTGTTGTTCTATAAGTGTTTTTCAACCACCCAAACAGACCCAGGGTCTACCAATCCATGCAATACTTGCCCTGGCTCTAAAAGTCCACAAAGATTGACTTGGGGTTTTAAAGTTCATGCATATTTGGCCTTAGGTCTAAAAGTCCATGCATAATTGACCTTAGGTCTCAAAGTCTATGCATATCTGGCCTTGGGTTGTTCACAATTTTATATACCATATTTATGTAGTCTTTAAAATATATGTCATACATCTTCATTCACATTGAGGGTTTTCATCTAACTAGAGAGCTTTGGCATAGCTGGGTAGTGTGTTGGAAATGGCATGTGTTCAAGGATCCTAGGCCCCCTGTCCAAGAAGGCCATGCTTACAACTAGAGTAAGGCTATGATTTTCATTGAACTTGGAGTAGCCCGTCTTAATGTCCAAGAAGCCTGAGCCCATACCCAAGAGACTTGGATCACCTTTATGCATGTGTCTAGAAAGTTCCAGCCCAAGTGTAGAGTGCTAGAAAAGGCATAGCCTCTTACCCAGAAGCAACGAGCTTTTTGAGTTCAAGAGATTCATAGTCACCCATTTTCCTTTTCAAAAGCCTAGGGACAATGTCTAGGCCTATATTAAAAAAGCCCAGGCCCATGTCCAAGAAGCTTCAGACCTCACAAAAAAAATCTGAACAAACACCTCCTCAATCCAAGAAGCTCGAAATTGCCTTGACCCTTTATTCAAAAAGCCTAGGACTTTGCCAAAATGTCTTAGACAAGTCCATTCCTCATGCAAGAAGCCCATGCCCGAGAAGGAGGAATCACCTTGACCATATGGAAATGCCTAGACAAAGGCTTAGAAAAATACTCATGAAGCCTATGAAAAACCGCAGGAACCCTAATGTGGGCTTAATCAACCTATTAAAAAGCTCAAGCATCCTATGAAAAGACCTAGGGAACCTCTAAAGAAGCCTAGGTACCCAAACAAAATATTGTAACAACCTACGAAGAAGCCTAAGATTGTTTTTTCTTAAAGTATAAAAATCCTAGGAAAGAAGCTAGGCAACTTATGGAAAAGTTGAAATAACCTTTGAAGAAGTGCAAGCACCTTAAGAAATAGCCCAAGTAATCCATGAAAATGCATCTGCAACTTAGGGAATAGCAAAAGCAGCCTCTAAAAAAAATTATTAAAAAAAAAAAAAGCCTTAATAGTTAGGAAAAAGTTCAAACAACTTGTTAAAAACTTAAGCAACCTAAGAAAACACCTAGACAACCAATGTACCAAAGAATCCAGGCAACTTATGAAAAAGCCTAAATAGTCTAGGAAAAAGGCTAGGCACCCTATGAAAAAGCACATGTAAATTGCCCAAAAGTCTTAGCAACCTAGGAAAAGCTTAGGCATCTCAAAAGAAGGCCTAAGCAACCTAGGAAAAAACCCAAGTAGTTTAAAACTTAGACAAGGAAAAAAATGTATAGGCAGCCTAAAAAAGCCTTTGTAGCTTATTTTAAAACCTAGTCCACTTATGAAAGAGCCCATGAACTTGGCCTAAACAACCCAACACCAAAGAACACACTACCTACCCTAGTTCTTTAGTTTTTCAACAAAAGTTGGAACGAACCCCGATTCCGTATAAACTGCACTTCACATTTCTTCCCCTTACTATTTTTACTGTCCTACACTTTATCTTGTCATGGCTAAAATTTTATCTTTTGACAAAACTTTTATATTTCATGGCTAAACCTTTTTTCTCTTGGCAAACCTTTCTACTTATTGGCTAATTCTACACCTTTTTGCACAACCTCTTTACTTCATGGCTAAATCTTTATCTCTTGGCAAAACCTCTTTATCTCTTCACAAAACATTTCTATTTGTTTGTTAAGCCTCCACCTCTTAACAAAAGCTCTTCAATTTTTTGCTAAACCTTTACCTCTTGGCAAAACTTTTATATTCCATAGCTAAATCTTTATATATTAGCAAAACCTTTATATTTATTGGCAAAAATTTTACATCTTGGCAAAACTATTTTACTTCATGGCTAAACCTCTACATCTTGGCAAAACATCTCTGGTTCATGGCTAAACTTTTACCTATTTCTTGGCAAAACCTTTTTACTTCATAGCTAAACATATATCTTTTGGCAAAACATATATATTTCATGGTTAAATCTCTACCTCTTAGCAAAACCTCTTTATTTCATGGTTAAATTTTTAATCTTTTGGTAAAACATTTTTACTTCATGGCTAAACCTCTACCTCTTGGCAAAACATCTTTATTTCATGGCTAAACTTTTACCTCTTGGTAACACTTTTCTAATTCATTGTGAAACTTCTACCTTGTGACAAAACCTTTTTATTTCTTCATTAAACCTTTATATATTGGCAAAACCTCTATCTTTCATGGTTAAACTTTTACCTCTTGGCAAAACCTCTCTACTTCATGGCTAAACTTCTATCTTTTGGTAAAACCTTTTTATTTCTTGGTAAACCTTTACATATTGCCAAATTTCTTTACTTCATGTCTAAACCTTTATCTTTTGGTGAAACCTTTGTACTAACCTTTACCTCTTGGCAAAAAAAATTTACTTATTAGCTAAACTTTCACCTCTTAATAATTTTTTTTAATTCCAAACTAAACTTTTATTATTGGCAAAACCTCTATCCTTTAACAAAACCTCTTTCCTTCATGGCTAAACCTTTACCTCTTAATAAAACCTCTTTATTTAATGGCTAAACCTCTACCTTCTAGCAAATTTTTTTGTGGCTACACCTTCACATTTTGGCAAAACCTCTCTATTTCATGGCTAAACCTTTACCTCTTGGAAAAACCTCTTTACTTCATGTTTAAACTTTTACCTCTTGGCAAAAGCTTTTTATTTCTTAGCTAAACCTTTACATATTGGCAAAACCTCTCTTGTTTGTGGCTAAACTTCTACCTCTTTTCAAAACCTCTATACATTTTGGCTAACCTCTTATTTCTTTGCAAAACTTCTTTACTATTGGATAAACCCTTAATATCTTGGCAAAAAATATATATATTCATTGCTAAACTTTTAGCTTTTGGCAAAACCTTTATACTTTGTGGCTAAACCTTTACCTCTTCACAAAACCTTTTCAATCCTTAGCTAAACTTTTACCTCCTTAGAAAACCTCTCTACTTCATGGCTATAGCTCTACCTTTTGGCAAAACTTTAATATCTTCTTGGTTAAACATTTACCTTTTGACAAAACCTTTATATCTTCTTAGCTAAACCCTTTTCCAATAAAAAAAATTATAAACCTATAAACATGTATTATAAGATTCAAATTGTACAAAAGGCCACCCAATTATCATCCAAGGGAAGATTTAATTAGCCACCTTCGTTTTTAATTCATTGAAATTTTGGAAGCAATCATGGTGGATAAACATTAAATCAATTAAGCAAGTGAGGATTAAATCCTTTGAATTAGGTATGTAAGGGAAAAGTTTTTATTGGAAACTAACTCAATCTCAAAGAAAAAAAAAATGTTAATCTCTTGAAATAATCTCAACATATTCATATGAAATAACACATATTTACATTTTTATGAAATTACATGTAAACATGTGTATGAAATTGGAAAGACACAAAGATTCCAAAAGAAGTTGAAAAACATAATTGATTTGTTTTTCTTTTGATATTTTAGGATCCATAAGGACATTTTGAAACATTACAAATTGTAAAATGTTTATTTAAAAAATATATGGTTTGGATTTGACCTTTAATAAATTTGTAATTTGGAATTGTCTTTATGTATGACCTATGATTATAACCCATCCCACCTAAATTAACTCTGACAAAATCATCATCATTCAAATTAATTTTAGACTTTCTAAAAGTCCAAAAATAATTTAAAACAATTTGGATAGTTCAATCAAATTCACAATTGCAAATTAAACCTAGTGGTCAATGGGCTCAATGCATATCATTATCAAAAATGATCATAAGAATCACATTATAAATGGTGAATTTGAATGTTATGTACATCACAAATGCAAAAAATGAAATGCAATTAATACATGGTGGTCACCAAGTGATTAAAATGAAAAAGAATTAATACCTGGTGGTCACCAAGTGATAAATAGTGAAAAAGGAATATTCAAAAAAAATTAATCAAAGAAGGATTTGAACAATTTAAAACATTTCCATATAAAATAAGGCTTAGGATAAATTGAATATTGTGAATAACAATCATGAAAGATCCATCATTTTAAATAAATTTTATTATACAAACAAAACATTACATTAGGTCATTCAAAATAAAAGCTATGAAACTTGGACTAAAAGTTTGAAAACCCAACAAAATCATTATTTGCTTGCATACCATTACTAGCACAATTAAGATAGTTGTGATTTTGGAGCAATTAGATATGCAACTACATCGGCACCTTTTTGAAATATAAATCCAATTAAAGAACATCATTTTCTACCCTTTAGAGCTACGAACATCATCGCGTGATTTGCAAACAATAATCTGAACTAATTGTAAACAAAATTCGATAATTGGATAAGTAAACATAATTTAAAGGTGAACAAAGGAAACAAACAAAATTATTTGCATTAGGTATAAGAAGAGTTCATGCCTAAAAGAAGTTGACTAATGCCATTCTCCCCATTGTCACTTTTCAAATATTGCATGAACTAAAAATAATTCAATGAAAGGGTGAAAAGGTGAACACTACAAAAAAATTTGTATAATGTAATCATCCAACTTCCGACTACATGCAACTATCCATCATTTGTAACTATGTTTTATAATTTTTACAACTAGTAACCATCTATTTAATTTTCTTACTATTTTTAGGACTGTGGTGCAATTACTACATTGTACATCCTTCCATATTGACTAACTTATTTGATTTATCATCTAAGAATAGGCCATTATGTTCATTTAATCACAAACTTGGTTGTAATTTGGTTACTTTTTGTGATGTGCATATACATTGTGTGTACACATATGATTCTGACTACATTAAGAGTATATTTAACATGTAGTCAAAGTACATGCAGCATATATTAAATGTTATTTAATATATTTAAATTCCAGTGATGATGATTTCATTAGAGCTGGTTTAGGTGGGATGGGCTATAGTCATAGGTCATACAAAAAGACAATTCCAAATTGCAAATTTATTAAAGATTGATTTGAAACTGGAATTTTTTTAAAAATAAACATTTTACAAGTTGTAATGTTTCAAAATGTCTTTATGGATCCTAAGATATCAAAAAAGAAACAAATCTCTTTATTATTTTCAATTTCTTTTGGAATCTTTGTGTCTTTTCAAAAAAATAAAATAAAATAATGTCTTTCCAATTTCATACACAATTTACATGTAACTTCATACAAATGTAAACATGTGTTATTTCATTTGAATATGTTGAAATTATTTCAAAAGATTAACATTTTTTTTTTCCTTTGAAATTAAGCAAGTTTCCAATAAAAACTTCTCCCTTAAATACTTAATTCAAGGATTTCCCCATTTACTTAGCTGATTTAATGTTTATCCACCCTAATTGCTTCCAAAATTTCAATGAAAAAAAAATATTGGTGGTTAATCAAATCTCCCCTTCGATGCTAATTGGGTGATATTTTGTACAATTTGAATCCTATATATATAATTTTGAAATGTAAACCTTTTTTTTTTGTTGGTCATTTCATTGTCAATAGTAGTGTGTAACAACATGAAGCCCAAATATATTTAGCTTATATTCAACACTTGTTGAACACATATTACTTCATATTATTTCATTTATAAACATATTAGAATAAACAAGTTCATTCTAATTTTATATTATGGTTTGTTTACAAATATACCATATTTATTTTAATGTATAATTAAATTATAGTGGCAAGGTCATATTAAGATGACATAATCTAATTAATGTCAAACCAATATTCATGATTAATAAAATAGTAATATCAAAAAATAATAATAATAATGTAAAATATGGAATAATAATAAATTAATTAAGACTGATTAGTTTTTTAATAATCATTGATCAATTAATACGAATAATTAATTGATTATAATGAAAATATGAAATAATAATTGATTTATTTTTAAAAATTATTATGTAATTTAATATTTAATAATCAATCAATAAATTACAAAATGTTAATTAAATTTTTAATTTTTATATTTAACCAATTCAATATTTTAATATATATAACATTCAATATTTATTGGTCTATTTGATAATAAAAAAATCTTTTCAAGCTATTAATCAAGCTACAAACTATAAATAACTAATGAATAAGTTAATTATTCATTCATTAATTTTCATTTAATTAGTAGTCATTAATATTTATTAATCAAGAATTATAGTAAATAAAAAATTAATATTGATTAAGTAATATTTATGTAGCTTATAAAATTATTAATTAAGTTGGTTTCTTATTTAGTTCATAAGTTCAAAATTAGTAATCAATGTTTATTGGACCTTCTAATAAATATTTCCAAGTCCAACCATTGGACCTTATTTTTTGACAACTTATGCATGTCCTCTAAAAAAAACTGCTATGCTTAGAATTTCAAAGGGCTTACTTGGCTCATTATTATTGAATAATGTTTGGTCTTCTATCCCATAAGGTAGCCCTAAACATGCCAAGTACACATGATTCAAATCCTTAAAATAATAATATGTCCTTGTAATGAGTTGACCCAAGATCTTGGTGCATTATTCATGTCCCCAAATATAAACAAATTCATTAACAAATGTATGTGGCACCAACAAAAGAAGAACTTGCATCACATCTTCCAACAACATACATGACCAAATTGCAATATATATTTTTTTGAATTCTCAAGAAATAAAATGTTACACTCTAATTCTTGCTTCTAATTTGTTGATGTCAATATTGCTCCCCCTCACATGACATTTGCCTTGCAGAACAACATTTTGTGGGAAGCAACACATCACACCATTCATGTTGAAAATCAACAATTCTCTGGGGGCAAGAGGATATGATTGAAAATGCTTATGTGGACATGTTAGGAATGAACATGAAGTTCAACTTGGTTGTCGCTAAGCCAAAAAGTAGATGCCTTGAAGATAAAAGCTAGTTGTAACATTTGCAATAATAAAATTAAATATTTAATATATTTGAAAGGAAAATTTCAAATGTTTAACTAAAGAATCCAAATATGAACAATTAAAAATATATTATAATTTTGGTTTCATTTTCAATTTCACATTGTTACAAAATGAAGGTTTGCATCCATTACTACATTTCACAAACAACATTTTATATTGTCATGCATCATCACAATTTATACATTTAATCCTACCAAAAGAATTGTGTTGTACCATTTTGGAAATACCATATTTGGATAAATGAAAAGATTCCAATTAAAGGAGAATGGTCCCTAGCAAATAATGGTCATCCCCACAAAACCCATCAAAAAACTCCAAAAAGAACTCTAAATGACCCATTAAACAAACATTTTTATGACATATCATCTACAAGTTCAACGTGTTGCCAATGTGGATGTATAAATACGTCAAAATAAAATGTCAAGGATTTTGTGAAAAATAGGCTTGTTAGGTTAATTTGGCAAGAAATGAACAATTTGCATGCAAAATTCTTGATCAAGTACTTTAGAGGGATTGATGAAGATTTGTATTAGACTTGATCCCATTTTATGAAGAAAAAGGGTAGATGTTGTGACATTGGGCTATGGACCAAATATACATCTGGAATTGCATTATATGTCTTTCCAGGAACTCCTTTAATCAAGGCTTGAAAACAATAGTCCAAGATGGAGCTCTTTGATATTTGCCCCTATGGAAACATGTGGCAACAAGAACTCCATTCAAATTATAAATAACATGCAATGGACTCAACTTTGATGAAGGCGAATGAGACATTGGAAAGTTGATTCTTGAAGTTGATGGCACTTCGTGCAACTTTTGTTCACTTAAAGAACATGAATTTGGTGATTCCATTTTTTTGCCATTTCAGGAAACAATGGATCAATTACCTAAAAGAACTAACATAAAAGAGTGAAGAAAATTGACAAAATGAAGTACCATATAAATGAAGGAGACAATCCAATAATACATTTGAAAGAAAAAAGAAAGGAAGTTTTTATTTATTTTTATTATGTATGTCAACCAATTTTTATAGAAACTAGTGTTACATTCCATGGTGCCTTTTTCAAACAACATTTGGAATTTGACATTCTTTTTTGTGAAACTTCTAATACCACCAAGGGGATTTTTTTAACAAAGGTGGGAACATTAAAGCTAGAGTAATGAAACGACTTTAAATACAAGAGAATAGTTCCCAAGAGATCATTTTCCTTTTCTTTTGCCAGCTTGTAAAACTCAACAAAAATGGCATTAAAGGGAAGGTTTTGGAAACATTTATAAAGCATATCATCTACCAACAATTTATTTCCAAGTGAGTATTGGGGTACCTAAGAAAAAACCGTAATTTTTTTTATGATATATAATTTTATCATGAGTGGGACAAATGTCACATTTAGAGGCTTTCTTGGTGGGAAATTGCATATAATGCTTGTTAATTTTTCATAGATCTCAACCAATAATCCTTTGAAGGTCAATCTTTATATTCATTTCTTCCACTATTTTCTTCAAATAGGTTTTCATCTTGTAAGGCTGAATTAAAGTCCATATGTATATAATAAATTGTTTTATGCACCTCATGAGGAATTCCTTAAGACATGGCCTCCAAATAACCATCTTGTTTAGTATGGGTGGATAATGAGTAGATATGTTATAAGGTAGAATCAACATGTGATTAATTGAGAAGTATCATTTCCTAACAAGGACACCTTTCAATTAAAAAATTAAAGGATTCACCTCAAGGTCCTTTATGTTTGAGAATGGAAAAGATCTAAGAACTTTGCAAGTAAACAATTGAAATTTTCATTCTATTTTTTCACCAATGTCAGGGAAAACTAAAGGAAGTTTTTCAATTTTCAACATCAAGTCTTACAAATGGGGATTATGACTGGGATGCACAAAAGGAAGCATGGACGACAAAGACAAAGATGAAGTGGGGACCTTGAAATTTGACATGGCAAAGGCATACATAGAAGCGATGATGGTGTTGTGTCTTTCAATTACATTCCCTTGCCATCCATTTGTTTAAATAATTGAATGGCAATCCTCCTATTTCCACCATCGCCATAATGAGACCCTAATTTTCCCCAATCAACCAAAATTTCAGAAATATTATCATTGAATTCCTTGGATTCATAGCCAACATCAATGAAACAAACCCATGCCACAAATGGGGACTATGCTTGATATGGCACAAAAGGAGGTGGGTCTAACAAAAATGGAAGCACGAATGGCAAAAACGGAGGTGCACATTGAGGTGAAGATGTGAAGCTTGATGTAGCAAAAGTAAACATGGAAGCAACAATAGTGTCATGATTCTTGATTCCAATCCCTTGCAATCAGTTGTATAAGTAATTGAATGGCAATCCTTTGATTTCCATTAAAGCCATAATGAGATTTTAAAATTTCCCAAATCAATCAAATCCTTTGAAATACTATCACATAACTCCTCAAGTTCATAATTAACATCAATGACAGGAGAATACACACTTGGTTGAACGTCAAAATCAAGATCAACCCTAACTTTTTTCATTTTCCCTTTATGTAGACATTGAGGACCACACAAGAAAAATTCTTCGAACTCATCGTTAGAATAGAAATTCAGTGGATCTCCTTGTGCTCTAAAATGACATCTCCCTCTGGACATGAGATGGTTATATTTGCTTTTCAATTTTATGGTCAACAAATTTTAGCATGACCATCACTTACATAAAAAATGAATCATGTCAATGTGTGGCACCAACTCTTAGAGAAAAACATATATAAAAAACACCTAACAACCACCAAACGGATTGAAAACAATAATCACAATACGTCAATGACCACATCACAACTTAGGGGATAACACATTATTCCTTCCAAAGTTTTTTTTGCTTTAAATTTTAATTTGATCAAAAAATGAATCTAATGATTCAAAATGTCACAAAACAATTTCAACATTATGGAATTGAATCGAGGGCCACCAAGTGGATCTCTATGGACACACAATGCAAATGACATTGACCCAATGGCCACCAATTCAATTTATGTTTTCCAAGGAGGAATGATCAACTATGTGGCTACCAAGGTGATTTCCTTCTACCATGGAGGAGCGATTGACCAAGTGGTTGGAAAGTTAATTCCCCTCTATTAAGGAGTAAACCACTCGATGGCCACCATGTCAATTCCCTAGGTTTATTTCCCTCTACCAAAAAAGAACGAACCACCTAAAGATGTTGGATGGATTTATTTCAACGTAAATTAGAAGGAAACAAATGGGAAATCTTTTACGTGTATTGTATTAATTTTACAAATAAAAATTTATCCATCTTGTATTCATGAATACATTAGATTATCTTTCTATTGGAAAAATACATAAATGAAATAATTTTTTAAATAGAAGGAAACTTGTGATTGTTTATTTAGTTATATCCAAGAAAGGACTTAAATCCTCAATAGGTACCCTATCATGTGTATCATATTAATTTTAACGAACAAAAAATTGTTGATAAAAAATACATCAATGTTTTTGTTATCAAAAATGAAATCAATTACTACAATGAAAGAAAATTTTAAAAGGAGGCACTACTACCAAAATGGGGTGCAATTTATTAACTTAAATCACTATAGGACCTTAAAAGTGAAATAACTTCATTGCATTTTACTGATTTCACCTTGGTGAAGGTTATTTCACTATAATATCACTATGTAGACATCATGTTTAATTATTAGTTAACATAATTCACTATTATAATTTACTATAGTAAATAAGTTTATTTTTATGTTTAAAAAATATATATATATCTATATTATTTTATGATATACCCTATATTATTTTAAGTTACTTTAATTATTCTAACTTATATTTTATGTTATTATAGGTTATTATAAATTATTGTACCCTAAATGATTATATGTTATTTTACCTTAAGGTATCACAATTAGTTTATTATAAGTTTTTAAATTATTCTAAATTAAATTATTCAACTAACTTTAGGCTATACCTTAGGTTATTTTATTTTAAATTAATATATGTTATTTCAAGTTATACTTTAAGTTATTCAAGGTCATCCTACTTCATGTTAGTATAAATTATTATATCCTAAGTATAATAACTTAAAACAATCTAAAATAAAATATAATGACCTAAAGTAAAAATAATTTTAAATAAATAATAATAACCTATCAAAAATAATTTTAAATACCTTACAATATAATAACTACCATTATTTTATGATATTATAACATAGAATATCAAACAATAATTTATAATACAATAATCATCAATAGTTGTATTGTAACATATAATAACCAATAATAACTTATAATACAATAACCATTAATAACCATTAATAAAATAGCCACCAATAACCACCAATAAAATAACCACCAATAACCATTAATAAAATAGCCACCAATAGCCATTAATATAATAATCACCAATAGCCATTAATATAATACCAATTAATATCCACCAATAGAATAAACACCAATATCCACCAATAGAATAACCCCCAATAGCCATTAATAGAATGACCACCAATAGTCATTTATATAATAACAATCAATAACCATTAATAGAATACCCACCAATGTCCATTAATCGAACAACCACCAATAGCCGTTAATAGGATAACAACCAATAGCCACCAATAAAATAGCTCCAAATAGCCATCAATAGAATTGCCACCAATAACCATTAATAGAATAACCACAAATAACCACTAATATAATAGCCATTAATAGCCATTAATATAATAACCAATAATAAACACCAATATCCACCAATAAAATATCCATCAATAGCCATTAATAGAATAGCCACCAATAACCATTAGTAGAATAATCACCAATAGCCATTTAATAGAATAATCATTAATATTCATTAATAGAATAGCCACCAATAGCCATAAGTAGAATAATCACCTATAAACATTAATAGAATAGCCACTAGTAGCAATTAATAAAATATCCATCAATAGTCATTAATAAAATAATCACAAAAACCATTAGTAGAATAATCACCAATAGCCATTAATAGAATATCCATCAGTAGCCATTAATATATTAGCCACCAATAACCATTAATATAATAGCACCAATAGTCACCAATAGAATAGCCACCAATAGCCACCAACAGAATAACTACTAATGGTCAATAATTATTAATAGAATAACCACTAAAAAACATCAATATCCACAAATAGAATAAATATTAATAACCATTAATAACCACCAATAATACTAATAAAAAAACAACCATTAACCATATATTAGAATCATTTAAGATTGCCAAAAATAATATAGGGTGAAATAATTTATAATAAACAAAAAAAACTTAAGGTGAAATAGCTTATAATAACCTAGAATTGCTAATAATTACATAAGATG
>Ga0209208_10008085_pt1 | contig 14116 bp, 13 predicted proteins | sample S1TSphfallax_3_FD_187694 | JGI IMG/M metagenome (GOLD analysis project Ga0209208, IMG submission 187694) | Host-associated microbial communities from peat moss isolated from Minnesota, USA - S1T2_Fd - Sphagnum fallax MG (SPAdes) (version 2) | ecosystem: Host-associated > Plants > Peat moss >...
ACAGAAGGTCTACTACTTGCTCTCTCTCTCTCTCTCTCTCTCTCTCTCTCTAAACTTTTTCTTTTCCCTCTTCATTAGAAACCTGAATGATCTGACAAGTTCTGCTTCATACAGTTCAAAAGAGACCAGAGCTATTGAAACAGAAACTATGAACCATTCTTACAGGGAAGGATATGTGGGGTCTGGAAGGAGGGTTTCAGTCCACATGGAGCTTACAGCAGTGGGTTCAAACCCATAACTCACCAGGTAAAAATAAAATCTCTTGCATGTACTGACTGAATGTCTTGTGAGCATGTTTGTTATTCAGAGTGTTGCTCTTAAATGCTTGCCTGTTGAGAAACGCCCATGCATGCAGCAACTAGAGGTGCTGTGAATCGTGTTTTTTGACTGCTTTAGTATTGAAGATGATTAGCCTGAGCTCCACTAAACTTCACTGCTGGTAGAAAATTTGCACGGAGTATGTGTTGTCTTGCATACCAAGGAGAACGATCCATAGATGTGTTGCCAAGTTAACAGTTTTGGTTGGCAGGATTTTGTGAGCTCAGAGGGAAGTCGCCGTCGGTATTGGGCTCGTAGTTATGCTGGCTGGAGACGTTTCATCGGAGCACAACCTGGCCCAACATACAATTCTCTTGCTAAGCTTGAGGCAAGGGGTTGGGTGATGGGCATGATTACTCAAAATGTTGATCGGTAGGTAGTCCCACCCATCTCCTCACTGGTGTGTTCAATGGACTTTCATGTTATGGAGTTTCTGTTACAGTTTTGTGCTGCATGCTGGTTTGATGGATGTTGAAGAGTGAAGACCAGTTCCAACTTTTAAGGGAATATCTGATTGGACTCCAATATGTGGGATATGTACCTGCTATCCAGCCTTCACTATCGAGCTGGTAGTAATCCCATTGAGCTTCATGGGACAACTCATCACGTTATCTGTTTGGACTGTGGAGATCTAAGTGACCGATATGTGTTTCAAGACAGAGTAAAAGCCCTCAATCCAGAGGTATTGTTTTTACTTATGACCAATGTAGTGTATTTTTCTATTGTTTTCTTGTAAACTCAACCCTGGTTTTCTCTGCCCAGAAAAAAAAACTTCAGTAGATTTACAAGCTTGGTTGCATCTACAAGATATTTTGAGGTATGTTTCTCTTGAGTATTATTTGGTATAGCATTTATGTATAACAACTGATCTAACCAAAGACTGTCCTTATTTTTGTGGAAATTACAGTGGGCAAGGGCTGTTGAGGTTTTGGAGAAGGGAGACGCAGGCTCAGATGCCAGCTTTGGCATGCAGCAACGGCCCGATGGTGACCTAGAAATTGATGACAAGTTTTTGCAGAAGGAGAATTTCAACATCCCTGCTTGTCAAAGATGCAGTGGTGTTCTAAAACCTGATGTAATGTGCTGCTTATTGTTCTTCCACTGATTCTTGCTCTGCCTTTATTTGATTATGTCAACATTTACATGCTGTATGTCCAGCAGACTTGAGAATTGTGCAGCAGAATTTTGTGCATTAAGATCAGCAAATTGGATTTGTGCAGGTTGTCTTTTTCGGTGACAACGTTCCCAAAGCACGGGTGGATTCTTGTTTGGCAATGATCCATGGAGCTGATTCTTTGTTGGTGGTGGGTTCGTCACTCATGACTATGTCCGCTTTTCGCCTTGTCAGGTATATGACAGTGGTGGCCTATGAATTTTTTGGGCATGTGTGAAATGGCTCCTCCTGCTTTATTGTGTTTTTCCTTTCTCTGTATTGTTTATTGTCAAGGTTAGTGGTTGGCTAACTTCTCTTGTATGTTTTTTTGAAGTTCAATTTTATGGTTGCAATCATTGTGTCAGGGCTGCACTTGAGAAGGGTGCACCTGTAGCTATTGTAAACATAGGCCCAACCCGAGCTGACGACATTGCTACATTGAAAATTGAAGCACAATCTGGAGAGGTAGTAAACCTTATTACCAATTACATGCATCTCACTTTTACAGGGTTTATTGCATGGATAGACCTACCTTGTTTCCTTAATCGGTTTGAAGGTTAACCAATTTGTGGGTTGCAGAGTTGGAATTGAAGGTATGGCTTCTGACTTGGGTAATGGTGGGTAAATTGTAGATACTGCCACGGGTACTTGACCTAGGCTCCTTCAACATTTCATCCTCATAGTTGAGAGCTGCCTGTACTCATGCATTTAGACAAAACACTGTCACTCCCGGTAGGTTGCTCAGAACATAAAAGTCTAGAGATAAAAAAGTCTAGTTAGAAAGGGAGAAACATAGGGAGAGAAGCCTGCGAATCTTCTTCCCATGTTATATACTAAGACAACACTCAATTTAAGTGTGCTTTACATAGCATGCCAGAAGAAAAGAATGATTTCTACTTCATGGGCATTGCAAGAGGAGAATGATACTTGTATCTAGATAAGAGATTCAACTTATTGCTGGAAGCGCAATTGGAATCAGATACTACAATCAAAATTGAATCAGAACTTGAATTGGAGGTATTGTCCTTTTTAAAATATGTTCATGTTCTCTTGTATATGTAAGTACACTTTTTTTTTCTTAAAGTAAAAGCATGACCTTATTTTTTATTAAATTAACTGACATAAGGTTGAAAGACTAATACATTTTCATGTGTTTCTTGAACCTTACAATATCAAAACAAAATTCCATGATTATATAGTTTTTTTTATCAAATAATTGCCACTTTCATTAACTTTAAAACATGAAATCTAATCTTCACTTATTGAAAACATTAATAAAATTTGTATATCAATTACAACAAAGGCTTTATGAAGCCATATTAATGTAATAAAGAAGATTTAAATAAAATTAAACTTTTATTCAATGGGATGTGACCTTTCAGAGTCAAACATGTTTGAGGAGAAAAACATTCAATTTCAACATGTGACAACTGAAAGGTGACAATATGAAAAGGGTCCAGTGTGAAATTGTCAAGTTGGGGACAGTCCAATAAACTATGCAAAAACCAGTTCCCATGTGTTCCCACTTGAATTTTTTATTTCCACAAAAATACATACCTCTTACCTTTGTGCCTTTTAACACTCTTCATACATCAAACACATGTACCACATCATAAAGCAAAATGCACAAACCTTCATATCACTTCATTACACATGGTGAAATGGTCTAGGAGTCCATGTGTGTGAAGCCAAGGAACAACTATACACAAGTGTTGAATAGTCCCTTACTTTGGGAATGTTTTGATGAATTCTAGCCCTTCAAACTCAGCACACTCAATCACATGGATCCAACATCTTGCTTGGAAAGCAACACAAAACAATTTGGTTCCCCAATTCCTCTTCCAACAACTCATTCACCACAACACAAAACAATTTGGTTCCCAAATTCCTCTTCCAAGAACACATAACACAAAAGCAATTGGTTCCCAAATTCCTCCAAGAACTCATTCGTCACATTTGAGAGCAATATATTTGAAATACCACATGATTTTCTCTCTTTTGCAGAACCTATAACAGATCTGCAATAAGCACTCCACAATTTCCTACAGCATAAGCAAAACCATGGAGCCACTATACCATTTCAAACAACACAACCAAACTATGGGGCCACTATACAATCTCAAACAGCACAACCAAACCATGGAGTCACTCTACAATTTCAAACAGCACAACTGAAATACAAAGTTGTATCCACAAGAGCAGTGTTGGCCAATAATGAATTTACCTGCTATTGTTGGTCACCCAACTTTCCTGAAACCAGAGCATCTTTGAGTTAGAACCAATAACATAACAAACCCCAAATGCAACATGAAATAGGTTGTGGATGTCTGATATATACACATATATACACACATATATAGCCTTTGTAAAGAAAGCCAAGATGGAATATTTGCTCTCAAATAGGACTGCTGCAGAAAAAACAGATGCAGCTGCTCATTGTGCTTCTTCTCTGAGTTTTGCAATGAGTTGCATTCACATAATGACAGCAATAAAGGGAAACAAGAAAGTTGTTCTTTTTTTTTCCCACCTAATCTGTTTGAAGCCACAAAAAGTTGGGATTGAGAGGAACAGCAGCCACCTTCTCCCCTCATTCATATCCCATGCATCAACTAGCCAAACAATTTTGAGGACATTTGTGAGCACAAACTAAGTGAAAAAGGGTCCCCCATTTGGAAAGGCTCTTTAGTTACAAATGGCTTCTACCCCAAGCTTTATTTCTCTGAAAGGTGAATTTTACCCTCCGTAGTCTCCATGCATGAATTTCTCCTCTGCATAGTATGTAGCAATTACAGTATTGCCTCCAAACTTGCGACCATGCAATGATGCCTTTGCCTTGGCAGCACCTTGCAAGTCTCCATACTCCACAAAAACCTGGCCCTCCCCAAATCATTTAATTTCTTAGTTTTAGATGCAGGTCATATAAAAATACAAGCTTAACTCATCTGATACACTGGACAGATGGAGGAAGATAGCTGTCAAGGTTTTTAAAATACATCAAAACGGAAATGGTTGACAATCCTGAATGCCTAAAATGACCTCCACAGAATGCTTGATTGTGGAAACTGTACCATTCCAATGCCAGGAACCTCTTCACCATTTGGATTGGGTCGAGGGATGACCAAGTTTGTTAGATTTCCTGTCCAAACCCAAAAGCAACCATGTTGGTTAGATAACTACTGAGTATGACTGGATATGTGGAATGGAGTGAGTTTGCACTACTTAGCAGATAGAACAAGATTCTCCATGGCCACCAGAGCCATCATTGGGGACTTTGACAAGTGCAGAAAATCACCATATCTGCCACACTCTTCCCTCATGTCTTCAACAATTTCTTCATACTCATTGTCTTCCTTCAATTCATCAGGAGATACAACCTGCACAACAGAAAAAGACATGTTAGCATGAAAAACATCCAACAACAACGACACTAAGAACTAAAATCTGATGGAAATTGAGGGTTCAACTCTGCCTGACTGGTTCAAAGAATGAAAAAGATCAAAGCCAGAATAACTGAGAGCATCATCCCACAGAAAGTCTGCTCACTTGAATTGTGGCTCACTACTGACAAGTTAAAAGGACCACTGGGTTGTGCATGAAAGGAGCTGCTGGTTCATTTCATACATCCACCTAAATGGTAATCCCAGCTCTTCTACTTCACAATGCAACCTGCCCATTCATGGACAAGCATGTGCTAAGAACCCACCTGAGAAAGACACACAACTTTTGTGGGCACCTCCATGAAAGGTGCAGCCCCCATGCCTGAAAGCATGCTCGGCATCATGCCACCTCCCAGACCCGCAAGCATCCCAGGGACACTCATTCCCATTGACCCTAAACCCATTGCATTTGCTCCAGTTGCCGACAAAGCAAGTTTCTGTATATCCAACACCAAGAGATTTGCTTATTCACAGTCCAGGGCCAACATGCCAGATAGGGATCAATCCATAAACTCCAGAAGCCCAATTTACAAATTCTCAAGTAGCTCACATAATCTACCAAAAGAACATGACAAAGTTGTCTTATTTGTGAACAAAAGTGCCTGTCAACTGAGAGGCAATGCATAGGTTGCCTTCAGTGCTTACAAACCAGAAGTAAAGGAAGGGGTTGACCATGCAGGTCTTTGAGAGAGGAGAGACCTGCAGGGCAATTTGTTGCTGGGCTTGGATGAGAACGTTAGCCTGATCAGGCTTGGGCTGCCCACTGAACCCCATGAAGCTATAGATAAGTTAGCACAAAACCATAAATGACAGCATTCTGCAACTCAAATGCAATTGTGTCTCACAAAGGCTGAAATTCTACTTTTGACCACCAACCTGAGATGATCAGATAGTGATATAATAGTAAAGAATCGACCAACTCCATAACATAGAGAAAAACTGATAGAGTTACACTTACAGAACAGAAGGAGAGACATCAGAGAGGTCAGGAAATAGCTAATTCTAACACAGATAATCGATCATTTCACATGTCAAAGCAAAGAGAGAAAAGAAAAATCCTTGAGGAAACTAGACATCTTGTCTGAGTGTCATTCCCACCTTGCAGAGGCCCTGCGCACAGTCAATGTGCGATCACCCATTTTCAACCCATTAAGGGCTGCACAAGCAATATCCATCACAGAGGGATCCTGCCCACAAATTTCATTTCATATCAGCAGCTAGAAGAACTGACTGCCATGAATGTACCATGGAATTTCAAACCACACTTCAGCAGAACAAACAGAACATACTGGATAGTTTTCAATTTCAACTAAGAACCCACAGATCCAAAATATGGAAAGACCAGTAGAATCACACCTGGTAAACACAGAAACCATAGCCCTTGGAGTTCCCAGTGTCCCGATCCTTTACCAGATCAAATGCACGCAGAGGCCTGCATTACCAGATAGACTCAAATGGAACTTTCAAAAATATCATGTCTCCAACTATACAATATAGGGCACCAGCAGGTTCCTAAATGTAAACATCACAGAATGTACAGGTGGGAAAGGCCAAGGTCCTCCTTTGAACCAGCAAGGATAGCTGATGGATTCAAATCTGTCCATAGATTGATTTTTGGTCATGACTTAGTAATGACAGTCTCTAATTGGCTCAATATACCTACAAAATACATCAAGTTGTTACTTAACTCAGGCTCCTCAAATGAAATACCAGCTGAAGCAGCTTAACTCACCCAAATGAAGACAGTAGATCCATGATTTGCTCTTCACTGAGATAGTAGGGCAAACCCCCTACGAAAATGCGGTCAGGCCCATCAGCACCACCTGAGGCCCTGGATAACAGCAATTGCCATGTCAGAATATAATAGATGCATACAAAAAGAGAGCTAATAACACCAAAATGCCCTCTGAATTTCAGAAGGTTGATTTCTGATCTGTTTTGGTTTCAGGAGACTGCTGGAAGGCCCAACAAGAAAGGTCTATAGAAAAATGGGTTTGACAATGAACACTCAAATAATGATAGTAAGGTGCATGGAGTAGTAATTGACATGCACCCAGGTGTAAGCCCAACAGCTGCCAGGTTCAAATGACCACTTGGTTGACTTGGCCCTAGTGTGGCTGCCATTGAAGGGTTGTAGTCGCTAGGCCTTCTTACTCGAACTGAAATTCCCTGCATAAGAGAAGGGAAATCCAGTAAGGATGATTCCATGCATGTAATTTGCAGGTGGCTGTGAAGAACCCTCATTCTCAAGCTGGATGCCAGATAGTTCATCAGCCACTACCTTTTTCACATCCTATACCGTCAGTCTTGATCACCAACATGCCATCAATGGGACACATCAAAACTCTAGCATGTATGCTGAACATTTACCATGTTCACATAGCTCAAACCCTCCCAGAACCACCACAAAAATGTGCAGGTAACTACCAGTCATTTACCCATTAGTCACATGCTAAACAGTTTTGCAAAGGTCAAGGGAAACAACCTGAACAACACATACGAAGTCCAGACACAAATACACTAACACTACTTAGGCACTCAGCAAGAAAGCAAGTACCTCATAAATGATACCATCAAGTGCCATGGCATTACTAGCTTCTTCCACTGTTCGCATTTCCACAAAAGCAAAACGTTTCTCCTGGTTTATGTATACATTGACAACTGCATCACCTGGGGTAGAAAAACTAGATGTGAAGTCAGGCCTCAGAAATGTTGATGATCTCCAACTTCTGGATTGTTGTAAATCCAGTCATAACACCATATACAAGTTCTCACAGCACTTTCACCTATCAACTACAAACTAATTCTCAACACTTGAATTTCACAATTCCTATCCATGGATGCAGCACAGAAACTAGTAGAATGATGGTTCTTAGATATTACCACCACCAAACACTGCCTGTTCTAAAACACTAGTTCCTATGGCTAGAATAATCTTACAGCCAGCAATCATATCAATCACATGGATCAAGGGTAAGATGTGTCTTGCAAATGTGATCCAATGACATTCAACAGTACCTGGACCAGCAGTGTTGGCTCCAACAGCAGCCATTACTTGGCTGAAAAATGTAGCAACTGATTGTTCATTAGCCATTGGGGGTAGGCCCCCAACATACACCCTTCGAGCATGTCTTGTTGCCTGCAATGAAATTAGCCTCAGTTTGATGCCATCACCTAGGAGAAAATCTCAGTGGTGCACCAATAAGGAAAAAAAATTAACATTGACTTGGTGGTGAAGGAAAGTACCTGGGTGCCCCCAGCAAAGGGAAACATTGATGGAAAAACACCAGGCATGGGATTGCCCATGCCAGGGATTTGACCTGAAGAAGGGAAATGGAGTTAAGCAGGGGAAATGAAGCACCACTTATAATAGGGGCACCTACATGCATGCCCTCAGTACTAATTCTCCGCCTTACTCAACCATTCAAGGCAATGGACAGGAACCTGAAAGCAATTTTTTTGGACATTCCTCCTATTAAGGCAAAATTTGCTCTAAGGCACTGCACTTTGCCTGGTATGTAGACGATGACAAAACACACTAATCCACAATAACTCCTCCCTCATCATCCATCATGAGCAATGCCGTGCTGGTTAACACCTTTAATTTATTCATCTTTCTGAAACAAGAATTGGTAATGGTCATAGATGACAATGTACCTAGAGGTGAGAAGCCAGTTCCAGGACCTGCCGCTGATGATGGCAGTCCCCCTGCTTGCGGGTTGAGCATTGAACCTATTCTCATGCATAGTCAGCCAGTGTGCCAAATCCAGAAGCCCTTTTTCTTGCTGACTAACAGGGATCCTCTGGAAGCTCTAAGGAGTATGCATGTTTCCAAAGCACCGAGGCCCTACAGTCGCGTAACACCTTGTGCAGAAGTACTTTCTGGTGTTGACAGCTAGTGTAGGCCAAAGTTCCTGTTACAGGAATAAAAAAACAAATATCTCCGGAAAGAAGAGAGGCATGCTGCACCACTAAAGGGAAGGGATGCCACACTCCCACGTTGTACAAACAGGCCTTCGCAGACACGTTCGTTGAGAGGCACAGATGACATGAGGCTTGTAGTGATGCCATTCCGCAACCACAAAGAAAATAATCACACAGACACAAACCAAGACACATCCAAAAGAAACACACAAACCAGCAAACAGCAATCCTCAGTGTCCACCCTTGATGATGCAACAATATCCATAACATATTCAGCTTGAATCTTGCCTCCAACATGCTCAATGCTCTATGTTTGCAACAAATCCTAATCTCTTGGTCCCTCAGCAACTGAGGTACTTGTCTCCTCTCGCACACAAAACCTATCAGAGTTAACTCTGAGAATGAATACATTCTGGAAGCATGCCTGTTCATAGGTTGGCAGTGACATGCAGCAATCTGCACTATTCCCTTGGCCTTATTAGTGGTGGGCTACTGATCCAGTTGGATGACTAGTAGTATTAGCTTTGCTTGTAAGGCAGACCCGTTGGGAATGTTGAAGACAAAAAAACCAAAAAATCTACTCCATTCAATTATGATGGAAATTTCAGAGCATATATGCAGGAAGGACATTTCCTTGAGACATACATGAAATGTTGCCAAAGTGAACTGTTAAGGGATCACCACAAGAACATTCATTAACAGGAGCATAAGAGAAGCTAATGACCAGATAATGAACAGCATTTCCATCTTCTAAACTATGCTATAGAGCAAAAACAGAAGCATCCAAATATTACTCACCTGGTACTGCCCCTGCTGTAACAACATTAGCACCCGGGGGTGCCATATCAAAACCACTGGTACGCTTGCTGGTCAAGATCAACACAACATGACGACAAAATACATTTCTCAGCCATGTCCACAACCATGAGCTTCTTTAGACAAAAATGGATACTGCAATTGTGAAGTATACTCTGCAAACTGACGGTAATTTGTGTTATTGTAGTAATCCAACTTTGACTATTGGCCCTCTATTGGAAGCGAGAGGCTCCACTATTGACAACTTTGTTGGATTACTACAATAACACAAAATAATCAAGCTAGTGTGACTGATAGCCTCCTCTATTGGAAGCGAGAGGCTATTAGTCACACTAGCTTTGGCTGGGGTCTATTGTACTATTAATGTGGGTCCACACATAATTTTTACTTTTCATTGAAAGAGCATTGTTTTGCATTAAGTCACCAGACATAAAATACAATCTCTGAAAAAACTAGACATGTCTCAGTAATGTACCTTCGCCGATCCCTCGACGGTGACCGAGAACGTGAACGCCGATCCCGAGAAAGTGATGAGGATCGATGCCTGTGCTTTCGTTCTCGATCACGCTCATGCTCCTGTCGCCTACTGAGATACTCCATGCCCACATATTAAAGTATAAGCATGCAAATTATTTCTTATTGCAGAGGATTTCTACAATAACACTTTGAATTGTACTCTTGTGTCACTTCAGACCAAACCACAATAAACACGACAAAAATGAGAGCATTCATAAACTTGTGAGTTTCACAAAGTATTGGCTTCACTTATTGAATGGCAGTGACTAGATGCCATTATACCCACTGACTTCATCAGTTCCGAGCAGTGGGTGTAGATAAGTGAAAAATAACCTGCTCAAAATTTCAGGCAAACAATTATGCAATAATCTGTACAGAGGTATCCTCACTCAAGCTGCAACAAGATTGTGAGGTATTCATTCCTTTTTAGCTTGCCCCTGTACAGGCAAACATCTAAACCTATGACCTAAAGAGGCCTAAACTTGATTAGAGCCTCTGGCAACCTGAACCTATCCTCAACAAAATGTAGTATCATGTATATACCAAAATACATTGGACACCAGTTGACACTGTGTAATTGCCCAGACCATAGCAATTATCACATTTCTGACCTGTCTCGATCAACCCTGTCTCCCCTGTCACTATCTTCACGGCGGCGCCGATCCCTCTCACCTCTGTCTCTATCACGGTCACGATCATCCCTCCGGTGCCGATCTCTATGTCCATGGCCACCTCCATCATCTCTGCCTCTGTCCTTGGTCTTCTCATCTTCCCGACCAGGTCGCTGCAAGAAAAGCATACATATTTATAGATAGATTAGATTCACTCACAGGATAAAAGCAATCAACTGCAAAATCAGCTAACATCTACTTGCTTTAGGACAGGCTCTCACAGCTTGTCAATGTCAGGCTGCAAAGCAACTGGTCCTCAATCCCCTACTTATTGCTTGAGCTTGGAGTCTTTACTTGTGCCAGATGATTTAGTCAGGGGACGTCAAGTATCATGATGCCTCTCCGATGTTCTGAGAAACATGTGATGTGACAATTGCAAATGCTGCAGCAACAAGAATGACATCAAAGATGGCATCAGAATGCTGAATGCAGCTTTGAAACATAAACTCCACCTCATTTTGGCATGAATGGCACCAGTAGGGTTGTGAACCTGCTTGTGACATCCATAGGAGCATGCTGCAAAGTTCTGAAAGACATGACACCATTCTAGCTCATCGCCTGCTCATAAAACTGTGAACTATTGAACCCTAGTATACTCTCAGCATTCATAAGTTGATCCCAAAAGTCATCATACGGTAACTGCAAATCCAACTAGAGAGCCAGAACTGCAACTAGACCTGCTGTGATTTTCTGATTTCACTTGTTTTTCCAAACATCTCAAACCCCTAGACATCAACCATCCCAAACTGTCCCCTCTCCAACCTCATCTCCTTCTTGTATGGCCACAGGTCCAAAGCACATGTTCATAGCTCCATAACAAAGGCATCTAGGTCATTTTCCTACACAGGCCATGTGACAAGATCCATTACTTTGGACATTACAATAGTTGCACATGGTAAAGGATCAGAAGTTGTTTGTAGTGGTTCATTCAAGAACACGTCTCTCTGGTCGAGTAAACATCGATTCAGTGCAACCGGACCTAGTTTCACAGGAACAGGCATGCGAAAGGGGGAAATGCAAACCTCCAGCCGAGGCCGACACTACAGAGAAAGAAATATGCCAGCCTTCATTGCAACAAGTGATTATAAAATCTGCAAACCCGGCACAATGCATGCCCTAGCCTATTCCTACGAAACAGGGGTTCCGAAAAAAACACGACTCCGAAAACTGCTGACTCAGGAGGAAAAAATACGCTCATATAAAACGGGAGGGACGATAGGAAACAACAAAACACACTGCAGAAACTCCTAACAACAATTGATTCCTTCAGAAGCTCAATTTTCTAAAGTATCCTCAGTCCCTCAACTCACAAAGAGTCTTTAGAGACAAACGTAATCAGGCATCGGTATGCGGGGAAAGTGAGAATGGACACGGCTCTTTGGTTTACGAACATGTAGTACGTACCTCTCTGTAACGATCGCCATTCTCCCTCCCGTCCCTCACATCTACGGGAGTTCCTTCTCGTCCACCGTCTTCTGAAACTCTTCGAGATGACCTGGAACGCGGCGGTGGCGAATCCCGCCAATCTGCGGCATATCTATCATCCTCTTCCCCTGCCATTCCCGTCCGTTTGCAGACCTCTCTCCCTCCCTCCGGTATTCAGACGTGCTTGTAGAGAAAGCAGGAGACAACACCAACAACAAACGAGAGAGTACACAGACAAGACCTTCCTCCTCCTCCTCCTCCTCCCTCTTCCTTCCTTGTGTTTGTGCTTCAGTTCTACGAAGCCGCAAACCGCGAGTGGTCGCAGCTTACCGCATTTGCGGTTTAGGTCTGCATAGCCGCAAAACCGCGAGCCGCAGCAGCTTACCACCTACGGCTCCGCGGCCTACCGGACGGCTGCTTTTGCTACTGGCTGTTTCTGAGGGGGCAATGTAGAACCCTAAGCAGAGAGGTCCTTAATTAAGTCCTTAGGAATCCTTGGGACAGACGCCCTTCATTTAAGTCCCTCGTAAATCCTTAGGAATGAGATCCTTGAATTTGGTCTTTCAAATGAACTCGTCAAGAAGGAGATTCATAATTTAGATGCTTATGAGACGGGTCCTTAATTGTGCCCTTAAAATAGAGTTCCTTAATTTAAGTCCATGGAGTAAATGTTCTTAATAAGGTATTTAGGATAAAGGCCCTTAATAAAGTCTTCAGGAAATCCTTTGGAAAGAGGTCCTTAAGTAGGTCACTAAGAATCCTTAAGATAGAGGTCCTTAAAGTAGGTCCTTAGGAATCCTTAAGAGATTACTCATATCCTATAAATTAAAGTTCTTGAGATTTTTATTTCATTCTTAAGTTATTGTTTCAACTACAACATTTGTTCAAGGGATTCAAAGGCCATACAAATTTTCACATGTCCATTGATAAAGCAATGATTTCAATGGACATGTGAAAATATGTCAAAGAATACTTAGAGTCAAAGAAAATACAACCTAGTTCTTTCATTTCTTTTGTATTTTCACTTTCAGGCAATGTTATGTAATTTTTGGTGTCACTCCACTATTGTTCTCACACATTTGCACCTTTGTGTTAATAGCAAGAAAAATAAGTCAAATGCTAAAGTGTTTCCTTCCTTTCTCACATTCTTTTCTAATTTTATTTGTTTTTTCATTTCCTTACATTTATTTACTCCTTGATAAATTCTTTGCATCTATTTGCTTAACTGTATGTTGCTACAATTATTCCACATCATTATGCTACTAATCTATAGTTGTGTCGCTATGATTGACTTGATTTTTTCTTTACGTATTATGTTTAAAATTGCCTTGATTTACAACCCTCCACACCATTTGTTCTTGCAATTGTCATTGAACTTGATTTGTTACAACATTCCATTCTTGTTCTTGATCTGTTGCAATTTTGCAACATTGCATGTGCTTCCCTTTCCTTCCATTCCCCTTTATTAGTTATTTATTTCAAATTATGTTACAATGGAGATTTTGTCAAAGAACATGCGTACTTGTTTACAACCTTCATTGCTTTGTTCATTTAGATGATTTTGAAGTTGGTGAAAACTAAGAAAGTTGAAAACGTGAATCATTGTGATTTAAGTAAAAGGTGAACAACAAAATGTAGATCATGTTGAACAATGTGATCCTACATCAATTTAGATTAGTGAGTAAGCTTCGAATTTAAATGACAAATCAAAAACATTGGGTAAACCTTCATTCCACTCCTTGGTTTTCTCTTTTTTTTCATTTAGTGTATATGATAATCAAAGGTAAAATCATCACTATCAAATGGCCAAATGCATTTTTTTGAAATTACACCCTAAGCTCACATTATTATTACAA